>Ga0209013_10005008_pt1 | contig 11512 bp, 9 predicted proteins | sample Cruoilmetagenom2_FD_187291 | JGI IMG/M metagenome (GOLD analysis project Ga0209013, IMG submission 187291) | Oil polluted marine microbial communities from Coal Oil Point, Santa Barbara, California, USA - Sample 2 (SPAdes) (version 2) | ecosystem: Environmental > Aquatic > Marine > Oil seeps ...
CAATGAGTACCAAAGACGCCAGGCAGGCGCTGTACAAGGCTGCGCTGCGCCAGGAGCCTGTACGCCAGGCGCCCGCCGTATTTATCGTGGCGGCCGTGTACGAGCGAACGCAAAACAAATACGGGACCGAGCGCGGTCCGCGCTACGTCCACCTGGAGGCAGGACACGCTGCCCAGAACCTGCTGCTGGAGGCGGTGGCCCTGGGGCTCGGCGCGGTTCCCATCGGTGCCTTTCAGGATGAGCAGATCCGGCAGGTGCTGGGGATACCGGCAGACCACCAGCCGCTTTACCTGATCCCGGTCGGGCAACCACAAGGTGCTGACCCGTAGGCAAAGATTGCCAGAGGTATGGATTCCCGCCTTCGCAGGAATGACAGCCTGGGGGTGTTGTGGCTCACCGAATGTGGCGCTTGGCGGCAGTTAGCTGGCTGAAGCACCCTCGATGCGAGGGCTGCGAGCTCCAAATGCAATTGCACTACCCTTGAAGACTCGGGGCTTTGCCTCAAGCACTCTGCCTGTGGTATAATGGCCAGGTTTCCAGGACAGGAACCAGCACTATTCGCGGACCGGGACCGTCCACATTGGGGACCGATCTTACCGACGAGGTGCGCCTGACGGGGTATGATGCGCTCTGAGCGGTCAGCCTCCAGTCATCGCAGCACCATGGAACGTCGATACCCACCTGGTGGGGCGCCATCGTTGAACACAACTAGCTGGGGGCTGGCCGCCCTCCAGTTGGAGCCAGGCACATGAACATCAAATGGATACAGGCACCCACCCAGGATTAGGATTGCATCATGACACGTACCGAGGCATTTCTGGATAGCATCCAAAATGGCGCCGTACTCCTGGCCGACGGAGCAACCGGCACCATGCTCCAGGCCGATGGGCTGGAGACGGGCCGGGTCCCGGAAGCCTGGCTTTTCGAGCGACCGGACCAGATCCGCGCTTTGCACCAGGCTTATGTCGATGCCGGGTCAGACATTCTCCTGACCTGCAGCTTTGGTGGCACCCACTACCGGCTGGAGGGCGACGGGCTGGCTGACCAGGTCGGAAAAGTCAACCGCCGGGCCGCTGAACTGGCCCGCGAGGTGGCCGGTGACAGCGTTTTTGTCGCCGGCGACATGGGACCGACCGGCCAGCTCTTGGAGCCGCTGGGCACGATGACCCATGAGGAAGCTGTCGACGCTTATGCCCAGCAGGCACAGGGCCTGACCGAGGGCGGCGCCGATCTCCTGCTCATCGAGACCTTGAGCGACTTGGCCGAGGCCAAGGCCGCAATCGAGGGCGCCCGTCGTGTCAGCGAGCTGCCCATCTTTTGCACTTTCAGCTTTGACACCCACGGCCGGACGATGATGGGTGTCCGGCCGGCCCAGGTCGCGCAGGAGATAGGGCCGTTGGTTCAGGGCGTGGGTGCCAACTGTGGGCGCGACCCGTCCGAGTACGCCGGGTTCTTGCACGCCATGCGACAGGTCGCACCAGACGTGATCCTGTGGGCCAAGCCGAACGCCGGCCTGCCCCACGTGGACGGGGATAGAACTGTGTATGACGCCACGCCCGAGTACATGAAGCAGATTACCTTTCAGCTCCGTGAGGATGGCGCGCAAATAGTCGGCGGTTGCTGTGGCACCACCCCGGCTCACGTGGCGGCCATGGCAAGCGCATTGAGGAATGGGCAGTAAGCGGCAAGCTAGGGTTCGCTTGCTGCTTTTTTCTCGCATTTTGCAGTAACAGGTTTGGGAGGACAAGATGATCGTCGACACCATGCTGCTCCGCCTTGGGGGCGAGTCGGGAATAGATAACGCCATCTCCGCCGGCGACGTGCTTACCGTGTCTGTGGCCCGGAGTGGCTACCACGTCCATACCTTTCGCACCTATCCGGCCGAGATCAAGGGCGGTCCGGTGATGTTCCAGCTTCGGGCTGGCGTTCGCCCCGTTCCTTCGCTGGGCGACCAGTTGGACGCCTTGCTGGCCTTCAATGAAGAAGCCTGGGACCTGCACCACAAAGACCTGCGACCCGACGGCGTGCTGATCTACGATCCGGGCGAGCACGACGTACCGGAGGGCTTTCAGGGCACAGCCTATGGCATCCCCTTGGGCCAAATGGCCCGTGAGTTGAACTTGCGCAAGGGCAAGAACCTGATCGCCCTGGGAGCTCTATCCGCCCTGTTGGGCTTTGATTTCCAGCAGCTCCAATCTACTGTCAAGGACAAGTACGGCAAGAAACGGCCCCAATTCATCGAAAGCAATCGCATGGCCTTGCTGGCTGGTTACCAGTGGGTGAGGGACAACATTCAGGAAGAGGCAGTGATACGTCTGTCAGATCCCCATCCAGCCCCTGAACCGCAGTTGGTCATGTCGGGCAACCGCGCCATTGTCGCCGGGGCGCTGGCAGCCGGGTGTCGCTTCTATGCCGGGTATCCCATAACCCCCGCCACCGATATTCTTGAGGAGATGGCCAGGCGCCTTCCGAACACCGGCGGCGCCGCACTCCAGACCGAGGACGAGATTGCGGCCATCGGCGGCGTTGTGGGGGCGTCCGTTGCCGGCGTCAAGGCCATGACGGCCACCAGTGGTCCTGGATTCTCGCTGATGCAGGAAATGCTTGGCCTGGCGACCATGGCCGAGGTACCGGTTGTGGTGGTCAACTCGATGCGGGCCGGGCCCAGCACGGGACTGCCGACCAAGATGGAGCAGGCCGACCTCAACATCGCCATCTACGGCGGCCACGGCGAAGCACCACGCATTGTCCTGGCTGCCCGCTCTGTTCAAGACTGTTTCTATCAGGCTATGCAAGCCTTCTATCTTTCTGAGACGTTCCAGATGCCGGTGATTCTTCTTGTGGACCAGTCCCTTTCTCACCGCACCGAGACCCTGCCAATGCCGGACTCGAATCTGGTACCGGTGGTCGAACGGATGCGACCCTCAGCGGAAGACACTGCCGGCTATGCCCGCTACCGGCTAACCGGCAGCGGCATCTCGCCCATGGGCGTCCCTGGCTTTGACCCCACCCCGTTCACCGCCACAGGCCTGGAGCACGACGAGTATGGCGCGCCCAACTACACGCCCGAGGTCCACACCGCCCAGTTGGACAAACGCGGTCGTAAGTTCGAGATCGCGGCCGAGGCATTGTGCGGGCTGGAGTCACCCTTGGGCTGCGCCTGCTACGGCGTTCCTGAGAAGGAGGCCGAGGTTGGCGTCCTTGCCTGGGGCTCCACCGCAGGTGTCGTCCGCGAGGCCGTGGAGGGAATGGCCGCAGAAGGTTACCCGGTGGCCGCACTGGTGCCAGCCGTCATCAACCCCTTGCCCACCGACCGAATCCTGGACTTTGCCAGCAACCTCAACACCGTGATCGTGCCTGAAGTGAACCGCACAGGCCAGTTCGCCGCCTGGGTCAAGGCCCAGACCGAGCTGCATCTGATCTCACTGAACAAGTATGGTGGCCTGCCCTTTACGCCCCAGGAGATCCGCGCCAAGGTGACCGAGTTCCTTGTGCCCAAACGGGTCAAAGCTGAGCCAGAGTCCCAGACTGCCCAGGAGGTGGCCCATGGCTAAGAAAAAGGTCAGGCCCAAGCTGCGCCCCAAAGACTATAAATCCGCGGTCAAACCGACCTGGTGCCCCGGCTGCGGGGACTATGGCGTTCTGGCCTCGTTGTACCAGGCCATGGCCAGATTGGAGCTGGATCCCGCTAACACGCTCGTGGTATCTGGCATCGGCTGCTCCAGCCGGCTGCCCTTCTTTGTGCGGACCTACGGCTTTCAGACGGCCCATGGCCGCGTTCTGCCTGTGGCCATCGGAGCCAAGATCGCCAACCCAGAGCTGACGGTGATCGCCGTCGGCGGGGATGGCGACGGCTTTAGCATCGGTGGCGGGCACCTGGCCCACGCCGTACGCCGAAACCCGGATATCACCTACGTGGTAATGGACAACGAGGTGTATGGCCTGACGAAAGGGCAAACATCGCCCACTTCGCCTCTAGGCTTCCAAACCAAGAGCACGCCCTATGGCTCGTCGGATGCTCCGATCAACCCAATGGCCTGGGTCCTCGCCTCCGGCGTTAGCTTTGCTGCCCGGGGTTTCTCTGGAAATCCCAAGCACGTCACGGATCTGATCATCGAGGGCATCCAGCACCCGGGCTTTGCCTTCGTTCAGACCATGAGCCCCTGTCCGACCTTCAACAACACTTTCGACCTGTGGAGGGATAACATCGAGGACCTACCTGCCGGGTACGAGCCCAACGACCGCATGCAGGCCCTGACGCAGGCCTTCCGCGACGATGCAATCCCGGTCGGGCTGTTGTACAAGGAGCTCCGGCCCACGCTCGAGAGCCACACACGTGTCGCCCATCATCCGCTCAAGAGCGACACCCCCGACTTTGATGTACGGGCACTATTGGAGATCTATCGCTAGCCGGAAGGCTGACATGCAGATTGAACAGGTTTTGGAGAGCTGCCTGTATGTGGACGACCTGGATGCGGCTGAGGATTTCTATCGCCGCGTGCTGGCGCTTGAGGTACACTCCAGGGTCCAAGGACGACACGTATTTTTTCACTGTGGAAAGGGGATGCTGCTTCTGTTCAACCCCGACAGGACCTCCGAGTCCAACGGCATTGTACCCACCCACGGGGCTCATGGTCCCGGTCATGTCGCCTTTGCCATGGAGGAAACCGAAATCCCAGCCGGGCGGGAGCTTTTGCGCGAACATGGCGTGGAGATTGAGACCGAGGTCTCATGGCCGAATGGAGGTCACTCGATCTACTTTCGGGATCCAAGCGGCAACAGTGTGGAACTCGCGACGTCCAAAATCTGGGGTCTAGCGCCAGTCTGACCCCAAGTGCTGGACCACAGTCCAGCACGAGCCAGACTGTGTGAAAACTCGCTTGTTTCTCGTGCCGTGGGGCACGGTCGCAGAAATACGTTTGGGACCGAGTCGCGCGCCCCATTATCCTCTGATATGCGAGTCAAAGTAAGACACGTGCCCTTTTTGTTTCCGGAATCTGGACTTTTCGCACAGCCTCGAGAAAATGGACAAGTTTATGGAAACTAGGCAGGCCTTGGGCCAATTTGACGCAATCGCCCTGAGGCAGGGACAACTTGGACTTGACAGGCGCCAAGATATGGTGTATAATTAACGCGCGTTACTAACACGGGTTACTTGCACGGAGTAGCCTCGGAGGTTCGCTTGGCTCGCAGACAGGCAAGAAGCCAGGACGTAGCTAGAATGGCCGGCGTGTCCCGCACGACGGTTTCGTTCGTGCTGAACGACGTACCTGGCGTCAAGATCAGCGAGGAGACTCGACAGCGCGTGCTCCGTGCAGCTCGCGACCTCGACTACTACCCCACTGCTGCCGCCCGCTCCCTGGCCAGCGGCAAGACTCACCGCATTGGCCTGATCCTCGGGGAGGGGCAGGAGCGCCTTGCTGCCGATGCTTTTCTTCCCGCGTTCCTTCAGGGCGTCACGGCCTCCGTGCACCGCAGGGGCTACCTGCTCATGTTGCAGTTGGCTGAAGACGTTCCCAGTCACGAGGCCTACGTTCGCTTGATCCGCGAACAACAAGTGGATGGTCTGATTCTCTCCGGACCCCGATCCGATGATCCCCTACTGCCACAACTCGCCGAAGAGAGGTTCCCCTTGATCCTGCATGGCCAGCCGAATGGCCACGATTTTCCGTGTGTAGACGTGGACAATCAGGCAGGCGCGTACCAGGCGGTGAAGCATCTCATCAAGCTGGGTCACCGCCGCATCGGGTTCATTTCCAACGCTCCCCTCTCCTACTCGGGAGCACAGGAGCGCTTTGCCGGATACCGGCGGGCCCTCGCGGACCATGGGATCCGGGATGATTCGGAGTTGGTTGGTAGGGCAGCTTTTCTGCCCGAGTCCGCGCGGTCGGCGATGGAGCTGTTGCTGGATCTGCCAGACCGGCCGACGGCTGTGTTTGGCGCCAGTGACGTCGTCGCCTTGGGCGCCATGGGCGCCATCCGGAGCGCCGGTCTTGGCATACCAGACGATGTGGCGGTGGTAGGTTTCGATGATATCTTTCTCGCCGCCCACGCATATCCACCCCTGACCACGGTCCGAGTACCGGCCTACGGCCTGGGGTGGACGGCAGCTGAGGTACTCATCGCGCGCATTGAGGGTGATGCAGTATCCTCGGTAACGTTGGAGACGGAGCTGGTGATTCGAGAATCCTGCGGAGCAGTCCCTGCTGCAGATTCCTGAGCGCCAGCTCCTTTCTTTTTTGGGGACCGGCTATGGATCACCCTGTCGATTCGCAGATAACGGCGCAAGACACAGGACCTGTTGCACAGCCGCCCTCGATCTCTGAGAGGAGGTGATGTACCCCGACCTACACGAGGCTCAAGCACGCTGCCACTCTGTGGCGGCCAAATGCGAACTGGAGGGACCCTTGTTCCTTCCCATCACACGCAGGACAAATCATAGTACGGAGGAGAGTATAAAATGAAACGCTCAACATTTTCGATTCTGGCCCTCTTGCTGGTCGTCAGCATGGTTCTGGCGGCTTGTGGAGGAACAACGGCACCGGAGCCGACTACAGCGGCGGCTGCAGAAGCACCGGCCGAGCCCGCGGGAGACATGCCATACGAGGGCGAACAAGTGGTCATCTTTTCGGCCGCCGGAGAGGAACAAGCGGCGGTGTTCGAGGAGAACTTTGTCGACTTTGAGGAACGCACCGGCATCGACGTCGTCATCGAGCGCTCCGGCGACTTTGAGACCCTGGCCGTCGTACGCTCCGAAGCCGGCGACCCCTACGACATCCTCAACTTCCCGCAGCCCGGCCTGATGGCTGACATGTCCCGTGACGGATTCCTGGTGGACCTCTGGGAATTCCTGGACGAGGAGTATCTTCAGACCAAATACAACCAGTCCTGGATCGACATGGGCATCGTGGACGGACAGTTGGCCGGCGTCTGGCACGGCGTGGACGTCAAGAGCCTGGTGTGGTATCCCAAGCCTGCCTTTGAGGCCGCCGGCTATGAGATCCCCGAGACCTGGGACGAATTAATTGCGCTCAGCGACCAGATCGTCGCCGACGGCGGCGTGCCCTGGTGCATCGGCATCGAGAGCAGCGGCGCGACCGGCTGGGTTGGCACTGACTGGATCGAGGACATCATGCTCCGCACCCAGTCCGTCGAGACATACGACCAGTGGACGACCGGCGAGCTCAAGTTCGATTCGCCTGAGGTCCGAAACGCCTTCGACGTGATGGGTGAGGTCTGGATGAACCCGGACTATGTCTACGGCGGCACCACGTCCATCTTGACCGTCCCCTTTGGCGAATCACCCACATCCTTGTTCGGGGATCCACCCGCCTGCTGGCTGCACCGTCAAGCCAGCTTCATCCCAAGCTTCTTCCCCGAGGGAACCGAAGTCGGTGTCGACGTCGACTACTTTTACCTGCCGCCCATCGACGCCGCTTACGGTAAGCCGGTGCTCACCTCCGGCAACCTGGTCAGCCTGGCCAACGACACCCCGGCCGGCCGCGAGGTCATCGAGTTCATGACCACCGGCGAGTCGGTCAAGGCCGAGGTTGAAGCCGGCAACACCATCGCCCCACATCTGGACGCCAGCCTGGACTGGTATCCCAGCGATGTGCAGCGCGGCTATGCCGAAATCCTGGCCGCGGCCGATACCTTCCGCTTCGACGGGTCCGACCTGATGCCGGGCGCCGTGGGCGCGGGCACCTTCTGGACCGGCATCGTCGACTGGGTCAGCGGCGAAGACCTGGACTCTGTCCTACAAGCTATCGACGCCAGCTGGCCGCAGTAGGTGTAGCAGTGACCCAGTACGCCAGGAGGTTTCCTGCCTAGGCATGGAAGAGGCGGGGCAGTTGCGTGGTGCGCTGCCCTGCTTCTTCACTTGCACTGAATGCAGAAGGAGAACACAATGGAAGAGACAATGCAAAGCGGAGGCACGGGCAGATCTGTAGCCACCGGGGTACTGCGAGTAGCGGTGTCCATTATCGTGCCCGTGGTCACCTTTGTGCTCCTGTACGCCGCCTTTATCTTTATGCGGGACAGCGATGCATCCAGGCTTCTGGTTGCGGCGGTCGCGCTCATCGTCGGCGTGTTTGGCGTATGGCTGATATACATCGGCACCGATATGGTCGTATCGCTTTTGCCGGCCGGCATCCGAGAGCGCGTGCGGCCCTTTGTCTTTGTCGGACCGGCGCTTGTGGTCCTGACCGCATACGTGGTCCTGCCCGCCGTGAGTTCGCTCTATCTCAGTTTCCTCGATGCGAGGGCAGACGAATTCGTCGGACTGGCCAACTATGTCTTTATCTTCACTGACCCGGCCATGTTGATCGTGCTCAGAAACAACCTGCTATGGTTGATATTCGTGACGGCCTTTGCGGTAGGGATGGGGTTGGTCATCGCCGTCATGGCAGACCGTGCGGGAAGATGGGAGCCGGTGGTAAAATCACTCATCTTCCTGCCGATGGCCATCTCCGCCGTCGGCGCCAGCGTGATCTGGAAGTTCGTCTACGCGTTCCGCCCCGCCGGCGCGGAACAGATCGGCCTGCTTAACGCCGTGGTGACCGCGCTGGGCGGCGACCCGCAGGGATGGCTGCTCCTGCGCCCCTGGAACAACTTTTTTCTGATCCTGGTCATGATCTGGTTGCTGACCGGTTTCTGCATGGTGGTCCTGTCGGCGGCGGTGAAGGGTGTGCCCGGCGAACTCCTGGAAGCGGCCCGCATCGACGGCGCATCCGAGGCAAGGATATTCTTCCAGGTCATCATTCCCACCATCCGGGGAACACTGCTAACCATCACTACCACGGTCTTGATCATGGTCATCAAGGTCTTTGATATTGTGTTTGTCATGACCAGCGGACAGTTCGGGACCCAGGTTATCGCCAACCGGATGTACCAGGAGCTGTTCACATTCCGGAATTCCGGACGCGGCAGCGCCCTGGCCATCATCCTGTTCATAGCCATCGTCCCCTTTATCATCTACAACGTTCGCAGTCTGCGAGAAGCCAGGAGGTGACCCGATGAGTGCATCCACAAAGACAGTGAAGCAAACGAAACGGACAGATCCGCGGAAAATCCTATCGTCCGCGCCGCTATGGATCGCGCTGGTACTGATCGGCTTTCTCTGGACGCTGCCCACCGCCGGACTGCTCATCAGTTCTTTCCGTCCCGCGGTCGACATCCAGACTTCCGGTTGGTGGACGGCCATCACGCATCCCTTTGCCGAGACCACCCGTTGGACGATCGAAAACTACCAGCAGGTCCTCACCGCCGAGGGGATGGGCACCGCATTCTTGAACAGCTTGCTGGTGACGATTCCTTCCGTAGTGATTCCCATCACCATTGCCGCCTTTGCAGCCTACGCCTTTGCCTGGCTGGACTTTCCAGGGCGCGGTTTCTTCTTTGCGCTGGTCGTGGCGCTGATGGTGGTACCCTTGCAGACAGCGCTAATCCCGGTACTGCGTGCGTATGTGGGTCTCGACTTGAACGGCACCTATCTGGGTGTGTGGCTCTTCCACACCGGATTTGGCCTGCCATTGGCCATCTTTCTGCTATTCGGCTACATCAGCTCCCTTCCCGGAGAGATCATCGAATCGGCTCACATCGATGGCGCCTCTCCATTCACGACCTTCACCCGGTTGGTCCTGCCCCTGTCGGTGCCCGTCATCGCCTCCTTTGCCATCTTCCAGTTCCTGTGGGTATGGAACGACCTGCTGGTAGCCCTCGTCTTCTTGGGCACAGGAAGGGAGGTCATGGTCGTGACGTCCCAATTGTCAGCTTTGGTTGGCGAGAGAGGTCAGGACTGGCACATCTTGACGGCTGGCGCCTTTGTCACGATGATCGTCCCCCTAATCGTCTTCTTCTCGCTCCAGCGGTACTTTGTGCGAGGCCTGACAGCCGGATCGGTGAAAGGGTAGACTGCACCTGCCACCCGCATCCGGTGCACAGATGTGGCGTACGTACGCAGATTTCGTGCGCTGAAGAGCAGGGCGACTGCGATGCCGTTGCCCTGCTCTTCCATAGTGGCCCACCAATGCCCACACCTTAGCACGCAGCACGTCTCACATGCTGGGGAGGAATCGTCCTATGCAAAATGTGATTCACATTCCCGTCAAGGTCATGCAGGATTTCGTGATCGATGTCTTTGAGTCCCTCGGCACGCCACCTCCGGACGCCCGTATCTGTGCGGAGGTACTGATTGCGTCCGACCTGCGGGGCATCGAATCGCACGGCGTGGGTCGCCTCAAGTACTACTACGACCGCATCCAGGCCGGCCAGCACCGCGCCCAGACCGAGATAGAGGTCGTCAAGGAAACCGAGACCACGGCGGTCATCGATGGCCACCACGGCATGGGCCACGTCATTGCCCAGCGTGCCATGCGCCTGGCGATGGACAAGGCCAGGGAGTATGGGCTGGGCGCGGTAGCTGTGCGCAACAGTACCCATTACGGCATTGCTGGGTATTACCCTCTGATGGCCGCTGAAGAAGGCATGATAGGCCTTTCGGTCACCAACGCCCGGCCCTCCATCGCTCCCACCTTTGGCGCTGAGCCAATGCTGGGGACCAACCCAATTGCCTTTGCCGCACCATCCGATATGGCCTATCCCTTTGCCTTTGACGGTGCAACCTCTATTGCCCAAAGAGGCAAGATCGAGGTCGCTGCTCGGGCCGAAAAGCCGGTGCCGGAGGGTTGGGTCATCGACAACCAGGGCCAGCCTCTCACCGATCCGGACAGAATCCTGGAGGACCTCGACAAGGCCCAGGCCGCCCTGCTGCCACTGGGCGGGGCAAGCGAGCTCTTTGCCGGATACAAAGGCTACAGTCTGGCTGCCATCGTAGAGATCCTCTCCGCCTCGCTGTCTGGAGGCAAATTCATGAAGGACCTGCTGGGTCTTGCGGGCGACGGCTCCAAGCAGCCTTTTATGCTTGGGCAGTTCTTCCTCGCCATCGACATCGAGCATTTCATGCCCCTGGAGGTATCGAAGCAGATCACCGGTCAGATCATGCGCAACCTGCAGAACGCCCAAAAGATGCCCGGCCAGGAGCGGATCTATGTTGCAGGCGAAAAGGAGTACGAGAAAGAAGCACTCATTCGAGGTCAGGGCATCCCAATCAACCACAACCTGCGCCAGGAGCTACAAACCATGCGCGACGACTTGGTGATCTCGGGCTACGAAGCCTACTTCTAGATGCCTGGCACTTGCCCAAAACTCGCCGCGAAGGTTGGGCGAGCCGTCTCCACCAGCCTGCCGAGCCAGCGGCCCACACACCAAAGCACCCCGCGGTTCAAAGACCGCGAACCAAGGAGGACATGAATGGCACTCCTGACCCTTCACGAGTTGCAGACGAACCTGCGCTCCCTGCCAGGCTGGGAGCTCCAGGATCGTACGCTGGTCAAGACCCTTGGCGTCCCGTCATTCTCGCATGGTGTCGTCCTCATCGGGGCCATTGCCCAGGTAGCCGAGGCTGCCGATCACCATCCAGACCTCAACTTGCATGGCTACAACAAGCTGACGG
>Ga0209013_10005009_pt1 | contig 11509 bp, 11 predicted proteins | sample Cruoilmetagenom2_FD_187291 | JGI IMG/M metagenome (GOLD analysis project Ga0209013, IMG submission 187291) | Oil polluted marine microbial communities from Coal Oil Point, Santa Barbara, California, USA - Sample 2 (SPAdes) (version 2) | ecosystem: Environmental > Aquatic > Marine > Oil seeps ...
AATCAAAGTGGTTGCGCGGGTAATGGAGGACGTCTTCATTAAAGTTCTCATGTAGTACTGAAAGTCCCCGGCTGATGCAGAAGGCAGCCTTTTCCTCATCCGTTTCAATGCCCACACCCTGCACCTGTTTTTCCTGCTGCAAAGAGTAGAGCAGGTCGCCTTGTCCGCAGCCAAGATCGAGTACCCGACTCCCGGGTTCAATCCAGGAAGATATCACCTGCAGGTCAAAGCGCATCGCATTATTTCTGGTCCCCTCCGTCATGCTTTTTTCACTCCGTCAAGGAATCCGCTGATGAGTGTTGTCAACCGCTGGTCAGGCAGCAAAAATGCGTCGTGTCCGCAGTCGGCCTTGATCTCACAAAAGCTGACATCACAGCCGTTTCGTTTGAGGGCCTGGACCAGTTCCCTGGATTGGTATGTCGGGTACAGCCAGTCTGAGGTAAAAGAGATCACCAGAAATTTAACAGGTACATTTTCCAGTCGGTTAATGGCGGCATCTTCCTCCTCATTAAGATCAAAATAGTCCCCAGCCTTGGTAATATAGAGCAGGGAGTTGGCATCAAAGCGGTGGACGAATTTGGCTCCCTGATAGTTGAGATAACTCTCCACCTGAAAATCACTTTCAAAACGAAAGGACAGGTCTTCGCGTTCCTGTAATCTGCGGCCGAATTTTTGGTGCATGGCCTCATCTGAGAGGTAGGTAATGTGGCCGATCATCCGGGCCACTGCCAGGCCAAGTTCAGGGGCGGCATCTTCCCGGTATCTTCCCCGCAGCCATTTTGGATCGGTCATGATGGCCTGGCGGGCTACCTCGTTAAAGGCTATGCAGAGGGCGGAATGACGCATGGTGGTTGCCAGGGGAATGGCGGCTTGAACCATTTCAGGATAGCTGATGCACCACTGCAGAACCTGCATGCCGCCGACGGATCCCCCGGTCACTGCACACAGTCGGCTGATGCCGAGATGATCAATCAGGACTTTCTGAGCCCTGACCATGTCTGCAATGGTGACCATGGGGAAATCAAGGCCATAGGGTTGCCCGGTTTCCGGATTTATGGAGCCGGGACCGGTAGAACCACTGCAACTGCCCAGGATATTTGAGCAGATGACAAAATATTTATCCGTATCAATGCCCTTGCCCGGCCCGACCATGGTTTCCCACCAGCCGGGACCATTGGTCTGCAGGTCAGCTTCATCATGGGAGGCTACATGCGAATCTCCGGAAAAGGCATGTAGAACCAGGATTGCGTTGGACCGGTCTGCATTGAATTCTCCCCAGGTCTCATAGGCCAGGGTTACCGGCCCAAGACTGCGGCCGCAGTCAAGTGGTAAGCGCTCTGTTTCCGTGCCTTCAGCAAAGGTGAAGTATTGGCGTGGATCTGATGTCAAAGATTTCTCCCTCTATCGTCAGGGTGTAACCGACTGCAATGCCTGTTCAAGATCCGCCAGGATATCATCGATATGTTCAATGCCGATAGAGAGTCGGATCATGGATTCAGACAGCCCACTCTCCTTAAGTTGTTCTTTGTTAAGCTGGGAGTGGGTTGTCGATGCAGGATGGATAGCCAGCGACTTGGCATCACCCACATTGGCCAGGTGAGAGAAGAGCTCAAGTGCTTCAATAAACTGCTGTCCTGCCGCGCGTCCTCCTTTAACGCCAAAGGCCACCATGCCACCAAAACCATTTTTCAAATATGTTTTGGCCACAGAGTCTGCATCGGTAAGCCCCGGGTAGGATACCCAGTCCACCTGATCATGATCTCTGAGAAACCCGGCCACTGCCATTGCATTTTCGCAGTGCCGCTCCATGCGCAGGGACAAAGTTTCCAAGCCCTGCAGAAAGTACCAGCAGTTATCAGGGGTTGTGCAGGCACCGAGATTACGCAGCGGTACCAACCGCATACGCAGGGCAAAGGCGACCGGGTTTAACGGTCCAAGGTCATGGCCATAACGCAATCCGTGGTAGCTTGGGTCCGGTTCATTATAAAGGCTGAATCGTGGATCCGTCCAATCAAAGGTGCCGCTGTCCACAACAATACCGCCAAGGGCCACCCCATGTCCGCCCATCCATTTGGTCAACGAGTGGATAACAATATCCGCTCCATGCTCAAGGGGCCTGAACAGACAGGGCGGGGTAAAAGTGGAGTCCACCACCAGAGGCAGATGATGTTTTTTGGCAATGGCACTGACTGCAGCAATATCCGTCATCTCAAGGCCGGGGTTGCCAATTGTTTCACAGTAAAGCACCCTGGTTTTTTCCGTGATTGCTTTTTCAAAATTGGCAGGATCGGTGGGATCGACCAGATGAACCTTGATGCCCAGTTGTGGAAGAATGGTATCAAACTGGGTGTAGGTGCCGCCGTAGAGGTTGTTGGCCGCAACCACCTCATCACCGTGAGCACAGATGTTGATGATGGCATAAAAAATTGCCGATGTGCCGGAGGCAAGGGCCAGGGATGCAGCACCGCCTTCCAGGGCTGCAACCCTCTGTTCCAGAACATCCTGGGTTGGATTCATCAACCTCGAATAGATGTTGCCCAGTTCTTTGAGGCTGAACAGGTTGGCGGCATGCTCTGTATTTTTAAAAAGGTACGAACTGGTCCGGTAGATCGGCACAGCACGGGAAAGTGTTGCCTCATCCACAGTGTGTCCGGCATGCAGAGCCAGGGTTTCAAAGTGTAATGCAGCCATGGTATAGTTTTCTCCTTCGAGCGTTGAGCCCGTTGATCTGAGTTAGCTGTACAATATACATCGCCGCCACAATGTAGCATTATTCTTGTGCATTTGAAATATAAGAACTGTAGAAAAAACTTCTCTTGCCGAAAAAAAGGAGTGCAGGGAAATCTATGAGATAAGGAAACATTGATAAAAGTCAGGATACTACACTCTTTGAATATTTGGTGAGTAATATTTTCTATTTTCTTTTGGATTCTCTTTGCACTCTTTGCAATAAGTACTATAATTAATTGTTAGGGTGCATACAGTATCCTATTTCCTTTTTGGAGCTGTCCGGTTTATTTTCGGACAACTTCTTAACACCATATCAGGGAGGTTGATTATGGCCAGTGTGTATAAGATTATTGAGCTCGTTGGAACCAGCAAGAAATCATGGGAACAAGCAGCAGCTAACGCTGTCGAGACCTCGGGCAAGAGCCTGAAAGACCTGCGGATTGCCGAAGTGACTCAGATGGATATGCAGATTGAGAAGGGAAAGGTTAAGGGCTATCGGACAAGGATTTCAGTTTCTTTTAAAGTTAAGACTAAGTAGCAACCAGACACTCTTTGATGCAGTACTGCATCAGACAGGTGTAAGATCAAGATATTTTTGTGTACCGAAACTGGGGCTGTTTCTTCAGGAAGCATCCCCAGTTTTCTATGCAACATCGGTACATACGTCAGTTCAGGGCTTTTTTCACTGCAATACCGATTTGTTCCAGGGTATATGGTTTGCGGATAAAACCGCCCGCTCCCAGTTCTTGTGCTTTTCTAACTTCTTCATTTTCTGAAAAACCGCTGGCAATAATAGCCTTTTGTCCAGGCTGGATTTTGCTGATATGTTCATAGGTCTGGCGACCATTTATTCCTGGGTCCATAATCATATCAAGAATAACCAGATCCATGGATTGATTCCGGACAAAATCAATTGCCTCTTCACCACTGCTGGCCGTCTCCACCTGGTAGCCCAGAATTAACAGCATCTTGGAGGCAATATTGCGCTGCTGTTTTTCATCATCGACCACCAGTATCAATTCTTTGTTGCCCTGCAGTTTATCAAGCTCAACTGCTCCCTTCCTGTCACTGATTTCTTCTCTGGTGATGGGAAAAAAGAGTTCAAAATTAGTTTCCTGCCCGCTGCTGCTTACGGTAATGGTACCACCATGATCCTGCACAGTATTCCAGACAATGGCAAGACCCAGACCGGTACCGCTTCGTCCCAGGATTTTTTTTGTGTAAAACGGCTCAAAGATATGGTTGATGTCATCCTTGGTAATACCCTTGCCAGTATCTATAACACTGATAACCGCATATTCTCCGGTTTCCATATACTGATTTTCCGCCACCGGCTTGATAACGTACTGGTTTCTCGTTTCAATTAGAATGGTCCCTGCCCCGACAATGGCCTCGGCCGCATTATTCAGCAGATTCATGAGACATTTTTTAATGTGAATTGGTGAACAGGAAATATTCAAAAGGTCCGGGGCAAGGTCGGTCCTGATTCGGATATCCGGATTCCGGGATAGCATCTTCATACCTTCAGGAGATTTCAGGTATTGGGTGACAAGGAAGTTGAGAGAGCATGTCTCTCGCTGGCTGGCAATTCCCCGGGCTACCGTCAGCAGGTCGGCAACCACTTCCGCCGCCCGCTGTCCCGACTCCTGAATGACTTGCAGCGGCTTTCGCAGCTCACTGTCTTCCGGCAGTTGCATAAGTAGAAGATCCGGATAACCAACAACACCGGAAAGAATATTGTTGAGGTCATGGGCTACACCGCCGGCCATCATACCGATGGCCTCCATTTTCTGGGACTGGATGAGTTTTTCCTGGGTTTTTTTGAGTTCGGTAATATCAAAATAGGTCAGCATCCGCCAGCCGTCGGGCAGGATCACACACTGATACTGCAGAATCATGCCGTCCTTGCGCTCAAGTTCGCCGGGGAAAATCGCTCCCTGATGTACCTTGGCTTCGCGCTCATCCATAAAGTGCTCAAATTCCTCATCCGTGACGTTATAAAGGTTATTGTAGCGATTGTACTCCATCAGTTCACGCATGGTTGGCCGTTCGGCCACAAAGGCCGCTGATATCCCCCATATTTCCCGGAAAGCTCGATTGACGATTCTGGCTTTAAGTTGATCATCCATAAAGAGTACGCCATAATCTATGGCATCCATTACGGCGCTGAATTCACCTATGGTCTTTTCCAATTTCTTTTCTGTGCGGGTACGGTCTGCTATTTCCTGACTGAGCTGCAGGTTGGTTCCGGTTAAGTTTTTGGTTCGTTCTGCAACCAGGCTGGTCAAATGTGATTTATGCTGCTCCAGTTCTTTATGGATTGTATGGGAGCGGTAAAAGTAGATACCAAAGGAGAAAATAACAATAAAGGTGGCAGTGTTGATGGAACCGGAATAAGGCGCGATTATCTTCCAGATGTGTAGCTGATCGTAAAAAATCAAACCTTGTTTGACCAGATGGCCAAAGGAACGGGAGACTGCAAAAAAGACAAAGGAGAGGGTAAGCAGAAACAGATAATTATAAAAGGTTCGGTCCGGTTTTGTCCTGAGCAGTTGTAAGGAACGGATGACGCACATGCCGGCCAGCAGAAGAATGGCAGAGGAACCCAGGATGTCAACCCAGATGACGGGCAACCATGACAATGTCATACGGAGCGCTCCCAATTTCGTATGGCGAGCAGGAGCAGAAAAAAGGCAGGAACCAGGAGCAGGTGATCGAGTCTGGTGAGGTAGAAGATCAGATCAAATATGCTGTTAACCTGAAATGCGGTAACACGGCCACTGTGGAGCACAAACTGTTCAGTCGGCACCCCCTCGTGCATCCAGTGGCCTGAAAAAGTAAGTGCATTCCACAAAATAATCAGCCAGAGAAATCCCTTGAACTCTGACCAGCCGGGGCCGGTCAGAGGAAGTTTGCGCATGCGCAGGAGAAGAAAGACCATTGCAAGAGTGAAAAGGAAATGGCCGAGTTGATGTGAAACCAGACCCTCTGCTCCGCCATGGGACTGGACTGCATAAGCTTGGGACACAGGGAAAAATATCGATGCCTGCAAGCTGAAAAGGAACGCCGGAATAATTCCGCCTGCTTTACCTTTAGTTAGAGAAACCGTTGTGCTCAACATGCCGAACATTTGATCAGGCGTAATACCTGGTACTTGAGGTGGTGGTTTTGGGCGAAGCAGAGAGTGTGTTATCCCTTAAAGATCGCCCTTATTCTTGCTTGGATACTGTCGGCAGCCTCTCTGGAGGTGTCAAAGTCTTTAGGCTCCCGTATCGGGCGGCCAACCACAATGTAGTCTGCACCGTTATAAAAAGCCTCTTCCACGTCCACTGTGCGCTTTTGGTCATCTGTATTCTTTACCGGCCTGATGCCCGGGGTGACGATAATGAAACGCTCACCCACGCCATCTCTGATGCCGGAAGCCTCAAGTCCTGAAGATATCACCCCGTCACATCCTATCTCAAGCGCCCTTTTTGCCCTTGACAGGACAACATCTCGTATATCCACCTTGAATCCAAGGTCATCCATATCTGCCTGATCAAGACTTGTCAGCACGGTGACTGCAAGGATTTTGAGCCCGTTTTTCTCCTTAACGGCAGCCCGGAGAATGGCGTCATTTCCGTGAACAGTGGCAAAGCTCACCCCGTACTTTGTTAGCTGTTGAACGGCTGACCCCACGGTTTGCGGCACATCAAAGAATTTAAGATCAACAAAAACCTTCTTTCTTTTTTCGATAAGCCATTGGACAAGCTCGAAATATCCACCGGCCATAAACAGTTGCAATCCAATCTTGTAGAAAACTACGCTATCGCCAAGCTGGTTAACGAGTTCTTTAGCTTCATCAGTGCCGGCAACATCCAGCGCAAAGATGAGCCGCTCGTCGCATGGGATATCCTTGGTGGACAGGAGTTGCTTTTTTCGCATGTTATCTGTCTTCAATAGTGTATGTATTGTCGGAGGGGATCATGTTGCCTATAGATTTGTAATTATATGACATGCGGGAGAGGGTTGTCACGAAAAAACAGATTTCTGTACAAATTGTGAAATCTCTAACGTTCTGCTTGGTTGCATCTATCGAAAGCTGGACAACTGCAGTATTCAGGTACAATTATTTTTTGAGAAAATCCTTATATGAGTCCCTTCAACAGCATGTCGCATCTGATCTGACTCAGGTTCATTCCGCTTTCTTCCAGGCCTTTAGTCCCGAACGCCATGTTGGCTTCCAGTACATAACAGGTATCTCCGTTCTGTATTATATCCAGACCTACTTCGTCAAATCCGCATTTCACGGCAACCATTCTTGCCATTTCAAGGATTTTTTCAGGCACGGGCTTCCTGGAAATGTTTCCCCCCTGATGCAAGTTTGTCAAAAATGACTCCTCTCCGGCTTCCAACCAGTATGCCTTGATGATATGCCCGTTCAGGAGCACCACGCGGGCGCTTTGTCGTATGTGTATATACTCTTGAATATATGCATAACGATTCGTCTTGCAGTACGCATCCAGATCGGATTGGCTGCGTATAAGGAAAACCCCTCTTCCTTTGGAGGAACCTTTGCCGATTTTGGCGATGAACGGAAAGGAAAAGTCATCGGTGATTCCACCAGCCTTTCTTGCACCCCAGTAAAACCTGGTTCTGGGATGGGGGATGTCCAGGGCCTGAAAAAGCAAAGTTTGCTTGAATTTATTGCCGATGTATTGATAATAGCGCCAGTTGGGATAGGTGGGTATGCCGCTGCTGTGAAGAATCTCAATAAATCGCTGCGTAGGAAAATATATCGTACGGCCTGAGAACAGAAGTTCCTTTTCCCAGGATTCGTACTCTGCAAAGGAAGGTCTGACGCCCAGGGTAAGGACCCCCGGGCAGTGGCGAAACTGTCTTCCTATGGCAACCCAGGGAGGGGGGTTATCTATGGAAGCAACTTTTGCATCTCCTTGAATTCTTTTTGAAGATAGTGTCGACAACGGAATCATACCCCCATAATCGAAAATAAAGATAGTCTCGTGGGGATGGCGTCACTTTTTGTCTTCGTTATTTTTTTGCAGGAAAAACAAACAGGAGCCGACAAACTGACGAAACTGAATGGCTATTCATTGCCTGCACATCAGGATAGAGGGGGAGTGTTTGGATGTCAAGGGTAAAAAGGATGCCCCACGTAAATGAGTTCTAACCTATTATTTGTTGATGTTTTAGCTAGCCCTGTCGACCGACCTCAGATTTCCGAATACCTCACGCTTCGTGTGCATAATTTTAATCTCCGGAGGAAAATATTTTGCTTTCACTCATTCACCCCCGTGGATGGAACCTTTGGTGGATGGATTTCAAGCGGCTTGTGTCTACGTGGGTGTAAATCTGAGTGGTGGCAATGTCGGCATGGCCCAGCATCATCTGTACGGAGCGAAGATCAGCTCCCCGTGACAACAGGTGGGTGGCAAAGGAGTGGCGCATGGTGTGCGGGCTGACTTTCTTGGTTATCCCTCCCTGAATTGCCAGTTCCCGGATTATCTGCCAGAATCGGTTGCGGGACATCCCCTTGCCCCGATTAGTGACAAAAAGATGCGGGCTGGGCCTGTCCCTCAGCAGGGCAGGGCGGCTACGTTCCAGGTAGTCCTGAATTTTTTCTCCTGCTGCCGCATTAAAGGGGACCATCCTTTCCTTGTTTCCCTTACCCAGAATTCGAACATGACCACTGCTGATACTGCAGCCGTTCACTGATAAGTTGACCAGCTCCGAAACCCGGATGCCGGTACCATAGAGCAAATGCAGCATGGCGTAGTTGCGCAGGATGAGGGGTGTGGTCTTTCCAGGCAGGGTCAGCATTTGCTCTACCTCTTTAATAGAGAGAGCTCCCGGCAGGCTGCGGCCGATTTTTGGTGGATCGATATCTGCCACCGGACTGATGGTCAGCTGGTTCTGGGAAATCAGAAAATCAAAAAAAGCCCGCAGAGCAGCCAGCCGGCGGGCATTGCTACGTGAACTGATATTTCGTTTATAGCAGTCCTGGAAAAAGGCACGGACCTGTTTGTCGGTTATTTGATCGGGACTGATGATATGCCGGTACTCAAGGAAGGTAATAAAAAAGCGCAGGTCGGAACCATATCCGTTTACAGTATTTGCAGAAAGACGTCGCTGGACAGTAAGATACTGCAGAAAGGAATCAAGGCTGTCGGTCAGGGGGGACGTTTTCAGGGTAGGGGGTACGGCTTTGGCAGAGGGGAATAAAAAAAAGCCCTGCAGTCTTTAAGACCAGCAGGGCTTAACAAACTAATACCGGTTTCTCATCCGGTTGTACTTGCGAAGTTTACGCAGGGCTTCAGCAGACTTGCGACGCTTCTTAACACTTGGTTTCTCGTAATATTCGCGCCGTTTGAGTTCGCGTTTAATCCCGTCAATCTGCAGTTTTTTCTTCAGCTGGCGGATTGCATACTCAAGGTCTCCCTTTACTTCCACTTCAATCATGAAAAATCACATCCTTTTCAAAGATGGCATGTCCCATCTGCATGTTTATTGTGACTACCTGAACTTTATAAATTATTCTGTAGGTTAACTTATGTCAATGAATTTCTGCTGACTTTCGAGACGCCATTTTCCAGAAGGCCTGTACCTGCGGAGAACGGGTCTTTTTTTTCATAGTACAGATGGCAATGGAAAACGGGGAGAGTTTCGGAGATATGTCGAGAGTCGTCACCTGCTTTTGGAGAGGGCTTTTTTCAAGCACCAGGAGTGGAACTACGCCGACACCGCAACCCAGGCTGACCATGGCAATAATGGCCTCGTTACCCGCAACCTGGGCATAAATATCTGGTGTGATCTTTTTGGTGGCAAACCAGCGATCAATGCGTTGTCGACTGAGCCCGATATCAGGCATAATGATCGGTGTGTGCTGCCAGTTGATCGTATTGTTGCTGTAATGCACAGTGTCTTCATAGTTTGTCGGGCCAATGAAGACGAGCGGGGTATTCATGATTTTCAGAAATTCCACCCGCTGGGGCACCTTTTTGGGCAGGGCGGCAATGGTGACGTCTACCTCCCTGTTTTGAAGCTGAGTCAGGGCCCGGGCCGCATCACCGGTCTGCAGTTTGATATGGACCTGCGGATACGCAGTTCTGAACTGCTGGAAAATATCCGGCAGGATGGAATAGGCAGCAGTGACAGAGCAGTACAGGGAAATGGTGCCGCCCAGTTCCTGTTCCCGGGCAAGCTGTACCCGGAGTTGTTCCCGACGCAGGATCACATCTTCGGCATAGTTCCGGAAAAGTTCTCCGGCTGTCGTCAGGGAGACTGAGCGGTTATCACGGATAAATAACTGTTCACCGATTTCCTCTTCCAACCTCTGGATCGTTCTGGTCAGCGCTGATGGCGTGATGTTGCATGCCCTGCTGGTGCGGCCAAAATGCAGACTGCCTGCCAGGTGAGTAAAAAGCCGAAGTTTTCGGGTGTCCATTATCGTGATAACACCAGGACAAAATTAATGTTGCAAATTATGCAACATTATATCGCAAATAAATCACTTTACGCAATAAAATTTATTGGTAGTATTACGTAACAGTGCAGTTTAGAGTTATTATTTACCATTCAACCACAATAATATCAGCAAAAGGAGTCGTGTCATGTCCAGTAATTATTTTAACAGCTTGCCCCTGCGTTTGCAGCTTGATGAACTTGGTCGTTGCCGTTTTATGGATAGTTCCGAGTTCAATGGCGTTGAAGCGCTCAAGGGAAAGAAGATCGTTATCGTCGGTTGCGGTGCCCAAGGCTTGAACCAGGGCTTGAACCTGCGTGACAGCGGCCTGGATGTTTCTTACACCCTGCGCGAGGCAGCGATCTCCGAGCAGCGTCAGTCCTGGAAAAATGCCACGGAAAACGGCTTTAAAGTCGGCACATACGAAGAAATGTTGCCTGATGCCGACCTGGTGATCAATCTTACCCCGGATAAACAGCATTCCAATGTTATTGAGACGGTAATGCCGTTAATGAAAAAGAATTCCTGTCTCTCCTACTCCCATGGCTTTAATATTGTTGAGGAGGGTATGCAGATCCGTGACGATATCACTGTTGTGATGGTGGCCCCCAAGTCTCCGGGAACCGAGGTTCGTGAGGAGTACAAGCGTGGTTTCGGGGTTCCCACCCTGCTGGCCGTGCATGGTGCCAATGACCCCCAGGGTATTGGCTGGGATATTGCCAAGGCCTATGCTGCCGGAACCGGTGGTGATCGCGCCGGTTGCCTTGAATCCTCTTTTGTAGCCGAGGTAAAATCAGATCTCATGGGTGAGCAGACTATCCTCTGCGGCATGCTGCAGACAGGTTCTCTGCTCTGTTTTGAGAAAATGGTAGAGCAGGGCATGGATGCTGCTTATGCCGTGAAGCTGATCCAGTACGGATGGGAGACCATTACCGAGGCATTGAAGCATGGTGGTATTACCAATATGATGGATCGACTCTCAAATCCGGCTAAGATCAAGGCCAATGAGCTGGCCATGGAGATGCGGCAGATTCTGGAACCGCTTTTTCACAAGCACATGGATGATATCATGTCCGGTGATTTTTCCAGGACTATGATGGAGGACTGGGCGGCTGATGATGCCAATCTCCTGAAGTGGCGTAAGGAAACCGGGGAAACGGATTTTGAGAAAACCGATGCTGCAGATACCGAAATCAGCGAGCAGGAGTATTTTGACAAGGGTATCCTCATGGTTGCCATGATCAAAACCGGTGTGGAGCTTGCCTTTGACACCATGGTTTCCGCAGGTATAAAAGAGGAATCCGCTTATTATGAATC
>Ga0209013_10005010_pt1 | contig 11507 bp, 9 predicted proteins | sample Cruoilmetagenom2_FD_187291 | JGI IMG/M metagenome (GOLD analysis project Ga0209013, IMG submission 187291) | Oil polluted marine microbial communities from Coal Oil Point, Santa Barbara, California, USA - Sample 2 (SPAdes) (version 2) | ecosystem: Environmental > Aquatic > Marine > Oil seeps ...
ATGGCTGTTTTCCGGTTTAATGATGAAGTTAGTATATTTTAGTATTTCCGGAGTTTTAGGAGTTTTATTAATAATTGGATATTATATATTCATGTAAATTTATCACTTGCATCAATAAAAAATACAAATGCCAACAAACATTCAGAAATGTGAATGATTGTTGGTATTTTTTTATTAGATGATAAATTATGATATTCATTTGGAAAAGTGAGTATCTAAACCGAATAGATAGACGAGGGAGTCGTGTATTATTGAAGCATTTCCTAGCAGTAATTGACGAACAATTGTAAATAGTACTTGATATTGAAAACCCTTTCAATATATAATCATTATAAACCGATTTACTAAACCGATTTATGAAAAAGAATATATTGTTATAGGGGGTTAGGTTCAATGGATACAGATTTTGGTGTACTAACATTAGGAGATGCTTTAATAACATTTAATCCATCTGTAACTGGACCAATGAGATATGTACCGACATTTTCAAGAAAAGTAGGGGGAGCAGAGTTAAACTTTGCGATTGGTTGTGCCCGTTTAGGACTCAACTCTAAATGGGTGAGTCGATTAGGTGGGGACGAATTTGGACGAGTAATATATAACTTTGCACGTGGTGAGGGTATTGATGTTTCTGAGGTTAAGCTGGTCGAGGGCTACCCTACATCCTTGAATTTCAAGGAAATTCGAGAAGATGGATCAGGAAAAACGTTTTATTATCGTTACCAGTCCCCAATATTAACGATGGAACCTAGTGATATTACAGAACAAATGTTAGATGGGATTGACTTAGTTCATCTAACTGGTGTTTTTATGGCAATAGATAAAAAAAATATAGAAATAACGAAAAAACTATTGATACTTGCTAATCAAAAAAATATACCAGTATCATTTGATCCAAATATTCGTTTGAAGTTATGGACAATTGAAGAAGCAACCGCAGCATATATGAATATTTTCCCCTATGTAGATATACTGCTTACTGGGTTAGATGAAATCGAGATGATTTTAGGTGATTCAACAGAACAGGCCTTAGTTGAATGTGCAAAGCGCTTCAAGATTTCAGAGTTAGTCATAAAAGATGGTGGGAATGGTGCAAGAGTTTATACCAATAATAATTGGTATAAACAAGAGGCATTTCAAGTGACGCCAATAGATACAGTTGGAGCGGGAGATGGCTTCGATGCCGGCTATATTTATTCATATCTTCATGAATATGAACCAAACGAGCGACTGAAGTTTGCTAATGGAGTTGGTGCACTTGTGACTACGGTTTCCGGGGATAATGAAGGGCTTCCGGAACTATCAGAAGTACTAGCTTTTATACGAAACGATAAAGTTATTGAGCGATAAGGAGGAAATATAAAATGACAAAGTATTCTACATTGACACAAGTTACAGAGTCAAAGGTCGTTGCAGTAATTAGAGGAAATAGCGCTGAGGAAGCTGTTCAATTAACAAAGGCAGCAGTTGAAGGTGGAATTCGAATTATTGAGTTAACTTATACAACTCCTCAAGTCCAGAAAGCATTTGAAGAACTTCAAGAAATAGATGCAGTTTTAGGTGCAGGTACAGTACTTGATGCGGAAACGGCTCGACATGCAATCCTAAATGGTGCAAAGTTTGTCGTTAGTCCACATTTTAGTGAGGAAGTGGCAACCGTTTGTAATAGATATGCAATTCCATATTTACCAGGCTGTATGACAATTCGTGAGATGGTAAAAGCGTTAGAGTCAGGATGCGATATATTGAAACTATTCCCGGCTAACAATTTTGATCCTTCTTTTATTAAATCTGTTAAAGGTCCTCTTCCACATGTTCAAATAATGCCGACAGGTGGCATTAATGCGAATAATATGCAGGAATGGCTAGCAGCTGGCGCAGTTGCAGTAGGTGTTGGAAGTGATTTGAACAAAGCGTATAAAGTTGGTGGATATGACGCAGTTGTGGAAGCAAGTAAAAAGTATATAGATGCTAGTAAAAACTGAGAGGAGAGAGTATATCATGAATATGACTTTTCGTTGGTACGGAAGAGGCAATGATACAGTAACACTCGAAAATATAAAACAAATACCAGGTGTTAAAGGAATCGTATGGGCCCTCCATCAAAAGCCTGCAGGGGAAATATGGGGAAAAGAAGAGATTAAAGAGGAAATCGATTATATACATTCATACGGTTTTCATACCGATGTAGTGGAAAGTGTGAATGTCCATGAATCTATTAAATTAGGGAACGAAGAGCGTGACCAATATATTGAAAACTACAAGCAATCGATTCGAAATCTTGGAGAATACGGTGTAAAAGTAATTTGTTATAATTTCATGCCAATATTCGACTGGACTCGTACGGAAATGTTCCATCCACTAGAAGATGGATCAACTGCATTGTTTTTCGAAAAGTCAAAAGTAGATAATATAGATCCACAAGAATTAGTTAAAACAGTAAGTGAATCCTCTGACTTGTCCTTACCAGGATGGGAACCAGAAAGAATGGCTCATATTGCTGAATTATTCGAAGCATACAAGGAAGTTGATGAAGCTAAGCTTTGGGCTAATCTTGCTTATTTCTTAAATGAAATTTTACCAGTAGCTGAGGAAGCTGGCATTAAAATGGCTATTCATCCTGATGATCCGCCGTATTCAATCTTTGGTCTGCCACGTATTATTACTGGCGAAGCAAGCTATGAGAAACTAATTGCAATTTCGAATTCATCTTCCAACGGATTTACCATGTGTACTGGCTCAATGGGTGCAAATCCTGAAAATGATATGGTCCAAGTGGCTAGAAAATATGCAACACGCTCTCCATTTTCACATATTAGAAATATAAAAATTTATGAAAGCGGTAACTTTACTGAAACTTCGCATTATACGAGCGATGGATCTATCGATATAAAAGGTGTGGTAGAAGAGTTAAATAAACAAAATTATGATGGGTATGTGAGACCAGATCACGGTCGACATATTTGGGGAGAGGTCTGTCGCCCTGGATATGGCTTATATGACCGAGCTTTAGGCATCATGTATTTACTAGGGTTATGGGATGCTTTTGAAACAAATAAGGAGGATTCGCAATGATTCCTATTCATGAAAATATAGATGGTCGGGTTGCTGTAATTACAGGTGGTGGCGGTGTGTTATGCTCCCGAATGGCAGTGGAACTTGTACGTCATGGGGTAAAAGTTGCCATCTTGAATCGAACTGCCGCAAAAGGTCAAAAGGTGGTAGACGAGATTACTTCCAAAGGTGGAGTAGCAATTGCCATAGAAACGGATGTCTTAGATCGTGAGTCTCTTGTTCGTGCAAAAAAAGCTATCTTGGAGCAATTTGGTCGAGTTGATATTTTGATAAATGGAGCCGGTGGTAACCATTCAGATGCGATTACTGGCCCTGAAAAATACGAAGAAGATGCGACGAGTAAATCCTTTTTTGATTTGGATGAAAGTGGATTCTCAGATGTTTTTTCTTTGAATTTCACAGGTACTTTTCTACCTAGCCAAGTTTTCGGCAAAGATTTACTAAAAGCGGAATCTCCGACCATTATTAATATCTCATCGATGAGCGCATATGCACCATTAACGAAAATTCCAGCATATAGTGCAGCAAAAGCATCTATAAATAATTTTACAATGTGGATGGCAGTTCATTTTGCGGAAGCTGGATTACGTGTAAACTCCATTGCACCTGGATTTTTTGTAACGGAACAAAATAAAGATTTATTACTGGACGAAAATGGCAACTATACAGCTCGCTCACAAAAAATAATGGCAGCCACTCCGATGAAAAAATTTGGAAAGCCTGAAGAACTATTAGGAGCGCTGTTATTTTTAGTAGATGAATCATATTCGTCATTTGTCACTGGCACAACGATGGCTGTTGATGGTGGTTTTATGGCTTACTCAGGAGTATAAGAGATGAAAAACATTACAATTGCCGATGTAGCAAGACATGCAGAAGTTTCTAAAAGTACTGTTTCCCAATATTTAAACAAACGATATGAGTATATGAGTGAGACAACACGAAAGAAAATTGAGAAAACAATTAAAGAGCTAAATTATAGACCTAATGTTGTTGCTAGAAGCTTAAAGCAAAAATCGACTTTTACGGTGGGAGTCATTGTGGCTAACATTCTACATACATTTTCGACTCAAATTATACGCGCAATCGAAAATAATTTTCACCAAAAGGGTTTTCATATTATTGTTTGTAACGCAGATGATGAACCAGAAAAGGAAAGAAATTATATTGAAATGCTAATGGCTAAGCAAGTCGACGGTTTTATCATCTTTCCAACAGGCGGTAACGTAGATTTATATAAAGAAATGATTAACCAAAATATCCCATTAGTATTTATGGATAGAACGATTGATGAAATGGAAATACCAACTGTAATGCTCGATAATATGGATGCTTCAAGGATTGCAGTACAAAGTCTAGTGGATAAGGGCTATAAACGTATTTCTATTATAACTACTTCAATCATTCGAAACATAAGTCCTCGTGTGGAAAGGATACAAGGTTATAAGAAGGCATTAGAGGATTTCCAAATGCCTGTAGTACCAGATTATATAAAATCTCCGGATGTAAAAAATTTAAATTTAGCTATCGGTGAACTGTTCCAATTAAATGCACCGCCTGATGCGATTATTGCAGGGAATGATCGGGTGTTAATCGGTGTATTGAATTATATTAAAGAACATGATTTGAAGATTCCAGATGACATAGCAGTTATTGGAATTGATGAAGTTTCATTCGCAGGCTTTTTCACTCCTACTATTTCGACCATTTCTCAACCTACCGTAGAAATGGCAAATCAAGCAGTGAAACTATTATTAAATCAAATTAACCAAGAGGTAGATTTGGGGGAGACGGGAGTTTATCGTTTGAAAGCAACTTTAAATTCACGAGAATCCTATTAAGTTAAACAGAATTATAGGTAAGGATATTCTAAACATGTTATAAAATCATCTCAATGAAAATTGAAAAGGGTTAGGGGAAATGAATATGGATTGGTTTATCGAATACGCTCCAATAATTTGGGTAGCATTAGGGGTAGCACTTTTATTATTTCTAAATATAGTTGTGAAACTTAATAGTGTATTGGCTCTATTAATTGTAGCTACATTAGTAGGTATTTTAAATGGTTTAACATTAGATGCAGTTGTTATCTCTATAAAAACTGGATTTGGTAGTACACTTGGAAGTTTAGCAATCATAATTGGTATGGGTGCTGTACTAGGGAAATTAATGGTAGACTCTGGAGCTGCTCAACGTGTAGCTTCCACCTTACTGAATAAATTCGGTGTAAAGAATATTGAATGGGCAATACTAATTGTCGGGACAATATTTGGGATTTCTGTTTTTTATGAAGTAGCATTTATCATTCTTGCACCTCTTGTAATTAGTATTGCTATTGAAGCGAAAATTCCTTATTTAAGATTAGGGATTACAATGGTAGCTGCAGCAACGATGGCACATAGTATTTTTCCGCCACAACCAGGACCAACTGCACTGGTAGATGCTTATGGTGCAGATATGGGTATGGTTTATATTTTAGGAATTGTTGTTGTAGTTCCATCCGTTATTTGTGCTGGTATTATTTTACCAAGAATGTTACGTAATTTAGACTTACCTGTTCCACCTCTTTTGAAGAAATCAAAACAATTCTCAGAAGAAGAAATGCCTGGATTTGCTGTTAGCTTATTAGTGCCTTTACTACCAGCAATTATTATTACTGCCGCAACCATCATCAATATTTTTGTAGATAGAGAGACCACTTTCTCTCAAATTATTAATTTCTTTGGTAGTGCTGAGATTAGTATGATTCTAGCTGTTCTCGTAGCGATTTATGTCTTCGGTACAAGTAGAGGGAGATCGATGAAAGAAGTCATGGGTTCCTTCTCTGGAGCTATTGAAGGAATTGCAATGATTGTCTTTATAGTAGGAGCAGGTGGGGCCTTCAAACAGATCATTCTAGATACTGGTATTGGTGACTTTATCGCTGGAATGATGCAAAATACTAGTGTATCGCCACTAATCATGGCATGGTTAATTACAGCTATTCTGCGTATTGCGACTGGGACAGGCGTTGTTTCAGCCATTACTGCAGCAGGTATAGTAGGACCGCTTATTCATACTTTTGATGTTAATCCTGTTCTAATGGTATTAGCAACTGCAGCTGGAAGTAACACTATTACACATGTAAATGATGCATCCTTCTGGTTGTTTAAGGAGTATTTCAATTTATCTATTAAAGACACGTTCAGAACTTGGGGACTTCTTCTATTCACCAACTCTATTGTAGGATTAGGAGTCGTATTATTACTTAGCTTGTTTATATAATTCATGTAAAAATGCTTTGCGATGCTACTGTTTTAGTAGTATAGCAAGGCATTTTTTATATGTAAACCGATACTTCCATTTCCTAAATCGGCATAATGAGTAATTCTTTTTAGGAATTTACAGATATACTTTGAACAACTGTTGATCTTTGTTTACCGAGGTCAATATAATGATCACGGCTTTTAATTTCAAGTTCGATTATATCTCCTGGTTGTAAATAACCATTTTCTTTTTGGGTATCTACAAAGTAGTTAATTTTTTCTTCGTACGTTGTATTTATATCAATCATTTTTTCAAGTATATCTTTATTTAATCGTAAACAGACTCCACCGGGTGTCCCGGTTAATATTAAATCGCCAATACGTAAATCAAAAATAGTCGACATTTCCGTTAATGTATCAGTCGGCTTAAACAATAAATGATCGCTAAAGGAATGTTGCCGAACTTCGTCATTTACTCTTAATATTAGCTCTAAATCATTCAGATAGTGAATTTCATCTTGTTCTAATAAATACAGGTAGGGGCCAGTAGGACAAAATGTACGATAACTTTTCCCTTTAAACCATTGTTGTTCTACAATTTGTATATCGCGTGCCGAAACGTCGTTTGCAATTACTAATCCACCGATATAATCACCAATATTTTGGGTGGTAATGTTGGTTTCTTCTGTGATATCTTGTTTGAGGACAAGTCCTAATTCAATCTCATAATCAAGCAATTGGACATCTTGCGGACATATTATATTTGTATTAGCTGCACTTAATGTACTTGGGGACTTCATAAATAGTAAATTATATGCAGGCTTTTGTTGAGTAAATCCAGCTTCTTCACGATGTTCAGCATAGTTTGTTCCCTGGCAATAGATATTCCCGTCATGTGTAATAGGTGATAAAAGAGTGATTTCTTCCATAGAGATAATAATACCTTCTGTTTTAGCCCTTGTAATTTGCGAATGTCCATCTGTTAATATGCTCCGAAGCGTTGGAAACGTTCCCTCTATAAGGCGTAAATCTTCTTCATAAATTCCCCAACGTTCTTGTCGATCATATTCAAAACGTAATAAACGTGTCCCCATTTTGAATCCTCCTTTTATTTAGTATGTTTCATTATAGGAAGAAAGTGGACTCTAAAAATACAATAAAAGCCTGCTGAATTTTCCAAGGAAAACTGCTAAAAGTCATTGAAAATTAAAAAGAGATATCTTAGAGAGGATGTAAATAATAAAAGGTATTAAAAAAACTAGAAGCATAAGACTCCTAGTTTTTTGTACACCCTTTAGTTGTATTGTTTTTTTATAGGGCAGGAGCATGGGGATCTTTTGCATGTGACTTTGAATTGCTCATTATTAAAATAATTGACCATACAATCGCTAAACCTGTCAAACCGAGTGAAGCAAACAATAATGTAGTGCGCCCACCTTCAAAGCCTGTAATATTTAAAATGGTCTGGTAAAAAAGGGGGCTTAATAAACCGCCAAGACCTTGTGCAGCTACTATGAAACCAACAAATGAAATGCCTTTTTTCTCATTGGATAATTCGGATATTCGTGCAAAAACTCCTGGAAGTGCTAATCCTAGGCCGATTCCACCAATAAAACTAGCAACAAATATCATTGTTAAGCCATTTGATAAATAACACCCAAGTATTCCGCCGCCAGTTAATAAAATAGCTAGAGGTACGTTTTGGGTAGGCATGAGTGCACGAATTCTAGAGAAGAACATACCAATAATTAATGTCCCAAAAGTGAATAAGGATATTGCTAGGCCTGCTTCCGTGGCGCTTCCTAATCCTTCTGATTGGATAAGAATAGATATGTTTGTCACATATCCAAAAACTAGCATGGAGAAAAAGACTTGACCAATAGTAAAACCATATACCGTTTTAGGTGCAGTGAATAATGTCTCTTTCAAAGAAGCATGAACTGCAACTTTCTTTGCTGGTTCTGGTAAATAAAGAAACGTAATTGCTAAAATCCAAATAGGGAATAAATAAACTAAGAAACCATATTGCCAACCAAAGTTGTCTGCTAACATACCACCACCAAGTTGGAAGAAAATAGCTCCGACACAAGCGATCGTGGATGTACCGAATCCAATTAAGAAGTCGCGCTCACGATCCTCGAAGAACCTAGTAATAATATCAATCGATAATGGTAATGTAATCCCTACACCAAGTCCTAATAATCCTCGGAAAAGAATAATTAAAAATAAATTATCAAGGAAGAATGGCATAATACCACCAATCATAAAGAATATTAAACCAGCAAATAGTAAACTACGGGATGTGAACTTAGTCGAGAGTTTACCGTAAAATAAGGAAGGGAAAATCATAAATAGTCCAGGAATAGTTGCAATTAACATAACAGTTGATGGTGCATACTCAGGGAAAGCTTCAATTAAATCCGCCATAATAGATCCTGCTACACCTGCTGCTACATCTTGGAATGCGATAATGACAATCAGAAACTTTAAAAAGCCTTTACTCTTTGTTGGAAAAATAATGTTACCTCCTCTTATTAGTAGTAATTTCCTAAAAACTGTCTAGCATCAGAAATGGATAGAATGGAACAATGATTACTTATTTTTATGGACACTTCTTACTTTAGAGAGTGGTACATATCTCTGAAATCTCTAGTTAAGAAAGCGTTTTCATTTTATTCCCCTTTCTTTAAAGTTAGTAAAATCGTAGCATTTTTGATTTTGATATAAATAGATAAACTTTGTTTAAAAACAACGTTTGCTTTCATAAGAATTTATTGAGATACCATTATTTTCTCAAAAAAAACCTACGCCTCTAAAAAGCGTAAGTTGTAAAAAATTATTCGATTTCAACCTCGCCTAGTATTTCTAATGCTTCAATACAGAACATTAATTCGAAAGAATCCTTAGAATTCCGTAAATTTTTGTTTAATAAATCTTCGAGCTTTTGAATGCGATATACTAAGCCACTCATAGATAAACTTAAATCAAACATCGTCTGCTGTAAATTACCATTATTCTTTAAAAATATATAGAGTGTTTTTAAAAACTCAACTTTTTTTGCTTCTTTTAACTCTAAAATTGCCTTTAACTCATGCTTTGCTAATTGAACAATCGAAGCTTTGTTATGTGAATTGATAATCGAGCTAATGATACTAGTATTTTCAAATAAGACAATTGATTGCTTTTTATCTATATTTAAAGCAATAATCGATTGCTGATGTGCTTCGGGAATATCTTCAATATCTTGGATGGTACGACTAATCCCAATTCTAAAATCGTAAATTTTGAAGGAACGCTGTAAATGCTTTATTATACTTTCTGCAATTTCCAATGTATTTGGTTGTTTTTGCATTAAAAAAATTATTTCATCTTGAAATGAGGTGATGAAAATAGGTATTTTATGCATTTCCAAATAGATTGTAAATGTTTGGATGACTTTTGATAGTATTTGTTGCTCTTTAATTTGCATGCTATTTTTGAGGATTTTAACATTTCCGATAAAAAATTCTTGGCTTAAATCTATTTCCATTAAGTAGCTACGATAATTCATACTAGATTTTGATGTATATTGCTTTTGCAATAGCTGTTCAAAAAAGTAAGCTTTCATATTCTCAATAGCCTCTAAACTAGACTTCTCATTTAAATAATGAAGAGAGCATACGGTTGCTGCTCGTTGGATAAAGTCCCGCTCAAATTCTAACTCCTTTGTCTGTGTTGGATAAATAAATGCAATATAACCAATCACTTGATGATGGACTGTAATGGGACAAACGAGTCTCGTATGCTTTTGTCCGTCTATTTGTAAAGGATGTTCGGGTTCAATTGGTTTCAACAAAAGCTTGCCTGAACGGGTTTGACCAACCTGCTTGGCGAAATCGTCGTATAAATTATCTAATTCTTCTAGAGTAATGCCAGCGGTCATGTATGAATTTAAGTTTAAATCTTGCAAGATAACTGGAGTACCAAGCGTTTCGTAAATGGTTTCTAATAATTGCTCCAATTTCATTCCTTGTGTAAGTCCTTTTGTTAAATTGTTATGAAATATGGACACTAGTTCCGTTAAGCGCTTTTCTTGATAAAGCTGTTCATAAGTTGTATTTAATTCATCAATCATACGAGAGTGATTCATTTTAATTACATATGATTGTGTTTCTTTATCCCAATCCTCTAGTGCCTTCATTTCAAACGCACATTCCGCATCTCCCCGTGCTCGACACGTTACTTCAATAATATATATCTCTTTTTTTGTTAAATAAGAAGTGAAACCGCTTGCATATCCAGCCAATGTGTGACAAGCAACCTGTTCACTCACTCCGAAATGCTGTAAATGTTCTAAAGCTTCATATGAATTAATCCAAACTCCTTTTGCATAAATCTCTTTAATATTATCGTGGTCATCTAAGTGTAGTACTCTTTCGGTTACTAAATCCGTAATTTGTCCGGTATTTAGGTGATAAGAGGAAGCAGAATCTAACTTTTCACGTAACCCAAGTTGCATGCGGTCTACTTCTTTTGCATGGGCTACACCCAAATTCCATCCATACCTTAATAAGAAGGTTTTTGCATGATCATATCCTAAATGCTCGATAAGTTCTTTACGTAATAAGCCAAATGAATTTGATGTTGTATACAGCTCTTTGTCAAACGTTGGTAAAGTCATTTGTTCGCCTCTTTTCGTAAATTCTTTACAGGGAAAAATGTGTTATTAAGGGTATTTTATCAGAAGATTTAGAAAAGGGTAGCGCGAATTGAGTGAAAATTAACTATTTCTGTATTTTGAGTATTTTTTGTTGGTATTGAAGTTTAAAATTCAACGATTTTCATTGTACAATTCAAAATTTTGTTTCGTTACATTTAACGTATCTTACAAGATAGGAGTGAATACGATGCCAGATGTACTGACAAAAAATGAGCTTGCGATTATTGATGAAGCAAAAGTACTAGCAGAAAAAATACGTGGGCGTGCAAAAATAACGGAGGAGTTACGACGTATTCCAGAAGAAACTATTCAAGAATTGAAAGATACAGGTATCATAAAAATCTTACGTCCCAAACGATATGGTGGTTTGCAGTTAAGTGTAGAAACATATGCAAGGGTAATTGTTGAGATTTCAAAGGCATGTGCTTCTACGGGATGGATTGCTTCATTATGTGCCATTCGTGAATTAATGGTAGCTGAATCATTTA
>Ga0209013_10005011_pt1 | contig 11506 bp, 11 predicted proteins | sample Cruoilmetagenom2_FD_187291 | JGI IMG/M metagenome (GOLD analysis project Ga0209013, IMG submission 187291) | Oil polluted marine microbial communities from Coal Oil Point, Santa Barbara, California, USA - Sample 2 (SPAdes) (version 2) | ecosystem: Environmental > Aquatic > Marine > Oil seeps ...
ATAGTGAGCTATTTCGAGGACTTTGTGAATGAGGATCGTATAAAGACAGCCTGAAGATGAGATGCCAAAATGTAAAGTTATTTTTGAGCGAGCCCTTACTCTACCATGCCTGCCAGTTGAGAAAATGCCACGGGATCCCCAACAGCCATATCGGCAAGTATCTTTCTATCCAGGTTAATGCCGACCTTATTGAGCCCTCCGATCAACTTGCTGTATGACAGACCATTTTCCCGGGCGGCAGCATTTATCCGGATTATCCAGAGTCTACGGAAATCTCTTTTCCTTGTCCTTCTATCCCGGTAGGAATACATCCTTGCCCTGTCCACAGCAACGGTAGCGGTCCTGAACTGGTTGCCATGTCCTTCCCTGTAACCTTTCGCGGCCTTCAGTACTTTTTTTCTTCTTCTTCCGGCCTTAAAACCTCTTTTAACCCTTGGCATTACATAACCTCTTGTAGTTTTATGGTAAATTTTTATACATTTGAAAAACACAATCTTTCGCCTAGTTTAGGCGTTAGATCCAAATTTCAGTCTTCAAAATATCCAATATATTCATTAACTAGCTCAATAAAGGGAGGTTTTACACAAAACCCAGGGATAAGGACTTGACTAATTCTTGAAGCCGCTCCATAAAAGTGCACTTGCAATATCCTTAGCCCCCGATCTATCGAGCAGATACAATAAATTACCAAATTACATCTAACCCTTTAGCGATACGGTATAAGTTTTGCGACTTGCTTTAAATTTGCAGCATGCACCAGAGCCGATTTCCGCAGGCCTCTTTTCCTTTTTGTACTCTTTTTTGTAAGAATATGACTGGCAAATGCCTTATTTCTTACAATTTTTCCTGACCCCGTGGTCTTAAACCTCTTGGCCGCTCCACGGTTGGTCTTTATCTTTGGCATTTTCTACCTCCTATATCAGGTCAAAGTATCCATTTTTTCTGTACAGTTCCACTTTCAAATCATTGAAGTCCTTTCAAAGCCCTTGATTTTGACAAAAAAATGAGGCTCCTAACCTCTAGAATAGACATAGTATTTTTGGGACAAATATTTAGCTCAATGCAGAGATTTGGCAGAAAAAATTTCGAAATTGCCCCTATAATTTATTTTGGGACAATAAGCATAGTCATTCTATTCCTCGCCTCGCGTGTAGGTGGCTGATCAATTGTTCCTTCCTCTGCAACTTGTTCAGCAACCCTTTCAAGGAGAGCTACACCTAAATTAATGTACGCCATCTCACGGCCACGAAAAAAGACGGACACCTTAACGCGGTCCTTTTTATTTAAAAACTTTTTTATATTCTTGACCTTAAAACCCAGGTCATGATCCTCTGTGTTAGGCCTGAGTTTTATCTCTTTCATCTGAGATGACCGGCTTTTTTTACGCGTATCCTGTAACTTTTTGGAAGCCTGATACTTTAGCTTGCCATAATCCATTATTCGACAGACAGGGGGGGACGAATTGGGTGAAACCTCCACCAGGTCAAATCCATCACCCTTTGCCGCTTTCAGTGCCTCATGAAGCGCAAAGATACCAAGTTGTTCCCCCTCAGCAGAGATCAGCCTGACCTCCCTCGCACGGATGCGGTCATTAATCCTTACTTCATCAGATTTTTTTGCTATGGTTATTACCTCCTTTTTCTACATTCCTCTGAAACCAGATCGATAAATTCCTCCGCTGTCATAGAAGAAAGATTTTGACCGGTCCTCTGTCTTGGTGTTACGACCTCTTTTTCGCACTCTTTGTCCCCTACTATCAACATGTATGGGACCTTTTGCAACTGTGACTCTCTCACCTTGAACCCCAATTTTTCATTTCTAAAATCTCCTTTAGCCCGAACTCCTGCATCTAAAAGGGACTTCAGCAACTTTTCCCCATAGGGAATATTCCTGTCCGTAACTGTAAGAATCATAGCCTGAACCGGTGCCAACCAGGTTGGAAATGCCCCGGCATAATGCTCCACAAGGATACCAAAAAAACGCTCCAAACTCCCCAGCAAGGCCCTGTGTATCATATAGGGACGGTGTTCTTTTCCATCCTCACCTACAAAGTTCATATCAAAACGTTCAGGCAGATTGAAATCGAATTGAATAGTCGTACACTGCCATTCCCGCCCCAAGGCGTCTTTTATCTTTATATCAATCTTAGGTCCGTAGAATACGGCCTCCCCTTCCATTTTTTTATAGTTTAGACCTTTTGCCTTTATTGCCTTGATCAGCGACATCTCGGCCTGACGCCACATCTCGTCGGCACCGGCGTACTTTTCAGGTTTCTTGGGATCCCTAACGCTCAAATCGATCTTCACATCATCAAAACCGAAACCACCTAAAAGATCAAGGCTGAATTCCAATACTCGCAGGATTTCATCGTCTACTTGATCAGGAGTACAGAAAACATGGGCATCATCCTGTGTAAAACCCCTAACCCTCATAAGGCCGTGTAATGTACCACTTCTTTCATATCTATACACAGTGCCCAACTCAGCCCACCGAAGGGGTAATTCACGATAAGATCGCAGTCCTGACTTATAAATCATGATATGAAAAGGACAATTCATGGGCTTTATATAATAATCCTGGCCATCCACATCCATGGGCGAATACATTCCATCTTTATAGAAATCAAGATGTCCCGATGTCTGCCAAAGCTGAGATCGACCTATATGGGGAGTGAAGACAATGTCATAACCACCTTCATAGTGTCTTTTTCTCCAGTAGTCCTCAATGAGAACCCTGATCTGCCCGCCTTTAGGGTGCCAGTAGGCAAGCCCTGCGCCCCCTTCATCATGGAAACTTATGAGATCCAAGTCCTTGATTAATCGACGGTGGTCTCGTTTCTCAACCTCCTTCAATTTCTGGATATAACTCTTTAATGTTTTTTTGTCAGCAAAAGCTACGCCATAAATCCTGCCGAGCATGGCCCTCTTCTCATCTCCGCGCCAGTAAGCGCCTGCCACCTTTGTCAAATGAAAGGCCTTGATTATGCCGGTAGAAGGAATGTGAGGCCCCCGGCATAAATCAGTGAAACTTCCTTGAGTATAAAACGAGACCATTTCTGTATCCAGGTCATTGATCAATTCGACCTTATAATCTTCGTTCTGGTCTTTAAAAAAATCAACGGCTTCCCGGCTAGCAACTTTTCTTCGAGTAAAAGGAATATTGGCCTTAATGATCTCCTTCATTTTTTCTTCAATGACCGGCAGGTCTTCTTCCTTGAAGGTACGTTCATAATCAAAGTCATAGTAAAACCCGTCCTGGATAGCAGGGCCAATAGTGACCTTAACCCCAGGAAAAAGCTCTTTTACCGCCATGGCCATAACATGGGAAGTACTATGCCGGAGTATTTCGAGGCCTTCGTCTGAATCCAAATAAATCGGTTCAAGTTCTGCTTGAGACCCTACTTGACTTGAAAGATCACGGGACTCTCCATCAATTTTTACCGCCACCACTCTGTCAAGACCCCTTGTCTTCAATTGGCGTAAGGCATCCGAGGCTAAAAGAGGCCCTACCTGGATTTCTTCCTCGGGCTTTCCTTTCAAATGTATGGAAAAGCTATCCATTATATTATATCACCTAAAGAAAATAAGGCATCCTAAGTAAGAAAAGCTTATTACTCAGATGCCTTATAAATATTTTTCTTAAAATTGCAATTTAGCGCTGAAGTCTTATTTTGTTACCCTTAAAAACAAAAACCCTTTGTTTTTAAGGAGGTTAATATATTCGTTATTGTTCACGGTTCTAAGCAATTACAAGACCGGTTTCCAGCTATCAGACGAGCCTTTAAACGAAAGAAAAAATTTTGTTACTTACTTCAAAGGCCTAAAATACTATACAACTTTCTAAGTATAAATAATAATACAATGAAATGCAAGTAAAAAATAATGTTAGCAAAAATCAAAAAAGGATTGTGGCTACCGCCACAACCCCTTGATATCCCTGGTAGGCACGAAGGGATTTGAACCCTTGACCCCTACCGTGTCAGGGTAGTGCTCTCCCCCTGAGCTACGTGCCTATTAAATTTTTTGATATCAATCCAGATCTTTATTGTCAAGTTATATTCTGAGACATTTGCAAAACGCCCATCTCTGCATAAAGGGATCAGAGAAACGTCAAAGTCAACCATAACTGATTCAGATAGAAGCAATTTGCTTCCCCGGTTAGGGTGCCAAAATCTTAAATTACGATACTCAAATTACAAACAATATTAAAAAAAACAAATCCCAATGACCAAACTATTTCAATCACTTATTGGATATCTCTCCGTCATTTTAGCTGTTTTGAATTTTGAATTTCGGTCATTGATATTTATTTGAGATTTGTATTTTGGCGTTTGGAATTTTTATAATTTTTATAAGCCGATAAGTTTATTTATTGCAGGCAATTACCTGCTTAAATGACGTGGCCCTGACCTGACCCTTATTACACGAGCCCTAAGGCAAATTTTCCAGATACTTTATAAATGAATGATAATCATCTTCACGGATATCCACAAACTTGATTCCGAGTTCATATCCTCTTCCATCTGGAAGCTCTCGATACCAGACTACCTCTCCCACAGCAGTTATTGTGTCTTCTGAAAAAATATCCACGATCTTTGACAGTTGCCTTTTATATTCCTTCCACCCAACCATTTCAATTTTTAGCCCAAGCAAGGTCTTCAGTTCATAAGATCTTAAAACATTTAAAGATATCCCCCCTCCACTTATATTTTTAGTGGAACCAATTTCTTCTGGTTCCTCAGAAAGTGGAGAATAAAGCTTTCTTACTTCAACAGATAACTCTTTGGGAATCCTTAAAAAACAGCGTCTATCTTTTTCTAATCTTTGTGGGCTCATTATTATTCCCATCGTAATGCTTTAGCTGTTTGAAACGAGATATGATGTCTTTTCAATCGCTTATAACACCTTCTCCTATCATCCGAAACCAGTGTCGCATATAATGAAGACCTGAACTGATAGTAAAAAGCCCTGTAATCCAGTAGAGATAAATGTTAATTTGTCTAAATAGCATTGAATAATCTTTCGATAGGACAATGAATACGGTTCCAAGTTGGAGGCAGGTTGTCACTTTGCTCCAGATTGATGGTCTTATAACAAAATCCGTTCCATTCAGAAAGAGTATCAACACACCCAGCAGTATCAATATATCCCGGCTAATGACAACAACAGTCAACCAGGAAGGAATAAGACCCATCACCGAAAGAGTAATAAAGGCCGCAACCAGTAGAATTTTGTCGGCAAGGGGGTCTAGATAAGATCCCAGCTTGCTTTTCTGGTCAAATAACCTTGCAACCAATCCGTCAGCGGCATCAGTCAAGCCGGCTATTATGAATACAATGAGGGCAGACAGAAATTTACCATTTATAAGATAGATGATAAAAATGGGTGCAAGGATTATTCTTATACTTGTAATTAAGTTGGGGATAGTCATTGAGGCCTGCCGGTATCTATTCAATTTTGAACAGAATATTCCCGTCTTCAGTATTATAAACATTCAGCAAGAAAGGAAGGTTTTCATTATGCAGGACACGGTCCAGAAACCTCGCCCTGTCTCCCTGAAATTCAACTGCGATAGACATAGAATCCTTCCTGATTCTGGTCTGGATTACTAATTTTATACCTGTTACATCTCTCTTTAAAAAATCCCTAAAGATCCTGAATTGCTTATAAGAGCTTAAACCCTCCAATGTGATCTCCAAACGCTGAGCCTTTTCACGATTAGAGGCGGCAAACCTAATGATTGCCGGGATAAACCTCGCCGCTATATGCTTAACTAATCCTTCAAGGCCTTCAATTACCGTTTCCCTGTTATCTACACCGTTTTCGATTTGTTCTACTTGCATGTCCTGGCAAATTTGGACGCCTTGGTTCACATCAAAGGCCTTAATCTTCAAGGATATATTCTTGTCATCAACAAATTCACACTGCCCGTAGACCACAACATCGGCTGAAAAAAGCCTCCCCCATGTCAAAACACTTGTTTCTTTAAGATCAAAGGACATTAAATCCTTGCAGTATTCTGCCTGAGGCATACTTGATATCCGGTCTATCGGACTAAAACCACTTATCTGAAAAATATTGTAGAGGGCAATCTCAATTGGGCTCAGGGTGGCATTTGCATCCAGGTCTTTCCACCAGTAAGAGGCTATCCCTTCTCTTATTTCTGAAACAAGAAATAGCACTTTAATGGGAAGTCCCTCAATAAGAACAACCCCGGCTTCCCTCAATTTTTCACTTATCACTTTTTCATTGACCCTAAGCTTCACAAGAATTTTGCATTTATTGTCAATCCGATCTTCTGTCAGGATGTGAAAATTTTCGATCTCTTCTTTGGCCCCGGGTATAATCTCCCTGATAATCCTTGTAAAATTATTAGCTACACCCCTGCTTCCCAATCGACGTAAAAGATAGCTTTCCATACCTTTCGTCAATGCATGGGAGATGGCTGTTTCTTTAGCCTTGGCCAGGTTTCCACCGGTAATTACGCCTGTTCCAATGGCGAGCACTTCATTTGCCTCTATCTTTCCTCCCGCTTCAACACCCCGGCATTCTATATCAAAAAAAGAAAAAAACAAAAGACAACAAAAGAAAAAGAGTTTTGCATTCCTTTTTGACTCGATTTTTTTTATGATTTTATTCATTTATTCACAAAAACCCTTATACTACGTAGAGCAAAGTCAATATTCTCCGGGGCAATCCAAGTAAACCCGGAATCGCCGCTAAACCAGGTCAATTGCCGTTTTGCGTATCTCCTGGTATCGATTTGAATATTATTGATTGCCTCCTTATAAGACCAGTCTCCTTTCAGATATTTTACCATATGCCTGTATCCAATGGCCCTCATTGGTTTTAGATCAGGTGAATAGCCTTTTTTTAACAGTATTTCGGTCTCCTCGGCCAAACCACCCTCAACCATTGCCACACTTCGCACGTTGATATTATTATAAAGCTCTTCTCTATCAACTTCTAAACAAAATTTCAGCGCATTGATTTTTTTATCACCAAACCCGTGCACCCTGCTCAGTTCCGAAGGACATCTATTTGTCAGGTGAACAATTTCAAGGGCCCTTGTTATCCTTACTTTGTCATTTGGATGGATCTTGCATGCACATTCAGGATCAATGATACTGAGCCTGTAATGAAGCCTCGCAGACCCCAGCATCTCACATTCTCTGCGCAATGATTCCCTTAATTTCATGTTCACCGGAGGACACTCGAAGAGACCCTCCATAAGGCCTTTTATGTAAAGGCCACTGCCGCCTACAATAAAACATACCTTTCCCCGGCGATTAATATCATCAACAATAGGAAGGGCCATATTGCGGTAGGTCGCAGCATTAAATTCCTCGTCAGGATCTACGATGTCCAAGAGGTGATGGTGGATATTCCCTCGTTCTTGAATCGAAGGCTTGGCCGTTCCTATGTCCATGCCCCGGTAGACCTGCATGGAATCGGCGTTAATAATTTCTCCTTCCAAAGCCAGGGCAAGATCTACGCTCAGAGAGGTTTTGCCGCTTGCCGTGGGTCCTGCAATAACAACGGCTTTTGGTTTTCCACTCTCCATAATGTCTTTAACCTAAATTGAGAATATCCGATTCAGGAAACGATTCATACCACCCTCTTAAACATCTTTTCAATCTCATAATAAGAAAAATGTTTAAATATCGGTCTTCCATGGGGGCAGTTTGTTGGCAAATCCATCTCTTCCAACTGGGCGAAAAGCCGGGTTATCTCCTCATTTGTAAGGTGCTGCCCTGCCCGGATGGCGCCATGACAGGCCATGATGGTCAAGACATTATCCATTAAGGCGTCACCATCGAGTTCACCTTCCTCCAGCCCCGCTATAAGTTCCGAAATAAAAGAATCCCATGTTGTGTCTGTTAAGAGGGCGGGTACAGACCTCAAAAGGAAAGTATTGCCCCCAAAATGGTCAAGTTCAATCCCAAACCGATAGAGATCCTCTCCTTTTTCCAGAACAATTCTTTTCTCTTTCATGGTTAGTTCAAGTTTATAGGGCACCAGCATATTCTGAACCTCAAGTTGGGATGTGTTAAATCCTTTTTTAAGGTTTTCATAGACGATTCTTTCATGGGCCGCGTGCTGATCAACCATAAGGAGTCCATCACTTACCTGGCACAAGATGTAGGTATTACCAAGCTGCCCGATGATCTCCGGTGCTACTTTAACCACCGTCTGGTCCCTCTCTCCTGCCTTAGGTGGAGCTTCTGCGCCCTGCATCTTCTGGGAATAGCTCCAAACTGATTCAGATACCAGACCGACTTCTTCCCCTTTGTTCACTTCCCACTTGTCCTTTCCCCACCCTTGACCTGGGAAAACTGGAAAGGACCGGGGCAATGCTTTTTCAACGGCGTAAACTACCTTCTGAAAAACAGCCCGACTGTTATGAAATCGGATCTCCTGTTTGGTTGGGTGTACATTAACATCAACCTTTGAAGGATCAATGCTCAAAAATACAACGGCCTGGGGATATTGTCCTTTCATAAGTCTCTGTCCGTAACCTTCCATAATTGCCTTAGTTACAAGCCTGTCCCTCACATTTCGACCGTTTACATAAATAAACAAACGGTCTCCCCTGGTCCTGCTCATCTCCGAAGGCGCCAAATAGGCTGTTATGTCAAGCTCACTGCTAATTTCCTCTACTTCTACAATGGACCTGGCAACATTGCTTCCCATAAGCGCGGATAACCGAGGAATCTGCTTATCCGATGCAGAAAAATTTAAAACAGTCTTATCGCCATCCGTCAGTCTAAAGCTAATGCCGGGAAACGGCAGGCCCGCACGTGATATGATATCAACAATGTGACCTGTTTCAGTCTTAGCCGCGCGAAGAAACTTGCGCCTTGCGGGGATATTAAAAAAAAGATTTCTTACCTCGACAGTCGTACCGACAGGTGCCCCTGCTTCCTCAATAGAAATCAGTTTTCCACCTGCAACCCTCAGCCTGTGGCCCTCCAATATGTCTTGAGTGCGTGAGACAATCTGCATTCGAGATACAGATGCTATGCTTGGAATAGCTTCACCCCTGAAACCAAGGGTTTTCACAGATAGAAGATCAGACGCAGTCTCTATCTTGCTGGTGGCATTCCTTTCCAGACACAACAGTAGGTCATCTCTAGACATGCCAACGCCGTTATCGCCAACCTTGACTAATCTTTTTCCACCATTCTCTATCGTTACAACAATCCGTTCCGCCCCGCCGTCAATGCTATTATCAATCAATTCCCTGACAACAGAAGCGGGTCTATCAACGACCTCACCGGCCGCTATCTGGGAAGCCACCCTTTCCGGCAGGATTCTGATAGTATTCATAGGTTGAGTAATTCCTGATCTACGATGAATGGTTTGATAGCTCGACGGCTATTCGCTAATCTAGTAAAAGACCTCTTCCGTTTGGCAATACCCAGATTTCGTATGCCCAAAGGGTCACATAACAGGCAAACAGATGTTTCAGGGCAACTTAAAAAGTTTTCTACCAGGCGACACGAAAGATCAAGCATAAAGGCCAGATATTTATGTGGCACCTGCCTGTGGACAACCCTTCCTTGAAAAAGTCGGCGTTGTGTTGCAAATGCATAACTGGAGAATTTTACAGACTGAGTAAAAATACGCTTTTTTGTGCCAAGCCCATTTAACCTTTTCTCCATTATCATTTTTAGCAAGTCATCGCATCCATGGTGATCCATATTGAGCACAGTTTTAGCAACGCTTGTATAGCCCGGCCCGACTAAATAATCCGCCTTCATCTCCCAATACAAATGCCCCATTCCTCTCCTTATGGGATATGCCATAATCAGATTTGGTATAAAAAAATTGTGACCTATAACATCGGCGGCTAAATGGGAAAGAAAACCGTAAGCATAGGCTGCATCATGGGCATCGTTTGCCTCATTCAGGAACTTGAGGCCTCCCTCCCAATTATGCAGGTGTCTTGTTTTTTTCCCTTTGGTCTTTCCGACAAAAAAATCCGCCGCCAGAGATCCATAAACATACTCAATGGGAAATGAAGTAATAATTGCGGCAATGGAGGGTAATATTTTGTCAACATTGGCCAGAGTAAACAGGGCGATCGCCGTATGAACACCGGGGCCCCAGGCTAATGCGCTTTCTGTCAAGACAAGCTGGGTTACAGCAAATACACACAAAAATATTATAAACTTTAGAAAAAACATAATAATCTGATAATACTCCATCTGGTTGAAAATATTGTAACAGTTTAGCCCTTTGTAATAAATTGTCAGCGGATTTCCGGGCAGTGGGCATCTCTTTCTTAAAGGCCGCAATATTTTTACGTCATTTTACTAAATTATGGGTGGTGGAACCCATGGCCCAATTCCTCGCAAGATTTACAGAACGCCTGAAAGCAATTGCCAAATCCATTGCCCCCAATTTATTAAGCAGATACAAGAAATTAATGGATCTTGATTTCTTTTAAAAAACGCTCTTTTACCTCTAATGGCAGGCCCTCTTTTGCGGCCTTGTGCGCAATATCTTTCCCAAGTAACGCCGCACCTACAGCCCCTGTTATCAAAGGCTCGGAGGGGACCAAAACATCGCACCCCAATTCCTTGGAAATTGCCTTTACCAGGCCTATATTTTTTGCACCTCCTCCTGTAATGACGACCTCCTTTTCCACAGCAATTCTCTTTACCATCCGTGAGATCCTTGTGGCAAGTGATTCATGTACGCCAGCAATCAGATCGTCAAGGGGAACTCCTTCAGCCAACCTTGATACAACTTCCTGTTCTGCCCATACAGTGCATATGTTACTTATTTCGGCAGGGGTTTCACTTCTCAGTGATATCTCGCCTATTTCTTCTATTTTGAGGTCCAGGGTATCAGCAATAACCTCTAAAAACCTGCCGGAACCCGCAGCACATTTATCATTCATGACAAAATCCACGGGCCTGCCGTTATCTATTATTATCCCCTTGCTATCCTGGCCCCCGATATCAATGATTGTCCTTGCCTCAGGAAAAAAATGTGCCACCCCCTTGGCATGACAGCTAATTTCCGTTATCTGTTTATCGGCAAATGGGACATTTATTCTTCCATAGCCTGTGGCAACAACATAAGTGATAGATTCAAAGAGAAGGCTGGCTTTTTTCAGCGCCTCCTCCATAACCTTATTGGCCAACCTTCTCTGTTCAGGCCCGGTCGGGCCGATGATCGAGGAGACGATCCCTTTATTCATAATCACCACCTTGGTCATGGTGGAACCTATGTCAATCCCGGCAAAATATTCTTTCATCGTATTATTTTAGTTGTTTAAGCTCAGTAAAAAAATCGCTTGAATCGGACTATCCCCGGCCAGAGGCCGGGGCCTTACAGCCGATTCATGGCTTCGCCACCGCGATTTCAAAAGCATTTTTCAGGCAGAGCCAAATGACTCTAACCCCGCCCAGAGGGCGGGGTTTTCAAAGACTCAATAAACCGAGGCCTTACACCCAATTTTTGTAAAACTACAAATATCCGCCCACGTCTCTCAC
>Ga0209013_10005012_pt1 | contig 11506 bp, 10 predicted proteins | sample Cruoilmetagenom2_FD_187291 | JGI IMG/M metagenome (GOLD analysis project Ga0209013, IMG submission 187291) | Oil polluted marine microbial communities from Coal Oil Point, Santa Barbara, California, USA - Sample 2 (SPAdes) (version 2) | ecosystem: Environmental > Aquatic > Marine > Oil seeps ...
TGTTTTAAGATATATTGTTTCTCACATCTTGAGATAATGTAATATTAAAGGAGATTTGTAAATTTGTTATCAATAGATTGTTAACAAATGTAAATAAGATTTTGGATTGATAATAATTTTAGAGAAAAATAGTTTTGTATACAATTCTAATAACCTTATAAAATGTGCTATATAGAATATTTTATGATGATTTATACCAAAGGTAGAGAAGATCTAAAGTAAATTATCTGGGATTACTCATGTAGCAGTAGATAAGAAAAAAGGTACAACTATTTTTCTTAAAATAGATGTAATGCCCAAGGGTAGGGCATTACAGTAGATTAGTTAACTGTAACTTCTTGAGCAGTACCTTCCCAGAACTTAACTTTCCTACAAGCCCCTAAAATACGTTACTTCTAGCGATGTAGACGATGTTTAACAGAGATAAAAATATCATACCCATATCATACTTTTACAGTACTTATATCATTTTTGGGGATAAATAGGGGATAAAAATGATTAAGTTTGGATTTGAAGCATGTGCCACAAAAACCTTACCAAAATTATATACTTTATAAGATTTTGATGTAAATAAAATATGAAGTAATCTATAAACAACTATTATTTATAGCCAAACTTCATACCATGTTTTTTATGCACTTCTTTTCTAAATAAGGTTGCATACTTCCAATATGATGCTGCTCTCCAAACAGTTTTTAAATTGGTCTTTACATCTGAAAAACGATAAAGCAAAGAGGGGATAGAATTAAATTTTGTTCTTGCTTGATTGCATGCCTCTGTTAATTCATCCGGAGTAAGATTTTTAGGTGTGAAAGCAGCATGATTGAAGCGATACTCAGGATGAAGCCACCATTGATCACCATATAAAAGTCTATTTTGTGCTTTAAGTTCATTAAACATAGGAGTACCTGGATATGGCATCAAAATATTAAAAGCAGCAAAAGTAAATTTATTTTTAATTGCAAAATCCATAGTTGCTTTGACAGTTTCTTGTGTGTCACCATCATAACCTAATGTAAATGCTGCCCAAGTCTGCATAGCATGTTCACGAAGGACTTCTATCTCATAACTATAGTTTGTAAAATTCTTTAAATTAAAGTTTTTCTTAACATCCTTTAAATTACTTGGAGTAATAGATTCAAAACCTATTACATTGCCAATACAACCACTGTCTGCCATCAGTTTCATGCTCTCTGGGTTATGTGTAACATCAAGACTTGCCTGAGATATCCAATTTATTTTTTGAGGGATCAACTCTCTACATAATTCTTGAAGAGCATGTTGGTGTGACGCAATGTTGTCATCTACAAAAAAGATAAAACGACTCTTGTTGGATTCTATCTCCTCTAACACTTCATCTATTCTGCGAATATAATGTTTTTTTTCAAAATATGTACTTACGGCACAAAAACTACATTCATATTTACATCCACGTGAAAACTGCATAAGCGAAACAGGTAGATAGCCTTTGCCCTCATAAATATCTCGTCTAGGCTTGATCCCACCAATTTGCGCAACGCCAGGTGAAGCCTTATAAACTTTTTTAAGTTTCCCTCTTCTCGTATCATTAATCACATCTTTCCAGATAGTCTCTGCATCACCTAGAAGTATAGAATCACAATACTGTGCTACCTCATTAGGAAGCAGTGCAACATGGATACCTCCCATAATAACAAGTGTACCTCGTTTTCGAAATTCACCGGCAATTTCATAAGCTCGTCTTGCGGTATAAGTCTCAACAGTTATTGCAACCAGATCGCATTGGATATCATAGGGCATATCCTCCATACGATCATCATATAACTCAATCTCTACATCATCAGGAGTCAGTGCTGCCAGAATCCCAAGCATAAGTGGCTCCATACGTCCTTCATCCACATAAAGACTATGAGATTTCGTGCCTATGGTCGGCTTGATTAATAAAATTTTCATGATTCTCCCAATACTCTGTTTTGTTTACTTACTACCTCTTTTTTAGAAACTACATTCACAATAAGAACCATTAAAAATTGAAAAGGTTTAAACAGTAACTTTGAAAAAATAATACGATGAAAAATAGAACCCCAAGAGTAAAAATTCTTTCTTGCTTCAAAACAGCTTTGAGAGAAAGTATCCGAATCTATCAGTGCTGTATTAAAAATAGGATCACCATAGTGATAGTTAGGATCTATCCACCACTCTTTATATATCAGTCTTCCCTCCTCTTCAAGCCTCTTATAAAGTTCTGTACCTGGTGTAGGGGTCAAGGGATTAAAATTTGCTATTTCCAGTTTTGCATTCTTTGCAAAATTTACACTCTCTTTGATGACATCAAGTGTATCATAGTCATATCCAAAAATAAAAGTTCCATAAACTGAAATTCCTCTATTATGGAATTTTTTGATCACGTCTAGATAATCTCCTGATTTTTTATTCCAGTTTTTTCCCATCTGTTTCAGATTCTCATCTACAAGTGATTCAAATCCAATCAGAACAATCACACATCCGCTTGCAACAAGTCTATCAAGCAATTCATCATCTCTTGCCACATCAATAGTGATCTGACATGACCAACGGATTTTCAATGGTTCAATAGCATCCAAAAGTTCATAGAGTGACTCTTTTGAGCTAAATAAGTTATCATCAACAAAAAATATAAGTTGTTTTCTATTTAAAGTCTTGATCTCTACTACAATACTCTCTATAGGTCTTAACCGAACATTACGCTGATAGAAGCTATCAATAGAACAAAAATCACAACTGTATCTGCACCCTCTGCTAAACTGAATAAGTTCTACAGGAAGATATTTCTTCTCTTTAAATATAGATCTGTCTATTTTATACTCTGCTAATGACTTTTTATTACCACCGCTATAAATAGATTTCAAACTTCCCTTTTTAAAATCTTTGATGATCTCCTCCCATACTCCTTCAGCATCACCGATAACAACTACATCTGCATATTTTGAAACTTCATCAGGCAACAAGGTAGGATGATACCCTCCCATGACGACCAGCACACCTTTCTGCCGGTAACTCTTGGCAATATCATAAGATCTTTTTGCTGTAAAAGTTTCTACACTCAACGCTACCATATCAGGCATATCATCTGAAGGTATCTCTTCTATTCTATCATCGTAAAAAGATATTTCAATATCATCTGGGGTGAGGGCTGCAAGTATGCCCATAGCCAAAGGGGTTAAAGCATCTTTGGCACGGTAATTTCCCATATTTGGACGGATAAGAGTAAGCTTTTTTAAGTTCATAACAGTGCAATCTCTGGTTTCAGATGGGATATATTGATCTTACTTTCTGTTAAGTCAGATAAAAAAACTGCCTCAATATCAGTCTTATACTCTTTTGCTTTTAAACTATCTATCATTAGACTGCATAAAGTGTCATGGGAAGCAAACCCTATGGTACATAGTTTGGCACCTTTTTCTTCTATATATGCTGATGCTTCTTTTAGTATTTGTAATATGTACTTAGCATCTTTTGAAAGTGTTGTAAAAAATGAAATAAAAACCTGTTGTAAAGATTCTCCTTCTTTTGGTAATATTAAATTACCACTCATTTTGGCATAGAAGTTATATAGGGTTCTAAGATTATTAAGAGGTGGTCTATAGCTCTCTATCACAACTTGTTTTATTTTTCTTTGATCCCATAAAGCAAATATCGCTTCTATCTCTCCATCTCTGTTTTTAATAAGATAAAAGTCTTCTATTTTTAATCCTTTGCTTCCATTGAGTGTCTTGAGCCAAGATTCATCTAGCATTGGTGCAAAGTCATGATTCCTTGCAACTTTATTGTAAAATTTGACAATCGAAGCTATGTCACTGTGATCTGCTCTCAATGATAAACGGGTTTTTTTATACTGCTTTGCCAAAAAAGAAAAAGTACTCATTTGTGCCAAAGGTATATATCTTGGTATTCCTTTTAAATTTGATTCAAGCATTCTCTTTGCGTTAAAATTTTCACTGGCTATGCTTGTAAACATAAAAGGTAAAGTTGCTTTAAAAGAGACGAGCTTATCTATAGAGATAAACCCCTCTTTTAAAAAACGGACTTTATAACGAAAATCTGGATCAACACGAAGTGAATTAAGGTAAATGATCGATTGAGGTTTTCCTTCAAAAAACAGTTTAAAGAGTGTACATGAATACATGCCTATGACTGCTGACTCATCCTCTGTTTTATGCGCAATAACAGTAATGCTTTCACCCATGAGATCATCAGCATCAAAATAATTTGGCTCTTTTCTCAAGGTTATATTTACCCAAGAATCCATTACATTTTTACTCAAAATCCTTTTTAATGCTGATTCATCATTTTTAGTCGCAATCCTATAAGTAATATCATTGGCTTTATAAACATTCATATATCATCAACTTTTACTAGATCACCTTTAAAGTTTTCATCCCCTAAGGGGTATCCATTTCTTCCACTTACATCACTTCTGTGCATCCAATTAATTGGGAAATAATTTCGTAGCATAAATCCATTTTTTCGATTTGTTTTAGAAAGAATTCTTTTAAATATACTTTTAACACTATAAAATTCATATCGTGAATCAACACATAGATCGGTTATCTCTTGGGGTAAAAGATTTTTAGGCGTAAAAGGAAGGTCATTATATCTATATCTATCATCTAGCCACCAGTTATCATAAAGCATTCTTCCTTCAGATTTTAGTTTTTCATAAAGAGGTGTTGAGGGGAAGGGTGTAAGGTGGTTGAATGCAGCAATATAGAAATTTTGTTCTATTGCAAATTTCACAGTCTTCTCAAATGATTCTCTGGTATCATGATCATACCCAAAAACAAACGTTGCATAGATACGGATATTGTAGTTATTTAGCTTTTCTAAGGCTTTAATATATCCTCCATGATTAGCATTAAAACCTTTGTTCATTAAGGCAAGGTTATCATTGTCTAATGTTTCAAAACCTATTAAAACACCCATGCATCCACTTTTATCCATAAGTTCAAGAAGCTCATCATCCCATGCTCCATCAATACTCATTTGGGTTATCCAACGTACATCAAGTCCAATAAGTGCTCTCATTAACTCTTTTGCATGTTTTTTATTCCCGATAAAATTATCATCTACAAAAAAGAATACATTTTTTTCTTTTTTTAAAGAGAGTATTTCCTGGACGATGTCTTCAACAGGGCGAGTTCGATGTGAACTGTCAAAAAATGAAGCAATGGCACAAAAGTCACAACTATAAGTACACCCTCTACCTGTCTCTATAAGACCAATTGGCAAATATTTTTTTCCTTTAAAGATAGAGCGATCTGGTTTAATACTGTCTAAACTTGGTCTCTCATTACTCTTATATACCCTTTGTAAGTTCCCATCTTTCAGATCTTGTATAACTTGACTCCAAAGAGGTTCAGCTTCCCCTATGACAACTGCTTCTGCATATTGTTTTACCTCTTCAGGTAGCAAAGTAGCATGAAAACCACCCATAATAACAGGGATTTTTCTTTTCCTATATTCACTTGCTATCTGATAGGCTCTTTTTGCCGTATAAGTTTCTACAGAGATCATAACAGCATCTGTTGAAAGATCATAAGGGATTTTCTCCATACGATCATCATAAAAACTGATATTTACATCATCTGGTGTCAAACCCGCAATGGTAGCAGCAGGTAGTGACTCCATTTGCCAAGTTCGTATATATTTACTACCCTTTTTATGTCCAATTGCAGGATGGATCATTGTGATATGCATTAATTAACCTTCGTAAGAGTCAAAGGTATCTAAATTATTACCATAAAATCGATACCCTAGATTTGTAGTAATGGCAAGTGGTTGAAAATTCTTAGCTTTTTTCAATCTCTTAAATATTGATGGATATGAATATACCTCTTTCCATACCCGTTTATGTCCCTGTGACAACTCCAAAGGAGTCATATTCTTAGGTTCAAATACCACATGCTGTACATCATAGAGTTCCCAATTTTTTGTCAAAATTCTATTTTCAGCATCAAAACGTTTAAAAAGTGGTGTTCCTGGAAATGGAGTGAGTACTGCAAACCGTGGTAGATCAATACCGGTGTCAAGTACAAAATCTATAGTTTCATCAAAAGTATCTTTTGTATCATGATCCAAACCAAAGACAAAGCATCCCTGTATGGAAATTTTTAAGCGATGTAATTTATCTATCAATATACGATAATCAACAGAGGCATTAAACTGTTTATTTATATCTTTAAGACTATCCTGAGAAATAGACTCCAGTCCTAAAAGCAAGCCCTTACATCCACTTCTAGCCATTAATTCAAGTATCTCATCATCGTTGGCGATCAGTACAGTGCAGAGTCCAAACCACTGTATATTTAGAGGTATTAATCTTCTGAAAAGTTCTTTGGCATATTTGATATTTGAAACAAGGTTCAAATCAACAAAGATAATTTTCTTTTGGTTGACCCGCTTAATATCCTCAATGACAAAATCAATAGGTTTTTGATACTGTTTCCCTCCCCAGGCAGAAGGGACAACACAAAACTCACACTTATGTCCGCAGGAACGAGTTGCTTCAAATACAGCATGTGTTAGAAAGTGGTTTTTATTAAGAAGTTCTCTTTTAGGAAAAACAGGATTATTTAAATTAAAATCAATGGGTTGAGTATAGATTTCATCATGTTCACCCTTGATAAAATCATATAAAAACTTTGGCCAAGTCTCTTCAGCATATCCGGTAAATATAACATCTGCAAAACATTTTGCCTCATGAGGCATAAGTGTAACATGAGGCCCTCCCAATACTACAAACTGTCCACGGGATCTAAATTGTGCAGCTAGTTCATAACTCCGTTTGGCTGTCCCGGTAATAACTGTCATTCCGATAATATCAGCTTCCAGATCATCAGGAACAATAGCAATACTCTCATCAATAAGTTCAATCTCTACATCTAGATCATCGGGTATGAGGGCGGCTAATGTCGTAAGTGTAAGTGGTTGATAACGAAGAGATTTTTTAAAAACTCCTCCTTTATAACGATACAAAGGACCTTTGGGAGAAATTAAAACAATTTTCATCTTAACCACCTGTCATTTTTAGATAACGAAGGGATTTTTATATCTCCTATTCGTTTTCCTTCGGACACCATTTTATCTATATAAACTTTCATAGGGTTTTGCATCTCTATAATTTTTAATTCTTTGAGTTGTCCAAGTTCTCTAGCGTAACAATATTGTGGATTTTTAAAAAGTTTTTCCTCTATGATATCTTTTGAAACCTCACTGTTTTTTTCGATGACCAGAGTATAATTTAAGGAGTCTGCATGTGGAACCATCATGGCAAACCCGGAAATATCCTCTAGTATATTAGAGACAAAACTTTCTGTTAATTTTTCACCCACCATATCACTGAGAGTACCTTTTCTATAACGAAACCTTAGAACAGGTTTTTCATCTCTGTATCCTTCACATAAAACAATATCACCGGTGCAGTATCGATAAAGACCACCATTTGTAGTCAATACCACTTCATACTCTTCTCCATCCTTGAGTTGATGAGAAAACAGAACTTCATTATCAATAGTTATAAATTCATAAAAACCACTGTACGTACTTAAGACCGGTATTCCATTATCAGGTATACTTACTATTCCTTCAGTACTAAGAAGACCTTTTGATTCAAAATGAACAGTTGGAAAAATTTTCTTTAATTTTTTTGCATACGTTGCAGAAGAACCATCTTGCCAAAGGCTAATAAGTCTTAAGTTTGACCATAATACTTTAGAGTTTCTACTCTTGCAATAGTTTAAAAAACGCTTAAGTGTTCCAATATCTGATGAAACTTTATATCCTGATACTTCACCACCATTTTTAAAAAGATCTCTAAGTTCTATCTCATATTCATTTATAGATTCTAAGAGTATCAAAAGAAAAGTAGGGCTCCAAATGGAGATAAATTCTAAACTTTTAGCAGATATAAGCCAATAAAGCGTAGCAATTTTCCAACTTTTTATATCTTTCAGTTCGGTTACCCAACTAGGGATAATAGATTCATAATTTTCTTCTAAGCCCAAATAGTCACTATCTGACACACCAATGATAACTCCGGATTTTGTTTTTTGTACAGTACGTACTGCCGGACTGATAGCCCAGTAAGCATTTTTAGGGTTAATTTGATATGTGGTAAAAGTACTTTCAAGATAAGGGAGGATCGCCCTTTGAAAATCTCTAAAACTCTTTTGTGTATAAGGAATAAGTTTGGATCCTCCCGTGCTTCCTCCCGTCATCTCAAAAGAAACAGCACTACCTGTAAAAAGTATATCTTCTTCTCCTCTTGATATAGAGTCAACATACTTTTCTATATCTTGATAGTTAATAAGAGGTACTTTTTCTTGATACATTTTCATAGAAGATATAGAGGTGAAATTGTGTGTTGTACCATATAGGGTATTTTTATTATCAGCAAGACACTCTTCTAGCCATTGCCACTGATCAAGTGATAGTGAACTATACTCCATAAATCAATCTTTTTGTCAAAGGTTTAAAATTTTCATCTTTAATTTCACAAAGACAGGCCAATTCATCACCCCTTTTGTACTGAGGGTTTTTTTCTAAAAAAAACTTGACTGCTTCATGTTTTTTCTCTCTAGCTGTTGGGTCTGCATAGTTGGACTTCAGCTGTCCCTGTGAAGCTGGATAATGAATAATTCCAAGATCTTCATTATAAGTCTTTTTAAATTTATCTTTGGCTAAATAATTTAAAAGTTCTCTAAGATCACTTCTGTCTATCTCCCAATGGGGGTAAAACGTATTTGCAAAGGCTGGAAGATATCTGTAGGTACGATGGCCTTTGACGATTAAAAACCAATAGAAAGGTGTACCACTAAATTTATGATAAAATTCCCCAAGTCTCTTGATCCAAGCAAAGCCAAGCTTTTGCTGTCCCCAGTGCTCATGATGTACAATGGTATCCCCGGAGTAGATGATTTTAATTGCTTTATTTTTAAAGAGCATATCATAAATTTGGTACGTGGTAAATCCTACTATTTTATTATTATTAAGCAATAAAAGTATTTCACTCTTATTTTCAAGATCTGCTAATACTTTTTCTTGACTACTTTCATCATAGTAACTTAAATAAAGAGCCGATAGGCTATCTAGATCATCTGAATTTAATTCAGAAATAGTACGAAAAACAACTTGATACTCTACCTTACCCATAAACTATTTTTTCTTCTTTTTCCACAACAAAAATCCAAATAATAGTCCAAGTAATAATCCAACTATTACACCCATTGCACCAAACATTTTAATAGAACTCTCTGCTGCACCCAAAAGAGGATTATCCATAAAATTTGTTCCTATGTGCAGTGTTAGAATACGCCATTTCCCATCATCTTCTTTTATTACAGTTGCAGTCCAACGAGTAAGAAAATCAAATTTACGTGCATCTGAAAGTATATATTTCTCTACACCTATACCATAAACTATACCCATATTATCGCCATAGAACTTTGTCTTGTTCTCTGTGGTAAGTTTTATTTCTAATTTATTTACCCTACCATTTTTTCCAAACCATTTTTCAAACCAAGGTACAATGTCTGAATGTTTAGATAAAAGCTCCTGATTAATCGCTGTTACTTTCATCTCTTTTGAAAAATATTGAGCTAAAGAGTCATATTTTTCGCTATTTATTGCTTTTTCAATACCAACTACTAATTGACGAAGCTCATTGTGTGTTGCTTCTGTATTTGCATGTAAGAATTGTGTTGACAAAAAAAGCAATACCGTTACAATATATTTAATCATTTTTTTTCTCCTTAATATAGTTATTGAGTAATAATACAATAATTGAGCCTAAAAATACATCAGCAAGATGATGCTGGTGAACCAATAAGGTTGATGCACAGATAAGAAAAAACCACAGTGCCACAAAAACTTTTACCCATGTTTGTGAAGCAACCTGATAAACAGACAACAAGATGAAACCACTATAGACTATATGCAAAGAGGGTACCATATTGTGAGGGAAATCTAACATAAAAATATTTTCAAAATACTCTTTATATTCGCCTTCTGGAATAACTCTTTCAAATCCCAATACAGATGGAAAAATTAAAAAAATCACACCACTTAAAATTGTTCCTAAAATAAGCTCTTTACCCAACTTAACCAATTGACTTTCATGAAGAAAAAAAGGCGGTAATAGAAATGTGAGATAAAGAGATAAGTATATCAATACAAACTGGGGAATAAACGGTATAGCCAATTCACTCTCAAAATAGATATGATAAAGGTTCTCCCTATGTGAAGTAAACCAATTACAGAGTGGATAGATAGTGAAAAAAAGTATGCTAATCCAAAATACCCAGTAACCAAAAACTTTCCATACGGTTTTTCTTTTATATGTTGCAGACATTATTGGCTCTCACTTACCATAGGTGGTGCAGGCTGTACACCTCTCTTCCAAAGTGAAAAATAAATTTTCCAAAATCTAGGGTTTTTCTCTTCTTTATCAACGAGTTTTGGTAGGTAGATCCAAGGAACTTGCGGAAAACGGTGATGGGCCAAGTGACAATGGTAATTAAGTGCTATGAGTCGAGACAATGGATGCACTTTGAGGTTCCATGCACCATTGATGATATCTCTAGGGCTCCAGGCATGGTCTACATATTGTAATGATGACCAGTGTAAAGCAAAAGCCCAGTGGGCTATAAGCCACCCTTGCCAATTGAGATCTAAAATATACCATATGAAAACTTGATATGCAAAAGCCAAAAAAGATTCAGACCATAATCTTAATTTTGGAATCTCTGCAATCTCTTTGAGAAAAGGTTCAAACCCCAATGGCTTACCAATTTTTTCAATAAACCAATCCGAAGTTGAAAAATTAGGTGCGATCAATATTAGCAAATTAATAAAAGGAATAGTAAACCAGTAGAGACCAAAAAGATTACCAAAGTAGAGTATAAAGTTTCTTCTGAGCTTAGACTCATGTGGTAAATAGTAGTCAAATATTTCAACATCCGTTCTATTGCGTTTATGATGACCAAGGTGCGCAATACGCTGCATAGTAAATCCAGTTGGAAATGTAGCAGCACTTAAATGACCAAAGAGAGCATTTATTTTAGGATTAGTAGAAAATACTCCATGAACAGCCTCATGTAAAAGTGAAAATAGCGTATTATGGAAAAAAGCAAAACCAACAGACGCCAGTAGAATACTCCACCATACTCCATGACTAGCTAACCATAAAAAATACCAAGTAATTGCTATGGCAGCAAAAAATATAACAATATTCAATTTTTCAGGAATTGGATAGTTATTAAAATTATTATTATTTTTCATATTCCATCCATTGTTTTCTAGTGAATTATTCTAACATAAAAAACTATTTGTTTAATATTATTATGCCTATACCACACTAAAAATATATGTTTAACATTTATTTTACCCAAAGATTTACTTTAATATTTTTTCTACAATGGGATTAATTGTCTAAAAACCTTATAAGATGGTCTATATAGCAGGTTTAATAATGAAAACTATCAAAGAAAAC
>Ga0209013_10005013_pt1 | contig 11505 bp, 9 predicted proteins | sample Cruoilmetagenom2_FD_187291 | JGI IMG/M metagenome (GOLD analysis project Ga0209013, IMG submission 187291) | Oil polluted marine microbial communities from Coal Oil Point, Santa Barbara, California, USA - Sample 2 (SPAdes) (version 2) | ecosystem: Environmental > Aquatic > Marine > Oil seeps ...
GCCAAAGACATCATGGGTTACTGCATATTCGTATTGTTATTGAGCGGAATTGTCATCAGTATTGGATTGTATTTCTTTTAATTCATAAACAGTTATCCCGTCCATTAACCGCTTCCTATGAGGAAGCGGTTTTTTTGAGGCGTAATATTGTGGGAAAAATTGGGCGAATGGGAAGAAAACTTTTTGAATGGGAACAAACTAAGAAGGAACGGGAACAAACCGGTTGTGAATGGGAATAAACTGCCAGCGAATGGGAACAAATTAAATCGAACAGGAACAAACTCAAAATTACTCAAAAAAACACGCAAGAGCTGTTCCACTCTTGCGTGCTTGCGATCTATCATGAACTTTCCAGCCATTGTTCGAGCAAGCTTTCCAACACAGATTCTTTCTGCGCCTTTTCGGAAATCAACTGCTCGTAAATGTCCCAGTCCTCTTCGTTTTCGATGCGGGTTGCTAGCTCCAGAATCGCCTTTTCAAGATTAGCGATCTCTGCTTCATATGAACGGGTGGCGACTATTTTTTCACGCACCGGCTTTGTTTTTTCTGTATCCACAATTTTATCAACATGCTCTACTTCCACCGGACGTCGAGACTGGAGTTCTTCCCATTTGCTGCGTGCCCATTCGTAGGGGCCTTCAAATGTGGTCAATTCCCCAGCATCAAGCCAAGCCGTTCGTGGGAAAAGTTTGTTCAAAAAGTAGCGGTCATGGGATACTGCCAAAATCGTTCCCTGGAAATCTTCAAGAGCTTCCTCCAATACTTCACGTGAATCGATGTCTAGATGGTTCGTTGGCTCATCAAGCATTAACAAATTGACATCCTGATGCATCAGCTGGGCCAATCTCAAGCGCATGCGTTCTCCTCCGCTCAAGTCCCCTACCCTTTTGAATACATCGGGTCCGTAAAACATGAAGCGCGCTAATACATGTCGGGCTTCCCCTTCATACATGGATACTTCGTCCCGGAAAACATCAATCAATCGCGCCTTCGGATTGGCAATTTCAAAATGTTGGGACAGGAAGCCAACACGTACATTACTTCCTAGGCGTGCAATCCCCTGGTCGACCGGAATCTCGCCACGCAATAGTTTCAGGATGGTGGACTTGCCGGTTCCGTTACGGCCGACAACCGCGATACGATCCTTCCAGTACACATTGAAATTTACGTCGTCCAGCAACACTTTCTCTCCGAAGGATTTTGACACACGCTCCATCACGACCACTTCCTTGCCACTTCTTGGCGCAGCATCGAATGCCAATGTCATTTTCTTCGGATCAATCAATGGTTTCCGTACTTTTTCCATTCGCTCCAAAGCACGTTCCATGTTGCGTGCGCGTCGGTGAAGAGCCTCATTTGGCGGTACCGCTTCATTTGCCCACAGTTTCAACCGCTTGATAGCTTCTTTCATTTTCTTGATTTTTTTCTGCTGCTCTTCGTATTCCTGGAATTCCCTCATGATGCGTTCTTCCTTTTGTATGGCGAATGATGAATAGTTTCCATGGTAAAGCGTCAGTTCGCCCTCTTCAAGGTCGGCCACCTTCGTGACCACTTGATCCAGGAAGTAACGGTCATGGGAAATGATGACGACAGTTCCCTCATACGTCACTAAATATTGCTCAAGCCATTCAACCGCAAATAAATCCAGGTGGTTTGTCGGTTCATCAAGCAATAATAGATCCGGTTTTGTCAGCAGCAATTTACCAAGCATGATTTTCGTCTGTTCCCCGCCACTCAGACTTGTGAATGAACGACCAACAAACCCAGATAATTGCAGACCTTGCACAACTTTATCAATTTCAGTGTCCATCGAATAACCTTCTCGACGGGTGAATTCTTCCTGGAAATCACCATATTGACGGAGCAGTTTTTCCATTTCATCCGGTGTCGCTTCCGCCATTTTTCCTTCCAGCACATTCATTTTCTGCTGGACTTCCACCAAATCTTCAAAAGCCATCAGCAATACATCATGGCCGGTCACTTCCTCTGAATAGGAAGGAATTTGGGCGAGATAGCCGATTTTTGTCCCTTTCTTGAAATGGATGCTCCCTTGATCAGGAGATTCAATTCCCGAAATCAATGTAAAGAGCGTTGTTTTTCCCGTACCGTTTCTTCCTACTACACCTAGCTTATCACCCGTTTTAATAGCTAATGACAAATTCTCGAATATCTGGTTCCCGCCAAGCATTTTGCCGATTTCCTGTATTGTACATATCATTTTTTCCGCTTCCTTTCGATTTCAGCTGGAAGCAATCCTTTGTCTTCTTTTTAGGTACAAAAAAAGACTGCCTGAAAAGCAAGCAGTCTTTTCTCGTATAATTGGAGAAGAAAGAATGTCTGATCAGCTGTGAATTTCATGTATTTTTCTATTTTTGGACAGACCTATCCCGTTGGTAGAAATTTCATGAGTAATCGCACAAGATGTGGATAAAAATTCCAATATAAATCCATGTGCATTCACAGTGTTCTTCATTCTTTCTTCACCTCCGTTCATCAATTTGAGAATATTCTATCACATTTATTTATCAATTTCAAATGGCCATTTTGGCAGCATGTTCGATAATTTCTTGTCCTCCCTATAACCTAGTACATATTCGGCCTGCATGATTGTATGAATTTCGCGTGTTCCTTCATAAATTACGGGTGCTTTGGAGTTCCGCAAATACCGGGCAACCGGGTATTCATCCGAATAACCATAGGCCCCATGAATCTGGACCGCATCATCCGCTGATTTGTTTGCGAAATCACATGCCTGCCATTTAGCCAAAGAAGTTTCCCGAGTATTGCGGATTCCTTTGTTTTTCATTTCTCCCGCACGGTACACAAGAAGACTGCTCATTTGCAAGCCCGCTTCCATTTTCGCGATCATTTGCTGGACCAGCTGATGTTTGCCGATTGGTTTACCGAATGTCTCGCGCTCATTACAATATTTCAAACTTGCTTCCATACAAGCCATGATTAGTCCGACTGCACCGGCAGCCACAGTAAAGCGGCCGTTATCCAATGCGGCCATGGCAATCTTAAAGCCTTCTCCTTCTTCTCCCAAACGGTTTTCTGCCGGAACTCGAATCTCATCAAAGAAAATTTCGCCGGTATTTCCTGCACGGATACCGTATTTGCCCTTAATTGCTTTTGAAGAGAATCCTTCCATCGTGCGTTCCACGATAAAGGCACTGATGCCATGATGTTTCTTTGTTTTATCAGTATATGCGAATACGATGAAGTGGTCTGCTCTATCACATAGGGAAATCCACGTTTTTTGGCCTTTCAGGATATAGTAATCCCCATCGCGGGTAGCCGTCGTGGACATTGCCGCAACATCGGACCCTGCCCCCGGTTCCGTCAAGCCAAATGCACCGATTTTTTCTCCCTTTGCCTGGGGTACAAGATATTTCTGTTTTTGATCTTCCGTTCCCCATTGCATAAGGGTCATGGAGTTAAGTCCGATATGCACAGAAACCGCCGTACGGAAAGTGGTATCGCCGCGTTCCAGTTCTTCACAGACAATGGCAAGGGAATTGTAGTCCATGCCGCTACCGCCATATGCTTCAGGTACACATACACCCATGAGTCCCAAGTCCGCAAGCTGTTTCCAAACTTTCGGGTCAAATCCACCTTTTGAATCCCACTCGGCAATGTGCGGGATGATTTCATCGTCGACATATTGACGCACGGTCTTCCGAAGTAATTGCTGCTCATCCGTAAATTCGAAGTTCATAAAAATAGCCCCCTGTTATCCGTTGCCAATTGAACTGGATTCCAGTTCCAATGTCGTCTCTATAATGTGAACGCCTCTTTTTTTCATTTCCTCAATATACGCATCCCCGGGAACAATCTGTTCCGGCGGATAGACACCGCGTTTTGTGATTTCACCGTTTCCGATCATCTGAGCGACGACTGAAATAGTATTTGCCGTTGCACGGGCCATCGCGGTTACTTGATGATCCATGTCTTTTTTCGTTACTAGTTCGTATTCATATGTGACTTCTTCACTGTTTTTAAGACCCGATACAATCACGCGCAACAGTACCGCGTCTTGTTTTTCGCCGAGTAATAAACCTGGCGTCAAAGCAGCTTTCAATACTTCACGTGTGCTGATTTTTCTGCCATCCAATTCAACAAACGTTCCTTTATCGGTCAGTCCCAGATCCACCAGCACCTTGAATTTTTCTGCATGCCCGGGATATCGGATGGTTTTGTACTCGAGCGTTTCAACGTGAGGGAAAGTCCCTGTCAATGTAGATGTGCCGCCCGATGTATGGAAAGCTTCCAGCTCGCCGAACTCATCAAAATGAATCGACTCGATTCCTGTAAGGGAAGGAATTTCATGCAAAACGCCATCCCTTACCACACGGGATGTATCCGTGTAGTGATCGAACACACCGTCCAACGAAAAGACAATATTGTATTTCAGCGGACCTACCGGATTGACCGGAATCCCCCCGACATAAAGTTTGATGGATTTCACTTCGTCCAATTTGCTTGCACCATATCCCGATAGAATGTTGATCATTCCAGGGGCTACTCCCAAGTCCGGGATAAGTGTCACGCCTTTTTTTACGGCTTCTTCATGCAACCCCAATACAGCGTCCGTCGCTCCCCCGATATGCCCCCCGAGGTCTACTGAATGGACACCCACTTGAACAGCGGTTCTTGCCACTTTTTCGTTGAAAGAATAGAACAATGCATTGATGACCACGTCGCCTTTGCTCATGATATCCTTTAACTGTTCATCATCATTGGCATCGAGGCGAACGGCTTCCAGTTTGTCGCTTTTCAACTTGCTCTTAAATGCCTCCACTTGATCAAGCTGCACATCAGCCAAAAATACTTTTTCGACGATTGCACTTTCCACCAAGTCTCGAGCTGCTTCTTTTCCCATTAATCCTGCACCTAATACAACAACTTTCATCCTTACATCCCCTTTGTAAATATGTCAGTGTCTATATTGTTCGCTATTAATATTATTCGGTATCTATCTGTGCACGCTGCAGCTTGCCGCTGAAGTCTACGTATATACTCTTCCATTCCGTGTAGACGTCCAGTGCCGCTACTCCCGAGTCACGGTGGCCATTCCCCGTTCCTTTCGTCCCACCGAAAGGAAGATGGATTTCCGCTCCTGTGGTTCCTGCGTTTACATAGACAATCCCTGTATCCAGATCGCGTTGCGCTTTAAATACAGTATTCACATCACGTGAGAAGATACTGCTTGATAAACCGAATGTCACGCTGTTGTTCACTTCAATCGCCTCATCCAGGCTGGAAACTTCAATGAGTGATACAACCGGTCCGAAGATTTCTTCCTGTGCAATTCGGCTGTTTCGTTCCACATTTGTAAACAAGGTAGGGGCGTAATAATTCCCTTGGGACAATTCCCCATCAGAAAGTATTTCCCCGCCTGTCAGAAGGGTGGCTCCTTCATTTTTCCCGATTTCCACATAGCTATGGATTTTTTCCAATGCCTTTTTATTGATGACAGGGCCTATTTTCACGGATTCATCCATTCCGTTTCCGATGGTCAGTTGTTTCATCGCTTCTTGAAGGCGTGTTTCGAGTTCCTCTTTTACATCTTTATGCACGATTACACGGCTACATGCCGTACACCGTTGTCCAGCAGTCCCGAAGGCACTCCAAAGAATCCCTTCCACAGCCAATCCCAGGTCTGCATCGTCCATGACGATTACTGCATTTTTGCCGCCCATTTCAAGCGACACTTTCTTCAAATGACGACCGCCACGTTCCGCAACCGAGCGTCCGGTTTCCGTAGAACCTGTGAACGAAATCACTTTTACATCGGGATGTTCGATCATTGCGGTCCCGACGTCGGCACCCGAACCGAACACGATGTTGGCAACTCCATCCGGAAGTCCAGCTTCTTCAAATATTTTCGCCATTTCATAGGCCATCATTGGTGTTTCCGTAGCTGGTTTCCACAAGAAAGTATTGCCGGCTACAATTGCCGGGAACGATTTCCATGTAGCGATAGCCACAGGGAAGTTCCATGGTGTGATGAGACCGACCACTCCTATTGGTGCACGGACGCTCATCGCAAACTTATCCGCTAGTTCCGATGGTGTGGTTTCGCCAAACAGTCGACGGCCTTCCCCTGCCATATAGAACGCCATATCGATGCCTTCCTGCACTTCCCCACGACCTTCTTCGATGACCTTGCCCATTTCTTTCGTCAGTACCTGCGCAAGCTGTTCTTTCTTTTCTTTCATGATCCGTCCCACTTCATATAAATAATCCGCCCGTTTCGGTGCAGGAACAAGCGCCCATTTCTTTTGCGCTTCCTTTGCAGCCGCTACAGCCAAATCCACATCTTCTTTTGTTGACATCCGTACTTGCGCTAACTCTTCTCCATTTGCCGGGTTTGTTACAGGAACGTACTTGGCATTTCCCGCTTCCTGCCACTTTCCACCGATGTAGTTATTCAATTGCATGAACCTAACCCCTTTCAATTTGAAAACGCTTCCACTATAATACTTCGACACTAAACTGGTGAACCCTTTCCATTTTCGGAAAAAAGGAAATATTCATTTTAGATGGAAATGAAACTTTTTGTTCTTTTAAGCGTATGAATGATTAGAATATTTTATTTGGAGGAATGAAAGAATGAATAACCACGAAATCGATTATAAATTGCATGGGGATGATATGCAGTTTGTTGAAGTGGAGCTTGATCCAAAAGAAACAGTCATTGCAGAAGCGGGAAGTTTAATGATGATGGAAGACGGTATTTCGATGGAAACCATTTTCGGCGACGGCTCGAAAGGTTCTTCAGGCGGAGGTATCATGGGCAAGCTCATGGGTGCAGGTAAACGCTTGATAACAGGTGAAAGTTTATTCATGACGACATTCACAAACAATGGTTTAGGCAAGAAGCATGTGTACTTCGCTTCTCCATATCCAGGGAAAATCATTCCGATGGATTTAAGTGAAATGGGTGGGAAAATCATCTGCCAGAAGGATGCCTTTTTAGCAGCAGCAAAAGGAGTGTCGGTTGGCGTTGAGTTCCAGCGTAAACTTGGTGCCGGCTTCTTCGGTGGTGAAGGTTTCATCATGCAAAAGCTTGAAGGCGATGGCCTTGCATTTGTACATGCAGGCGGAACCATTCATAAAAAACAATTGCAACCTGGCGAAGTATTGCGTGTGGATACGGGTTGTTTAGTAGCGATGACGAAAGATGTCGACTACAACATCGAAATGGTCCCTGGCGTCAAAACGGCTTTGTTCGGCGGCGAAGGATTGTTCTTTGCTACACTTCGCGGACCCGGAACGGTTTGGATTCAATCCTTGCCATTCAGCCGTTTGGCAAGCCGTGTATTCGCAGCCGCTCCTCAAACTCCAGGCGGCGGTTCCAAGGGTGAAGGCAGTTTAGCTGGCGGATTGTTTGATATATTGGGCGGAAAATAACTAATGAACAAAAGCAGGGCACCGATAAAGGTAGCCCTGCTTTTTTTATGGATCTTATGATACGGTCATCTTTCCTTTCATTCGCCACAGGAAGTACAACACGGGCAAAATGAGCAGAGTGGATGCAGTTATTCCGCCGGAAACGGAAGTATAAAGGGCGAGCAACCCGACAATAGGACCACCCGCAATTTGCCCGAATGCATCAAGTTGACCGAACATGGAAAGTGTCGTTGCTCGGCCTTTTGATTCCAAGCGCTCGTTGGTGATGATGCTCATCAATGGGTAGTTCACATTACGCAGGGCACTGGTCACCCAGTACATTGCGACCGCGAGCCAGAAATGTCCCGTCCATGCGAACACCAGCATCGTTGCGATCAATACAGAATTCATGATCAATAACGTTTGTGCATAACGACCTCTTACATGTTTCTCGACGAATCGGAGTACAACGATATTCAGAAGAAACGCGACAGCGTAAAATGCACCGAACCAATAAATCGAATCCTCTTCAGATAAATGATAATCGGTTATGAAATGCGCACCATAAAGACGGTCAAAACCTTCACTCGCCAATCCCCAGAACAATGTCACCATTGCGATGCTCACCAATACGGTATTACCGTGTATTTGTGAGACTCCTGCTTTGATGGTTATGATCATATGGGAAATTCCGGAGACCCCTTTTTCACGGGTAACTTTGACAAACTTCGTTTCAGGGAGTTTGATAAACGCCCAGATTGCGAGGACAACCAGCATGACTCCTGCAAATAATATCGCCGTCTGTACCGACCAAATCACCGCAATCGCAACACTGGCCAAAATTGCCGTGAACCGCGCAAATGACCCGTACTGCGATCCGCGCAAAAATGTTTCCTCCAGTTTTTCTCCATTCAGTTCATCCGCAATCCATGCCTGTTCTGCACCACTAATGAACGTCCATCCGATTCCCCACATTCCGGAAGCCAGCGCAATCGCCCAGAATTCAGGCGTGCTCCCCTCCAATATATGAGCAAACCCAATCACCAAAATACCTAAAACAAGAGACCGCTTCCGTCCGAAATGATCAGCAAACAATCCTGTCGGCATTTCAAACAACAGAACGGAAACCTCCATAATGGTACCGATAAGAACGAGCTGCAATGCATTCAATTCTGCCTGCGTCACGTAATAGATGGCATTCAATGTGAACACCATCTGGATCAAGAACGCGCGTGAACTTGTCACGGTGTAATAAAACTTTTGTATACTCACTTATAATTTCCTCCGATTTTTCGATTCTATGTGGAATCAAATCGGAGTTCACATCATGAAACCAACATGCCCCCCGATTTGAATGAAGTAGTCAGTGTTGTGCTTTTCATATGAATCTCTCCCTTACGTAAACTTCATTTAGTATAATTTTTATTCTGAATATTGTCACTCGTTTTTATTGCTTTCATTGGTCTTTCAAACCTTTTGTTGCCAACTCTCTCAGGAGTTGTCATACTAGCACTAATTATGTGAAAAGAGTGAGCGATTTTGAAAAACCGAACTTTGCAGTTTAAGATATTTGTTTATGGTGCCTTATTTGTCACCGCTATCGCACTTCTCATCGGTGCCTCGTTTTATTTCACCATGTCCAAGAGTATTGAGCAGCAGATTGGAAACCGTGCGCTTAATTTGGCTGTGACCACTGCTATTCGGCCAGATGTCATTGCTGGATTTACAAATGAAGACCCTTCCCGTGTTTTACAACCAATTGCTGAAACGGTCCGGAAACTTTCCGGGGCGGAGTATGTGGTGATCGGAAATACGGAAGGGATTCGTTATGCCCATCCTGTTGCTGAACGGATTGGGCAAAAAATGGTCGGGGATGACAATGAACGAGCGTTACGTAATGGAGAATCCTACATTTCAGAAGCAACCGGTACACTTGGTCCAGCTTTACGAGGAAAAACGCCAGTGATAAATGAACAAGGCGAGATTGTTGGTATTATCTCTGTTGGGTTTCTGAAAGATGACATTTCAGATACCTTTTTCAGCTATGTGGATTCAATCATTACGATTGTTCTTGTTGCAATTCTATTAGGAATAATCGGTTCCACTATTTTAGCCAGAAGTATAAAAAAAGTGTTGTTCAATCTGGAACCGACAGAAATCGCACAATTATTCACAGAACGAAATACGGTCATTGAATCTGTTCGCGAAGGCATTATCATGGTTAATTTAGATGCACGGATATCCATGATGAATAAAGCCGCGTATGAAATCCTTTCCCTTCCTGATGATAAATCTCTTATCGGACGCAATATTGAAACGATCTTGCCGAATACATTGCTTCCCCACGTTCTCCAGACTGGTGAGAAACAATTTGACCGTCCAATGGAGATACGCGGGAAAAAAGCCATTGTCAACAGGATCCCAATCATAGTGGGAAAAGATATCATAGGTGCTGTATCCAGTTTTCGTTTGCAATCCGATTTTGACAATTTAACTACTGAACTTTCTCAAGTAAAACAATACACGGAAGCACTTCGTGCACAAACCCATGAATATCAAAACTTTTTATATACAATTAGCGGGCTCATTCAACTCAATTCGTTGGAAGAGGCACTGCATTTAATTCACGATGAAACGGAAGAGCATCAATCTCTTATTCAATTTATTACTGGAAGATTGCAGGACCCTTATTTGGGTGGACTGGTGATTGGTTTATTCAACCGTGCCCGTGAATTAAAGGTGCGATTTATTTTGGATGAGGATAGTTATTTGAAAGGCCTGCCTAAACACCTTGAAAAAAGCTTATTCGTTTCAATCATAGGCAATTTAGTCACCAATGCATTTGAAGCAGTTGAACATCTGGATGAGCAAGAACGAGTCGTACGCTTGTTTATCCTTGATAATGGGCAGGAAATTTTAATTGAAGTTGAAGATTCCGGGGCTGGGCTAAATACCGAGTTGCAAAGCCAAATCTTCCAAAGTCGTATTTCCACTAAAAAAGGGAACGATCGGGGCTACGGCTTGTTAAAAGTTTCCGAGAATATAGAAGCATTAAACGGCGTTGCGTCAATTGAAAATGGAGATTTAAACGGAGCACTATTCGTTATCTCAATTCCAAAAGGAGGGTTTTCTGCATGACTGAAGATATTGAGGTTCTGATTATTGAAGATGATCCAAGAATTGCAGACATTCACCGTCGCTTCATTGACAAAATAGAAGGATTTGTTGTGGTCGGCGCCGCCAATACCGGGGCTGAAGCGATAGACTGGGTTTCTGCAATCAAACCTGACTTAATCCTACTCGATGTCTATCTACCCGATATGTCGGGCACTGAGCTAATGTCTTTCATTCAAGTGGAAAGTGTCGATTCCGATATCATTTTCATCACTGCATCAGCTGAGGTAAGCGTGGTGAAGCAAGCCTTTCGAGGCGGTGTTGTCGATTACATATTAAAACCATTGACGTTCGATCGTTTTCAGGATAGCTTGCAAACTTACCTTGAGAAACGAAAAACTCTTGCCGGGTCTGGCAATTTACAAGAAGAATCAATTCAATCTCTATGGCATCCTGCTAAATCATCTGCCGGTACTGATGTTGTGCTGACTCCAAAAGGAATTGACCCCATCACGATGGAGAAGGTCGTATTTCATATCAGACAACAAGCAAACGGGATAACCGCAGAAAAACTCGGCGTAGCTAGCGGACTTAGCAGATCAACGGCCAGAAGATACTTGGAGTACCTCGTATCCGAAAGGAGAGCGACCGCTGAATTGACCTACGGAACAATCGGCCGTCCAGAACGCAGGTACTTCCCTCTTGAACGGTGAACTTTATGAACAAAAAGACGAAAAAGACCATTATTCCACTTATGACCGAAAACATTGAATTGAATAAAAGTTCTGATAAATTGTAGACAGCGCTATGAAAGCGCTGTCTTTTTCAATTCACTCAAGGGGGATATCTTTATGTGGAAAAAAGTAACGAAGACAATTTTAATAGGTTCACTCGCTCTAGGTTTAGCGGCATGTTCGGCTGATCCAGATGGTAGCGCTTCATCGAACTATCCCGATAAAACCATTAACATTGTGGCACCTTCTGGAGCTGGTGGTG
>Ga0209013_10005014_pt1 | contig 11503 bp, 10 predicted proteins | sample Cruoilmetagenom2_FD_187291 | JGI IMG/M metagenome (GOLD analysis project Ga0209013, IMG submission 187291) | Oil polluted marine microbial communities from Coal Oil Point, Santa Barbara, California, USA - Sample 2 (SPAdes) (version 2) | ecosystem: Environmental > Aquatic > Marine > Oil seeps ...
TGAACTAGTAGGAATGTTAACCAACCAATCTTCCTTGAAACCTATCTTTGGTCTCTTATTATTCCTCTCTCTTTGTATGTGGTTATTTTATGTTCAATTGTCTAAATGGAGAGCAGACAAGGATGACAAGAAAAAAGCACTAGTTGTCTTAATGATTATCTTTATTTTTTCGGTAAGTGTTATGAAATTAATTAGTTTAGTTTCTGAAAACTTTGACGTTACGATTGCTTTTTTATTTCCAACAGCTTTGGCTCCTATGCTAGTTCGATCTTTAATCAATGAGCGATTTGCCGTTTTAATAACTGTTGTTACAGCTGCTGTAGCGGGTGTTGTGTTTCAAGAAGGCTATTCTGCCGTATTGCAGATGGAAATTGCTCTCTATATTTTATTTGGTGGATTAGCAGGTCTTTATATCATTCAAGGTGCCGAAAAAAGGACGCAGTTGTTACAAACCAGTATGAGTGTTGCTGTTGTTAATGTAATTTTTATGGCATTTTATTTATTAATGACACAATCAAGTTATGGTTTGTCAGAGCTATTGTTTTATGCAATTGCTGCACTAACTTCGGGTTTATTATCAGGGGCTTTAACAATCGGTTTATTGCCATTTTTCGAATCTGCTTTCGGAATAATTTCTGCCATGAAATTAATCGAACTTTCCAATCCGAATCATCCACTATTAAAGAAAATCTTAACCGAAACACCAGGGACATACCATCATAGTGTAATGGTAGCAAACTTAGCTGATGCAGCTTGTGAATCCATCGGAGCAGACGGATTACTTGCGAGGGTCGGTTGTTATTATCACGATATTGGGAAGACAAAAAGGCCAGGATTTTTCATTGAAAACCAAATGAGTCATGCGAACCCACATGATTCTTTACCACCGGAAACTAGTCGAGATATTATTTTAGCCCACGGAACAGATGGTGCTAAGATGCTTCGAAAATATAAAATGCCTAAAGAAATCATTGAAATTGCTGAACAGCATCATGGAACGAGTTTACTTAAGTACTTTTATGTTAAAGCGAAAGAAGAAGGAACAGATATCAATGAGGAAGATTATCGTTATTCAGGTCCCAAGCCACAAAAGAAAGAAACGGCCATTATTTCGATTGCCGATAGTGTGGAGGCTGCAGTTAGATCGATGAAAGAGCCAACACATGAAAAAATTCAGGAAATTGTTCATACTATAGTGAAGGATAAACTACAAGATGGTCAATTTGATGATTGTGATTTAACAATTAAAGAATTAAAAACGGTGGAACGTGTATTGTGTGAAACCTTAAACGGAATTTTTCATTCTAGAATTGAATATCCAAAATAGGAGGCAGCTTATGCAATTAGAATTAGATTTATTAGATGAAACAGGTACATTATCGGATGAAACCTTAGAATTAATTAGCAAGATGCTCCAGCATGCTGCAACTTTGGAAGGTATTGATCCAGGTAGTGAACTTTCAGTAAGCTTCATGACAAATGCGGAAATACAAGAAATTAATCGTGATTATCGAGGGAAAGATACACCAACTGATGTGATTTCTTTTGCCATGGAAGAATTAGGTGAGGGTGAAATGGACATTAAAATAGAAGGTGCCCCACGATTGTTAGGAGATATTTTAATTTCTGTAGAGCGTGCCAAAGAGCAGGCATCGGATTATGGTCATAGTGAAGAACGAGAACTTGGGTTTTTAGCTATTCATGGCTTTTTACATCTACTTGGCTACGATCATTTAGAAGAGGAAGAAGAAAAAGAAATGACAAAAAAACAAGAAGAGATTTTACAATCTTTCGGATTGCGTCGTGAATTGGATGATAAAGAATAGGTTTTTCTCTTCATTTAGCTATGCATGGCAAGGAATTGTCCATGCGCTGAAACGAGAACTAAATTTTAGGTTTCATGTGTTTGCTGCTGTAGCTGTGGTTCTAGCAGGAATTTTATCTAGGTTATCCTCTTTTGAATGGATGATTATATTACTCTGTATAGGTGGAGTACTGAGCTTAGAATTATTAAATTCTGCTTTAGAGCGTGTCGTTGATTTAGCTTCTCCAGCAGTTCATGAATTAGCAAAGCAAGCAAAGGATATGAGTGCTGCTGCCGTTCTTGTATTTGCCGGTGCAAGTGCTATAATCGGAATACTCATCTTTTTACCTAAGTGGATGGAAATATTTAATTGAGGTGTTGGACAATGGATAAAATACAATTAATGGAAGAATCCAAAATTGCACGCGAAAAAGCGTACGTGCCATATTCAAAATTTAAAGTTGGAGCGGCTTTAGTAACAAAAGATGGAAAAGTGTATCATGGGTGTAATATTGAAAATGCAGCTTATAGTATGACAAACTGTGCAGAACGTACAGCGATGTTTAAAGCCGTTTCTGAAGGTGTTCGTGACTTCGCCTCACTTGCAGTCGTAGCGGATACTGATGGTCCTGTATCCCCTTGTGGAGCATGTAGACAAGTGATTGCAGAGTTTTGTGCACCTAATATGCCGGTTTATTTAATTAATTTAAAAGGAAATGTATTAGAAACGACAGTTGCTGAATTGTTACCTGGTGCCTTTTCTCCGGAGGACTTAGCTTATGCTGGAAGCAAATAAAGGGTATAAATCAGGATTTGTCTCAATCATTGGTCGACCTAATGCTGGGAAATCTACGTTCTTAAACCGCGTGATCGGACAAAAGATTGCAATTATGAGTGATAAACCACAAACAACAAGAAATAAAGTCCAAGGTGTTTTAACAACGGATGATGAACAAATCATTTTTATTGACACACCAGGCATTAATGAACCAAGACATAAGCTAGGCGATTTTATGTTGAAAGTTGCTAAAAATACTTTTCGTGAGGTGGATGCCATATTGTTAATGGTAGATTCCACGGACCGGATTGGAAAACAAGACCGCTATATTTTAGACATGTTGAAAGACAACGAAACACCGGTGTTTTTAGTGATGAATAAAATAGATTTAATTCATCCGGACAAGTTATTAAGTGTGACTGATTCTTTCCGCCAAGAATATGATTTCGCTGATGTATTACCTATATCAGCACTTGAAGGAATTAACATTGATGGTCTGCTTAAAGTAATTACTCAGCATTTACCAGAAGGACCTCAATATTATCCAGCAGACCAGGTGACAGATCACCCGGAACGGTTTATCATTTCAGAACTAATTCGAGAAAAAGTTCTTCATTTAACACACGAAGAAATTCCTCACTCAATTGCGGTTGTTATTGAGAAAATTAAAAGAGACGAAAATGATAAAGTCCGTGTAACTGCAACAATAATGGTGGAACGAGATTCACAAAAAGGTATTGTGATCGGAAAACGCGGGGCCCTTCTAAAAGAAGTTGGGATGCGTGCGCGTAAAGATATAGAAATGTTACTTGGAAGTAAAGTGTTCCTCGAGTTATGGGTCAAAGTGCAGAAGGATTGGCGTAATAAATCAGTCCATTTACGTGATTTTGGATTCCGTGACGACGAATATTAACAAGGGGCGTGGGGCAAATGCTGAATCGAATAGAAGGCATTGTCTTAAAAACGCAAGATTATGGAGAATCCAATAAAATCGTCACTCTTTATACGCGAGAAGTTGGTAAGATTACCGCGATGGCTAGAGGGGCAAAAAAACCTGCTAGTCGCTTATCGGCCATTACCCAACCCTTCACTCATGGATCGTTTCTTATCCAACAAGGGCGTGGAATGGGGACCATGCAACAAGGAGACCAATTGGAGTCGTATCGTCATATTAGAGAAGATATTGAAGCTACGGCTTATGCAAGCTTTGTTGTTGAATTAATTGATCGAGCTGTTGAAGAGCGTTCTCCTCAAACAGCTATTTTCAATTTACTTCAACAAGCGTTACATGCAATATCTGATGAATATGATCCAGAAGCCATTGCTTTATTTGTTGAATGGAAGATGTTACCGGTAACCGGTATTTACCCGACGTTACATCAATGCGTGAATTGCAGTGCTACAGATGGTGAATTCGCTTTTTCTTTTCAACAGATTGGTTTTTTGTGTCATCGGTGTTTTTCAATTGACCCATACATCATTCGATTAACGCCTCCCCAAGTCAAACTCATACGAACGTTTTATACTGTACCGATTGAACAAGTGGGAAAATTGACATTGAAAAAAGAAACCAAAACATTTATTAAGAAAATTGTGCGTACGATCTATGAAGAACAAACAGGGATTCGATTAAAGTCACGTTCATTTTTAGATCAACTTGACCGATCACCTCAATATTTTCCTAAAAAAGAAAATCCGTCTATGCCTCCTGAAGAAGGGGCATAAGACGGATTTTTTCATTTATAAGATAGTAAATAATTTTAAAGGTATTTTTACTTTCATTTGAAAACTTTTATGTCTAGTTCCAAGCACTAGCTTGCACCTAAGTCTTCTTGTGTTGAAAACTTGAGACTCAAATGAAATTCGGTTGATGATTAAAATTCTAAGTGTTTCTCGATATATGCTTTTACATCAGCGATTGCCATACGTGTTTGTTCCATTGAATCACGATGACGAACAGTTACCTGACCATCTTCAACTGAATCGAAATCATACGTAATACAGAATGGCGTACCAATTTCGTCTTGTCTGCGATAGCGTTTACCAATTGATTGCGACTCGTCATAATCGACCATGAATGATTTGCTTAAATCAGCAAAAACTTCTCCTGCACCCTCAGCTAACTTTTTAGAAAGCGGTAAAATAGCTGCTTTAACTGGAGCAATAGCTGGGTGGAATCGTAAAACTGTACGTTTGTCATCTCCCTCTAATTGCTCTTCTTCATATGCATCACATAGGAAAGCAAGTGTTACACGATCTGCACCTAAGGAAGGTTCTATACAGTATGGAACATAGCGTTCATTCGTAATAGGATCGATGTAGTTAAAATCTTCCCCGGAGTGTTCCATATGACGTTTCAAATCGAAATCAGTTCGATCTGCAATGCCCCAAAGCTCTCCCCATCCAAATGGGAATTTATATTCTACATCTGTTGTTGCTGAAGCATAATGAGATAATTCGTCTTCATCATGATCGCGTAATCTCATATTAGTTTCGGACATGCCTAAGTTTAACAACCAGTTTTTACAATATTCTCTCCAGTAAGAGAACCATTCTAAATCCTCACCCGGTTTACAGAAAAATTCAAGCTCCATTTGTTCGAATTCTCTCGTTCGGAACGTGAAGTTACCAGGAGTAATCTCATTACGGAAGCTTTTACCGATTTGAGCAATACCAAATGGCATTTTTTTACGCATCGAACGCTGAACATTTTTAAAGTTCACGAAGATTCCTTGAGCAGTCTCAGGACGTAAGTAGATATCATTTGATGAAGATTCTGTAACACCTTGAGATGTTTTAAACATTAAATTGAATTGGCGAATACCCGTAAAGTCTTGTGCATCACACTCTGAACATGTAATATTATGCTCTTTAATAAGTTCTTCCATTTTCTCAAAAGATAAACCATCGACAATCATTTCGATGCCTTTTTTATCTAAAGCATCTTCAATAATCTTGTCGGCACGATGACGTGCTTTACACTTTTTACAATCAATCATTGGGTCATTAAAGTTTCCTACATGACCTGAAGCTGTCCAAACCTTTGGGTTCATTAAAATAGCCGCGTCAAGACCTACATTATAAGGAGATTCTTGAACAAACTTGCGCCACCAAGCTTTTTTAATATTATTTTTTAATTCGATACCAAGTGGACCGTAATCCCAGGTATTGGCTAAGCCACCATAAATATCAGAGCCTGGAAACACAAAACCTCTATGTTTGGCTAAACTAACAACTTGTTCCATTGAAATTGTCATTGAAATCCCTCCAAAAAATAAAATAAGCACCCATCCTCCGGACATTTTCATGTCCGGGGACGAGTGCATAATACCCGCGGTTCCACCCCAGTTGATTGTATAGAAGAATCACAATCCACTTTTAAAATATTGACTCCAGGATGCCTTTTCTTGTCCGTTGCAGACTTTCACTATCTCTGCTCGCTAACGGTTTGAACAATACTTATTTTCCCTTCACAGCCTATAAAGTTGTAATTATTGTATCATTAAAAAGTCAAAAAGGCTACTCTGTAACGAATCTTGCGTCTTTCTGAAAACATGTTTCCGAATCGGATTTTTCACCTTCGAAAATGTAAAGGTATTTACGTAAATAGTATTGTCCGAATTAAACATCATAAAGTATATTTGCTTTATTGTAATAAACTCATTTTGCACCTTAAATCAAAGCTACTAACTAGATTAAGTTATTTTATTAGTATATAATATTGAACATTGAGTATAACACTTTTTGAGGCGGTGAGACCGATCGAACTCAATAAACGTCAAGAAGATATTTTGCAAATTGTAAAAGGGAACGGGCCTATAACAGGCGAGCAAATTGCAGAACGATTACATTTAACAAGGTCAACACTTCGACCGGATTTAGCCATTTTAACGATGGCTGGCTTTTTAGATGCAAGGCCACGCGTAGGTTATTTTTATTCTGGTAAGAAAACAGGTCAAGCTGTTACGGATAGCATGATGAATATGAAAGTCCGAGATTTTCAATCTATTCCAGTTGTCGTAGCTGAGTATATGACTGTTTACGATGCTATTTGTCATATGTTCTTAGAAGATGTAGGAACACTATTTGTTGTCGACAAAAATTCATACTTAACAGGAGTACTTTCTCGTAAAGATTTACTCCGAACGAGTTTAGGACAACAAGATTTAAATAAAGTTCCTGTTCACATTATTATGACTAGAATGCCGAATATTACGTATTGCTTTAAACATGATTCATTAATTCATGCTGCAAAAAAATTAATTGATAAGCAAATTGATGCATTACCGATTGTTCAAGAACATTCAGATGGATATGAAGTCATTGGTCGATTAACGAAAACGAATATTACAGGTGCCTTTCTGTCATTAGCGGAAAATCACGATATATGAGGTGTTTAAAAAGATGAAAAGATTACATATTTTTATCGTGTCAGATTCGATAGGGGAAACAGGGGAGCTTGTAGCAAAAGCAGCTGTCAGTCAGTTTCGACCTGGGCTTCAAGACACCTCTTTAAAACGTTTTCCACATGTTGAAACTTTAGATCATTTAAAAGAAATAGTGGTTCTGGCAAAAGAGCAAAGAGCGATGATTTTATATACACTTGTTCAAAAACATATGCGTTCTTATTTGTTAAATGAATGTGTAACTCAAGGTATTCGTTCAATTGACTTAATGGGGCCATTACTCGATACACTAGAAGATGATTTAACCGAGAAACCTTTTGAAGAACCCGGGCTAGTGCGTAAGTTAGATGATGATTATTTCAAAAAAATTGAAGCCATTGAATTTGCAGTTAAGTATGATGACGGGAGAGATCCTAGGGGATTACTCATTGCCGACATCGTTTTAGTAGGTGTTTCAAGAACTTCAAAAACACCATTATCACAATATTTAGCTCATAAAAGGTATCGTGTTGCAAACGTTCCATTAGTTCCTGAAGTAGAACCACCAGAAGAACTATTTCAAGTAGACCCAGAAAAATGTTTTGGGTTAGTCATTTCTCCAGACAAGTTAAATTCCATTCGTAAGGAACGTTTGATTGCTCTTGGATTAAATGATGATGCGAATTATGCTAAACTTGATCGCATCAAGCAGGAAATTGTCCATTTTGACAAAGTTGTATCTCGCATTGGTTGTCATGTGATTGATGTAACAAATCGAGCAGTAGAAGAAACAGCGAATGTAATTTTAAACAGAATACAGTAGGTTGAAACCATCCCTTGGGAAGGTTTTTTCTTTTGAAAGAAAATAAACTTATAGATTTTTCAGGTAAAACGTTTTATAATAAAAATTTGTGGTAAAAATGTTTATGAACGTGTGTCATTTTGCAAGTTTAAATTTTTTTGTCGAATCTTGCAGGATTTTCATCGATTATCTCGAATTCAATATTTAGCAAGTAAAGATGGTGATGAAAGCGTGCAACGGATCCCTGAAGAAATGATTGAACAAATTCGCTCGAATAACGATGTTGTCGATGTGATTAGTGAATATGTGCAGTTAACTAAAAGAGGTAGGAACTGGTTTGGACTTTGTCCTTTCCATGGTGAACAGACCCCTTCTTTTTCTGTTTCTCAAGATAAACAAATTTTTCACTGTTTTGGATGTGGCGCTGGAGGGAATTCCATTACGTTTGTTATGGACATCGAGCAACTTTCATTTCAAGAAGCAGTGAGCAAATTAGGTTCTAGAATTGGGATAGAACTAGAAGTGGAAACTGCTTCTAGTCAAACAGAGCCTATTTCAAAAGAAGAAAGTCGAATGAAAGAAGCACATGCTTTTGCTATGGAATATTATCATCACTTACTTCTTAATACAGAAGAAGGAGAAATTGCGCTTCAGTATTTAGAAGAAAGAGGATTTTCTAAAGAGCTTATTGAACAGTATAGTATAGGGTGGTCATTACCTGGCTGGGATTCCCTAACATCCTTGTTAGGACGTAAGGGTTTTGATTTAGCTGAAATGGCCGATTGTGGCCTGATTATTAAAAAGGAAAACAAAGAAGAGTATTTTGATCGGTTTAGAGAGAGAATTATGTTTCCAATCCGAAATGAATTTGGACATGTAATAGCATTTTCAGGACGAGTTATAAATAAAGGTTCTCAAGATGCAAAATATATGAATAGTCCAGAATCTCCTATTTTCCAAAAAAGTAATGTACTCTATCATTTAGACGTTGCTAGGCCAGTCATACGTAAAAAGCATAAGGTCATTGTAATGGAAGGGTTTATGGATGTTATTGCAGCAGCTAAAGCGGGTATAACTAATACTGTTGCGACAATGGGAACTTCCTTAACACAGAACCATATTCAAAAATTAAAACGTTTAACTGACTCCGTTATCATTTGTTATGATGGGGATTCTGCTGGCTGGGAATCAGCAAGACGAGCTGCAGAAATGGTAGTCAATGAAAAAATGAAAACAGAAATTGCTTTATTACCTGATCAGTTAGATCCCGATGATTATGTAAGACAATATGGGCCAGATGCATTTAAAACCCAGATTATTGATCGACCACATGCCTATCTTGCATTTATGATGATGGTCGCTCGGAAAAATAAAAACTTTCAATTTGAAAATGATACATTGCAGTATGTTCAAGAAGTTCTAGAACATCTAATTCAGAAATCGTCTCCTGTTGAACGAGATTTGTATATTCGACAAATTGCAAAAGAGACAAAAATATCTGAGGATGCCATTTATCAACAGTTCCGGAAAATTGAAGGGAAATCATTAAAGCAACATTCGAAACAGCAGGTTAGTGTGCAAAATTTTACACAACCTATAAAAAACAAACGAGTACAGGCAATCGATCGAGCTGAAAAATTATTACTAGCTCACATGCTTCATCAAGTAGAGATAGTGGATCAACTGCATAATGAACATGGTATACATGTTTTTATACATGATTCCTACGAGGCCATATTTGTTAGACTTATTGGCTTCTATGACATGCATGGTCAAGCAGACACACATCGTTTCCTGGAAAATTTAGAAGACAGTGAATTACGTAAGTTAGTGATGGAAGCAACGTTAACAGAAAGAGACCCTGAACATGCAAGTGAAGAAGTCTCAGACTGTTTGCGACAAATAAATAAACACCGAATTGAGCTTCAAATACAATTGAAAATGCACGAGTCTAAAGAAGCTGAGAAACTTCAAGACATGAAACGGGCACTAGAGATTGCAAAACAAATTATCGATTTGAAAAAATCGTTATCAACTATGTAAATGATGGGTTTTAGAAGGAGGAAGACTTATGGCGGACAAGTCTGAACGTTCAATTGAAACAGAGGTAACATTAGAAGAGGCAAAAAAATCTCTTGTTGAAGCAGGTAAGAAATCAGGGGAGTTAACTTTTGCTGATATAGCTGAAAAATTATCCGTATTTGAGTTGGAATCCGATCAAATCGAAGAATTTATCGAACAGCTTGAAGCACAGGGTGTAGAACTTGGCCGAAAAGATGGAGACGAAGAAGATTTAGAGAAATTAATGAAAAAAGGGCAAGAAGAGGAAACTTTTGATTTAAATGATTTAAGTGTTCCTCCTGGTGTTAAAATAAACGATCCAGTACGGATGTACTTAAAAGAAATTGGTCGTGTAGACTTACTTTCTGCAGATGAAGAAATTGAACTTGCGAAACGTATCGAAGTTGGAGACGAAGAAGCTAAAAAACGTCTTGCAGAGGCTAACCTTCGTTTAGTCGTCAGTATTGCCAAACGATATGTAGGACGTGGGATGCTTTTCTTGGATTTAATTCAAGAAGGGAACATGGGTCTTATTAAAGCTGTTGAAAAATTTGACTTTAGAAAAGGGTTCAAATTTAGTACGTATGCGACATGGTGGATTCGACAAGCAATAACACGTGCTATTGCAGACCAAGCACGTACCATTCGAATTCCGGTGCACATGGTCGAAACCATTAACAAATTAATTCGTGTGCAACGACAATTATTGCAAGATTTAGGACGGGAACCTTCACCAGAAGAAATTGGTGAAGAAATGGAATTACCGGCTGAAAAAGTCCGTGAGATCTTAAAAATAGCACAAGAGCCAGTTTCATTAGAAACACCTATCGGTGAAGAAGATGATTCACATTTAGGGGACTTTATTGAAGACTCGGATGCACAATCACCTTCAGATCATGCAGCATATGAATTACTTAAAGAACAATTGGAAGACGTGTTAGACACGTTAACTGATCGCGAAGAAAATGTATTACGATTACGATTTGGCTTAGATGATGGGCGTACACGTACACTTGAAGAAGTTGGTAAAGTGTTTGGAGTAACACGTGAACGGATTCGTCAAATCGAGGCAAAAGCATTGCGTAAGCTACGTCACCCTTCTAGAAGTAAACGTTTAAAAGACTTTTTAGAGTAAAATGTCGAGACATCCTTAAGGGATGTCTTTTTTTGTGTCAAAAAATGCTATAATCATACAAAAATGCTCTTTTAAAAAAGGGGGTGTCATTCTGAGTACACAGCGAAAAGAAGTAATTTTAAATGAAATTCAGTTTTGGAAAAAGAACAGTTTATTACCTGCGCATTATTGTGACTTCTTGACTGCTCTTTATGCTGGTGGTGAAGCAGGGAAAGAAGATAGTGAAGGGAATATATCAAATTCTTTGTTAGCGAAAGAAAAAAGGAAGAAGAGATTCATATTATCTTTCATTTTAATTTTAACTTTTAGTTTGTTAGTTCTATTATTTACCTTGAGTACGTTTGGAATTATACCTATTCTTATTTCTGTAGTTTTTGCATTTATTCTACTTTTAGCTTCATTTAAGCTTTCTAGCAATAAAACGATTTTGGTTCCGATAATTTTTATATCTAGTGCATTATTAATTCTAGGTTTATCGTTCAAAGTTTGGTTAGCTTATTTTCCAGAAAATCCATTTATTCTACTGGGACTCGTTTCA
>Ga0209013_10005015_pt1 | contig 11501 bp, 10 predicted proteins | sample Cruoilmetagenom2_FD_187291 | JGI IMG/M metagenome (GOLD analysis project Ga0209013, IMG submission 187291) | Oil polluted marine microbial communities from Coal Oil Point, Santa Barbara, California, USA - Sample 2 (SPAdes) (version 2) | ecosystem: Environmental > Aquatic > Marine > Oil seeps ...
GCTGCAGGTTATGCGTTTTCTGGAAACCGCAAAACCGGTCCGATACCGGGTAACGGTTCCGGAGGGGTGGACCATGGAGCAGGTTGCAGCCGTCTTTGCCCGGGATCATTGGGTTGATCAGGAAAAATTTCTTCAGCTATGCCGGGACAAGTCGTTTATCCGGCAGCTGGGTGTTTCAGCCGACTCTCTTGAGGGGTATCTTTTTCCCGAGACCTACACCTTGGTGCGCGGCGAAGTCGATGAAAAATCCCTCATCACCACCATGGTGCAGCATTTTTTTACGGTCTGGGAGGGGCTTGAAAAACCAGGGGATATGCCCTTTAATCAACACCAGCTGGTCACCCTTGCCTCGATTGTGGAAAAGGAAACCGGATCGGCCGGGGAACGTGCCCAGATAGCAGGTGTATTCTGTAATCGCCTTAACAAGGGCATGCGGTTGCAGTCCGATCCCACAACCATCTACGGACTGGAGGACTTTAACGGCAACCTGACTTGGGCTGATTTGCAAAAAGAGACGCCCTATAATACCTACGTTATTTCCGGTCTGCCTCCCGGACCTATCTGCAACCCGGGCCGTGCAGCTCTTCAAGCTGTCCTGCAACCGGCAAAGGTTCCACACTATTATTTTGTGTCTAAAAACGACGGCAGTCACTCCTTTTCCACAACCCTGAAACAGCATAACCGGGCTGTTTATAAATATCAGAAAAGCAGGCAGAAGAGAAAGCCGTAGCAGGAATGAAAATCTTTTACTGGTAAAAGGGGACATCTTTTTGATGTCCCCTTTTTTATGGTTCACCCTTTGTACAAAATTGTTTACAGTGAACACGTTGCGTGTTTACGAGTAAATCTCTTTATGGTTATTCTTATCTTTTGTTAAAATTGTGAAAATAGCACTTGTCCAGACAAATCCAATTATCGGGGATTTTGACTATAACACCCGTCTGATAACCAGCGGGATCCAGGCTGCTGAGAGAGCAGGGTGTCATCTAGCGATTTTTCCGGAACTGTCCCTGTGCGGTTATCCTCCCCAGGATCTCCTGGAACGCTTCTCTTTTATCAGGGCCCATGATAGTGCCCTTGATGTGCTTATTCATACAGTCGGCGATATCGGAGTTGTGCTTGGTGTCCTGGAACAGCGACATGGGCCGGGAAAGCCGTTGTACAACTCCGCCCTGCTTATCCACAGGGGAAAGGTCATTCACCGGGCCCGCAAACAACTGCTGCCCACCTATGATGTCTTTGATGAGAGCCGCTATTTTGAACCCGGCAGTTTTTCCATGCCGTTTTTTTTTGATGGCCTGAAGCTGGGCCTGTCTATCTGCGAAGATATCTGGCAGGAGTCCATGCACTATCCGATTGATCCGGTGGCCGGTCTGACCAGAGACAACGAGGATCTGGATATACTGATCAATATCTCAGCATCCCCGTACTATCATGGGAAACTTGGTGAGCGTAACCGGTTGTTTGCCTCGCTGTGCCGAAAAAACAAAGTACCCCTGCTCTATGTGAACCAGACAGGTGGCCAGGATTCTCTTATTTTTGACGGTCATTCAATGGCGGTCAACAACCGGGGAGAGGTGTGCGCCAGGGCGCCCGGTTTCAGCGAAGACATGCTGATCTTTGACTCGGATGATCTTCGAAAAACCTGTACCGGGATGACAGCTCCTGAAGATTCTATTGCCCAGGTGCAGGACGCCCTGCAGCTGGGACTGCGTGACTACCTGCACAAAACCGGGTTTTCGAAAGCTGTAATCGGCCTGTCCGGCGGAATTGATTCTGCGGTCACTGCCGTTCTTGCAGCCCTTGCCCTGGGCCCGGAAAATGTGCTCTGTGTAGCGCTTCCCTCACCCTACACCGCACAGATGTCCATTGATGATGCCCGTGAACTGACTGAAAACCTGGGCTGCGGCTTTGAAGTTTTACCCATTGCCGGGGCCATGGAGGCCTATCATGAAACCCTGGCTCGGTTTTTCCAGGGGATGGCCGAAGATGTTACTGAACAGAATATTCAGGCCAGAATTCGCGGGACCATGCTCATGGCCCTGTCAAATAAGTTTGGTAACCTGTTGCTCTCTACCGGCAATAAATCTGAAATGGCAGTGGGTTACTGCACCCTGTACGGTGACATGAGCGGCGGGCTTGCAGTGCTGGCCGATGTGCCCAAGGTCATGGTCTATGAATTGGCCCGCTGGATGAACAGGGAAGGGGAGGTCATACCGGATCGGATCATCACCCGCCCGCCCACTGCCGAGCTTAAACCGGACCAGTGTGACCAGGATGACCTGCCTCCCTACGAGATACTGGATCCGATCCTGGCAGCCTATCTGGAAGAACACCTGGGGGTTGATGAGATAGCGGTCCGTGGTTTTGACCGGCAGGTCGTGCAGGATATTATTCGCCGTATTCGCATCAACGAACATAAACGAAAACAGGCGCCGCTGGGGTTAAAGGTAACCTCCAAGGCCTTTGGCCATGGCCGACGCTATCCGATAGTGCAGGGCTTTAAGGAATAATTTAAAAACGATATTTTCTTTTCTTTTTTACTATGAAACCACCGCGTAAACTCATAGCCGCCCTGATCTGGCTACCGTTTATTCTTCTGCTTATCGGTTACCTTGTTTTCCGCGAGCAGACTATGAAACGACCTGAACAGATTGAGGTCACTACGGCTGGTTTTGTCGAAATGTGTCTGTCCTGTCATAAGGATGAAAAGCTCGATCCTGCCCATGATGCCAAGGTGGTTGGCTGTTCCCCTTGCCACCTCGGTGATGCCCTGGCCATTGATAAGGACAAGGCGCACCAAGGGATTGTTATCAATCCGGGTGATTTGCGGGTGGTGGAAAAGACCTGCGGCGTGGAAGGATGCCATCCGGCGGATGTGGTCAAGGTGAAAAACTCGTTGATGGCCACCAATCGCGGCATCCTGTCAACCCTGCTCTATTACTGGGGAGAGCGCGATACCCAGAATTCCGAGATTACAGTGGAGCAGCTGCTTGAAAGCGGTGAAACTTCACTTGCCCTTGATTATTTCCGTAAACTCTGTGCCACCTGTCACCTCTGGAAGCAGAAAAACGACCTGCCTGGTGCACCTAAATTTTTTAATGAAAAGGGTGGCGGCTGTTCCGCCTGCCATTACGTCCTGCCCGAAGGGACCCAGCAAACCACAGTGACCTCTTTTGACGAAGAGGAAAGCAGTCCATCTGACAAGAAGAAAAAGAAACCGCATCCCCTGATCATCAAAAAAGTTCCCGAAGAAAACTGCATTCGCTGCCATAACCGCTCCGGTCGGATTGGTACCTCCTATACCGGCATTTTTGAGGCAGAGGGTTATGGTACGCCGTATGAAAAAGGTGAACTCTCTTCCAACCGTCTGCCCGGTGACCGATTTTATCTCAAGATTGCCGAGGATATTCACCATGCAAAGGGCATGGCCTGTATCGACTGCCATACCAGGGATGAGATCATGGGGGATGGCACCCAGTATGCCCATTATGAGGAGCAGTTGGAGATCAGTTGTGAGGCATGCCATTCAAATGAGCCCGGTACGACCCGTAAGGGCAAGAGGATGACCAATATTGAGAAGAGGAAAGACGGTTTTGTGCTGCTTGGCCGTAATGACGGCAAGGTTCGTCCCCTGAACCTGCCTAAAAAAGATGTTTGTGCATATCACGGCCATAAACGGATAACCTGTGAGGCCTGTCATTCCACCTGGGTTCCGCAATGCTATGGCTGTCATGCCAAGCGTGATGCGGGCGACACCCATCTTGATAAACTCACCCTGGAAGAGACCCCGGGCTGGTGGGAAGAGGGCAGGTCATATATTCGTTATGAAAAACCCATGCTGGGTGTCTGGGGCGATGAGGTGGTGATTGTTACCCCGGGCTGCCAGGATGTGGTGACCTTGATCGATGAGGAAGGCAAGATTGCGGGCGGTTTCAATCGCTTCACCATGGCTGCCATTAACCCCCATACCACCCAGGCCAAGGGCAGGAGCTGCGAGGAATGCCACTCCTCAACCAAGACCATCGGTCTTGGCGAAGGTACAGTGGTCAAAAAAGAAGGTAAGTGGGAATTTCATCCGGTGGGCCAGGGGGTGGATACCCTGAAAGGGAAGACGGTTGCTTTTGACAGCTTTGTCACCATTGACGGTAAACAACTCCAGCATGCCTCCCGTGACAACCTGCGTCCTTTTAACGGCGATGAACTCAAACGTATTCTGCGGGTGGGACTTTGCCTGGAGTGCCATAGAGAATATAATGATCCTGTCTATAAAAACTATGATCCCAAGCGGCCATGCCCAGTGTATAAAGAGCCGTAACCTGTCAAGATGATATTTTTTATCCGATCAAAGTAAAAAGAATCAAAGTTGTTTACAGAAGGAAGAGGAAACGGTATTTCTTGAACGTAAAATTGAATATCCAAGCCAATATGGAGAGATGACAATGTGGAAAAATGTTCAACCGGCACCGCCCGATTCGATCCTGGGGCTGACCGAACAGTTTAAAAAGGACCAGAGTCCTCAAAAGGTAAACCTCGGTGTTGGAGTCTATAAAGACAACAACGGCAATACCCCCATCCTAGGGGCCGTTAAAAAGGCGGAACAGAGGTTACTGGACCGCGAGACCAGCAAGAGCTACCTGCCTATTTCCGGAGATCCTGCCTACGCTAAGGTTGTACAAAAGCTCGTTCTCGGTGAGGATAGCGATGCCTTTCAATCGTCAAGAGCAGTCACTGTCCATGCTCCCGGCGGCACAGGAGCTTTGAAGGTCGGTGCCGACCTGTTGAAGAGGTTTAAGCCGCAGGCAAGGGTATGGGTCAGCTCTCCCACCTGGGCCAACCATAACGGCATCTTTGGTGATGCGGGTTTTGGGATTGACAGTTACAGCTATTATAATCCGGAAAGCAAGGGGCTTGACTTTGAGCGGATGATCGCAGATCTTGCTCATGTACCTGCCGGTGATATCGTGGTCCTGCATGCCTGCTGTCATAATCCATCCGGCGTTGACCTGGATCAGGCGGGCTGGGACGAGGTTGTCCGCCTTGCTCAGCAGCAGGGGTGGATCCCCTTTCTCGACTTTGCCTATCAAGGGTTTGGTGAGGGAGTCGTGGAAGACCGTTATGCAGTGGAACAGTTCGGCGCTGCCGGGATCGATTTTTTGGTAGCCAGTTCCTTTTCCAAGAATTTTGGCCTCTACAATGAACGGACCGGTGCCCTGACCGTTGTCTGTCCAAGTGCTGACGAGGCGGCTGTGGCCATGAGCCATTTGAAGACCGTAGTGCGGACCAACTACTCCAATCCGCCTGCCCATGGCGGACTGGTAGCAACCATAATTCTTGACGATCCAGAGCTCTATCAGCAGTGGCTGACAGAACTGGCGGACATGCGTGATCGTATCAGGGATATGCGGCGTGCCCTGGTCCGGGGCTTGGCTGAGAACGGGGTGGATGGGGATTTTTCTTTTATCGAGCAGCAGCGAGGAATGTTCTCTTTCAGTGGTCTCTCAGATGATGTGGTCAAATGGCTGCGGACTGAAAAGAGCATCTATATGGTCGGCGGCGGCCGCATTAATCTCGCCGGGTTGACCTCTGCTAATATTGATTATGTGTGTCGATCCATTGCCGAGGCCCTGAAAGCTGCAGGTTGATTGACAACTCTCATTACAATGGCTGCAGGGGGGGATGCTGTTCTCTCCTGCAGTTATCCGTTCTCCCGCAACAATCCTGTTTTCCCGCTGCATATACCTTCACTGCAGGCAAAACCCCCTTCTCCTTAACTTCTTGAATTTTGGTTTTTTATTTTCTGCTGGATTAAGCCAAAATATTGTGAGATAATTATTACAAGTAAATAATAAAGGTAGCCATATTTGTACCTTTTAACCGATTTTACTTGACGTATTTCGATCATTTCTTCAGCAATCATGGCTTTCTGTACAAGGGGGTGATGTGGATCCGCAATAGGCTGAGCTTTCCCAGGAAATAATTTTTACAGGGGGGTAATAAGTATGAAAGTATTGGTTTTGTTGTTTCGGTCAATCTGTACATTGGGCATTTTTTTGTTCCTTTGCCAGCCACTGGCTGCAAAAGAGGCTCAAACCATAGATGAACTTGTCGCCATGTTTGATGATTCGAAATGCGCCGAATGTCATGAACAAATTTATAAGGAATGGAAGTCCTCCTGGCATGCAAAGGCCGTTGTCTCTTCCCTGAAGGGGATGCACAACTTTGTAGCCATAGGCCTTGCCAAGGAGTGGAAAACGGAGTTGACAAAAACCGAGATCCTTAAATGTCTCGACTGTCATGCACCGGCGGTTGAATATGCATCCGAGAAACTGGCTCAGGAAATCGGTAATCTCATCGTCACTGCCCATAAAGATAAAGATGGGGAAGCGGGTAAAAAGGCAAAAGCAGAACTTGCTAAACTCAATGTCGGCTGTCTCTCCTGTCATAATTTGAAGGCTACTGCTGTTGCCCGTGGACTCCGTGGTAAGCCGGAAAAAGATGTCATCTATGGACCAAACGGCGCTGACACTGACGGTGCACATAAGACAATGGAAACGGTTGATATGTCCCGTTCGGTTTTCTGTATGCAGTGTCATGGCATATACAAGGCCGCTGACGGGGAAACAATCCAGTGCAATACCCTTTCCGGCAGTTACCAGAACACCTACATCAATCTTGGCGGATCGAAAACCTGCCAGGAATGCCATATGAAAAAAGGTCACATGTTTCCAGGTGGACACGACCTGGAAACAGTTGCCGAAGGCTTGGGCTTTGACGTCGAAATTACCCCGTACCAGCATCTGCCCGGCAAGGTCAAGGGCGTGAAAGACACAAAGAAGTGGGTGCCGAGTGTTATTATCACCGCCTTTGTGAAAAACAAGACCGGACATCGCGTTCCGGACGGCTGACTCTGGTCAGGTAAAGTGGTCCTGGATGTGACCGCAAAAAATCTTGATGAAGAAGATCCGGAAAAGCAGGAACTGTTCAAGGCACAGAAAATCTGGTTTGAGATTGGCGTTGATCTGGACCGGGATATGCGTTACGGAGCATGGCAGATTAAAGAGATTATCGATCTGACTCTGCCCCCAATGCAGACCCAGAAAGAACAGTACCTCGTGCACTTTGATACTGATACAGAAGAAGTGGAGGTCGAGGTGAAATTGTCCTATTTTATCAGCGGTGGCAAGGGGAATGTCATTTACACCACAACAAAACAGCTGAGTTTTGATACCGATTAGGCTTGTCTGCTGAGTACTCGGGGAAACCCTCCCCGAGTACCTTCCTTCTATCGGCTACCTTGTACCTGCCTCCTGTTTTTCTCTATCCTTACTGTATTCACTCAACAGGTTTTGCAGTTTCCATGGAGAAGAGAGGCACTCTCTGCTCAGGCCGTATTCGGCCATAACTTCGCAGAAGGTTAAAAATTCATCCATCAGGCGGGTGGTCACCTTGTCTTTGTGTTGAATAATGCGCAGCTGCCGGCGCATGTCTATGCCCTCAATTGTCAGGCTGGTAAGCCAACCCTGTTCTGTCTCCCGACAGATGGTGAGTTCTGACAGACAGGCAGCTCCAACACCCGATTCCACAGCTTTTTTTATGGCCTCAGTATGTCCCATCCGGGTAACGATTTTCAACAGGGCAATGTGTTTGTCCAGTTTGCGTTTAAAGATTTCAGCAGTTCCTGAACCATCTTCACGCATGACCCACGCGGTTTCCTGCAGGTCATGGGGAATCTGGAAGAATTTTTTTGAGGCCAGGGGATGGGTGGGGCTGATAATGACCACCAGTTGATCCTCAAACCAGGGAACTGCCCGTACAGTATCGTCACTTATGCCACCTTCGACAAAGCCTAGATCCATCACGCCTTGGGAAACAAGCTTTTCCGCCTGCTTGGTATTGGCCACCAGCATGTTGATGCGGGCCTCCGGGTGGAGTCGCATAAAGGCGCCTATAAGGTAAGGCAGTACATAGTTACCTATGGTTGAGCTGGCAATAATTTCAAGTGATCCGGCGACTGAATTTCTCTTCTCCGTAAGCATGGATTCAACATTCCACACCTGAAAAGTGATATCTTTGGCCATGGGCAGCAGATAACGGCCCCGATCATTGAGCAGCAGACTTCGACCATGCCTGTCAAAGAGTGGGCCGCCTAATTGATTTTCCAGCTCTCCCAGCGCCATGCTGACCGCAGACTGGGTAAGAAACAGCTTTTTACTGGCCCGGGTTACCTGCTGGGTCTCTGCTACAGCAATGAAAATTTCGATTTGCCTGAGAGTAATCGACATGGTGGATCCTGTATCAAAAAAATTGAGGAGTTTGATATTTATTTTAAATTATTGTTTTTTCATTCTAACATGTAAGGTTTGAACGTCAACATCATTCCATCGTTGGAATAGCAAAGGTTTTCTCTACGATAAAAATGAATGAAGCTTCATTTTTTGTTGACAACACCCCGCCAGCTTAAGTAGTGTGGGCAACATAAATTCTGATGGAATAGTTCACCGGAATTGATAGGACAGTCGAAGAATTTCTGTAACGGACAGCTTTAACGGAGACATAAGATGGATCAGCAAATCCTGACCAACATTATCTACGTTACCATTTTTCTCATTGGTGCCCTTCTTTTCGGTTTTGGCCCTATCATCATTGTCAAACTCCTGTCGCCTTCCTCCGGTACCCGAAATATTGCCGGCAAAACCGGCCAGTTTATTGAGTGCGGTATAGAACCGATCGGATCCGCCTGGATTCGTTTTGGTATCATTTATTACATGTACGCCCTCATCTTTCTGGCCTTTGATGTTGATGTTTTGTTTTTGTTTCCGGTGGCTGTTGCCTATAACAGCCCGGAATTTTTTGTCCGCGATTTTGTCGAAGTTCTTATCTTTGTCGGCATTCTGTCGTTGGCCATAGTTTATGCCTGGGTGAAAGGAGTCTTCAAGTGGGAACAGAAAACGTACCGTCATCAATAGTCCAGTTTGCTCAACTCGACAAACTGCTCTACCTCTGCCGGGCCAATTCACTTTGGCCGATGACCTTCGGGCTTGCCTGCTGTGCTATTGAAATGATGAGCACTGGCGGTTCCAGGTTTGATATCTCCCGTTTCGGTGCAGAGGTTTTTCGTCCCTCACCGCGTCAGTCCGATGTTATGATCGTTGCCGGTACCATTACCAAAAAGATGGAGCCGGCGGTCAAAACCCTCTACGACCAGATGCCCGAGCCTAAATGGGTTATTGCCATGGGCAACTGCGCAATATCCGGTGGACCTTTTAAATGCAAAAATAATTATAATGTAGTTGAGGGTGCGGATCAGTTCCTGCCCGTGGATGTATACATCCCCGGCTGTCCTCCCCGTCCTGAAGCATTACTTGAAGGTATCATGACCCTGGAAGAGAAGCTGACCGGGTCACGCCGCTGGCCACGTAGACAACCAGAGAAAATCGGAAGTCTCTCATGAGTATTGTAGAAGAAACCAGAATCGCGTTGCTTGATCTGTTCCCAGAGCTCGCTGCAGCTGATGCAGAAGTGAGGGCGGCAGCACTGGCTGAAGCAGAGGCAAAGGCTGCAGCTGAGGCTGAAGCAGCAGAAAAAGCAGAGAAGATTGATGATGTAATGGAAGCAGCACTCGCTGAGATGGAGTCCATTGAGCTTAAATCGGAGAGTGAAGGCGATGCTCCGGCAGGTGGTGATAACGATCCTGAACCCGTTGAAGCTGCAGCTGAGCCTGAACCGGAACCTGAGCCCGAAGAGGAGGGGCCTCGAGAAAACGGGGTCATGCTGACCGACCACGCAGCAAGAGGAACCGATATCGATGTCCTCTGTGCCCCCGATCAGGTTGTTGAGGCTGCAAAAATTATGGACGAAGCTGGTTTTTTTCTTGAGGCTATCACCGGTGTGGACTGGATAAAGGATGAAAAGCTTGAGGTTATTTACGACTACAACCAATACGGTCAGGAGCCGTGCCGAGTTGCTGTACGGACTTTAATTTCCCGTTCCGAACCTGAGATTGCGACCATTTCGGATGTCATGCCTTCGGCAAACTGGCATGAACGTGAGACCCATGATTTTTACGGAATCAAGTTTGCCGGGCATCCTCATCTTATTCCTATCCTGTTGCCGGAAGATGCAGACTTTCATCCACTCTTAAAGGACTTTAAGCCATGACAGTACCTATCGAGTGCCGACATGATGAGACCTTTGTTCTCAATCTTGGTCCGCAGCATCCAGCCACCCACGGAGTCCTCAGGGTCAAGCTGACCATGGATGGTGAGTATATCGTCAAGGCGGAACCGGTTCTTGGCTATATTCACCGCATGCATGAAAAGATGGCGGAGGATGGTAACTTTGCCCAGTTCATGCCTAATACCGCGCGCATGGATTATCTCCATGCCCTGGCCTATAACCATGGATATTGCTTAGCAGTAGAGCGTGCAGCCGGCATCGAGGTCCCGGAACGGGCCGAGTACATCCGGGTGATTACCGTTGAGCTGAACCGGATGATCAGCCATATCCTCTGGTGGGCTGCCTTTCTTCTTGATCTTGGTGGGTTTACTCCGCTTCTGTACGCCTTTGACGATCGTGAACAAGTTCTTGATCTGCTGGAGCGGGTTACCGGTTCTCGCCTGACCTACTGTTATTTCCGCTTCGGTGGTGTCTACAACGATATTGATGACGAGTTTATTGCCGGAACATACGCTTTTATCAAACGGCTCCGTTCCAGGCTGCCAAGCCTCTATCATGATCTTGTCACAGGAAATATCATTCTACAAAAAAGGTTGAAGGGTATTGGTATAATCACTCCGGAGCAGGCTCGCCGCTATGGCTGTACCGGTCCTGTTGCCCGCGGATCTGGAATTAACTACGACGTACGCAAGAATGAATCGTATTCGGCCTATTCCGAATTTGATTTTGATGTTCCGGTTTACAATGAATGTGATTCCATGGCTCGCTACATGGTACGGATGGACGAGATTGAGCAGTCCATGCGCATCATAGAACAGGCACTTGATAAACTGCCTGACGGCCCGGTTAAGGCCAAGGTGCCCAAGATCCTTAAGCCTGCTGAAGGGGACTACTGGGCCTCGGTTGAAACCGCACGCGGTAACCTGGGGCATCGGCTGGTCTGTGATGGTAAGAAAAATCCGTACAAGCTGAAATTGCGTTCCCCAACATTCTGTAACTTGAGCTGTTTTGGCGAGGTTGCCGAAGGTATGTTGCTGGCAGATGCCCTGGCTTTCATGGGCAGTCTGGACTTGGTTATTCCTGAGATAGATCGTTAAGCGGTAAGGGGTAGAAATATTATGGACACAAGCATCTGGCGCCCGATTCTATATCTGGTAGGCTTTATGGCCTTTGCCGGCCTTAATGCCGCCTATCTCGGCTGGTGTGAGCGTAAAGGCGCGGGCCGCATCCAGCGACGTACCGGTCCCATGGAAGTTGGTTTCCAGGGTTTGCTGCAGCCCCTGGCTGACGGACTGAAATTAATGTCCAAACAGCTACTGGTT
>Ga0209013_10005016_pt1 | contig 11500 bp, 8 predicted proteins | sample Cruoilmetagenom2_FD_187291 | JGI IMG/M metagenome (GOLD analysis project Ga0209013, IMG submission 187291) | Oil polluted marine microbial communities from Coal Oil Point, Santa Barbara, California, USA - Sample 2 (SPAdes) (version 2) | ecosystem: Environmental > Aquatic > Marine > Oil seeps ...
TGCAGCGTGCTGCAGAGTTGACCAGAGAGAAAGCGGGACAGGTGCCGGTTACGATCTATTTATCAGGTGGAAGGTATCCGCTGACAGCGCCCTTAATGCTGGGTCCTGAGGAGGCCGGAACCACAGAAGCACCAGTTTTATGGAAAGCCAAGCCTGGAGAGAACCCGGTAATATGCGGGGGCATCCCGGTAAACGACTGGGAACAGGAAGAAGATGGCAGCTGGTCCACTACCCTACCTGATGCTTACCAGGGTACATTCAGATCCTTATATGTGAACGGCTTACGTGCCACCAGGGCAAGACACCCTAACGATAGCTATTTAAGGGTAGAGCAAGCCGGTGAAGACAACAGGACGAATTTCCTCTTCAAGGAGAATGAACTAAGCGAAATTGGAGATATGGAAGGGCTCGAATTGATCCTTCTGCATGACTGGTCAGTCACCCGCATACCAGTGAAATCCATAGACTGGAAAACAAAGCAGCTCACAGCCATAGACTCCATTGGTGCACAGCTCCCCTTCTTCACCCTCACCCATTGGGAAGATCATCCCCGCTATTACCTGGAAAATTCCAGAGAATTCTGCGATCATCCAGGAGAATGGTATGCCGATTTCAAGCAAAGAAAAATCTATTACCATCCTGCTCCTGGAGACAGGATTGACGCTACAACAGGGATTATCCCCATTGCCGATAAGCTAATTGTAATTGAAGGCAATAAGGAGCAACATGCTGCTTACATCGGCTTTGAGGGCATTACTTTTGAGCACACCGCATGGGAACTCCCCGAACTGGGATACTGTGGAGTTCAGGCCTGTATGTTTACAGATCGTACTACCAATACGAGTAAGTGGAGCAAGATCCCTGCAGCCATTGAACTAGACCTGGCTATGAATTGCAGCTTCGATCAATGTACCATTAGAAATACCGGGGGGGCGGGCATCTGGATAAGAAGGAACTGTCAGGAATGCAAGATCTCCTTTAGTCATATTCATGATGTTTCCGGGAACGGCGTAAGCATTGGGGAAGGAAACGATCGACTGGCAGATGGGAGCCCCTGGTGGAAGTCAAGCCCGGCAGAAGTCTCCCGCGGCAATATGGTAAGTCATACACTCATAGAGCACTGTGGATTACAGTTTTATGGCGCCGTTGGAATTTGGTGCGGACTGGTAGCAAACACGGTAATTGAGCACAACGAGATCAGGAATCTGCCCTACACCGGTATCTCTGTGGGATGGATGTGGACCCCCGAGCCTACTCCCTGCCGGGAGAATACCATCCATGCCAATCACATTCATCACATCCTGACCATCCTTAGCGACGGGGGTGGAATATACAGTCTGGGGCTCCAGCCGGGAAGCAGGATCACCCAGAATCTGATCCATGATGTGCAGGTGAATGCCGGTAGAGCAGAAAGCAATGGCATGTTCCTTGATGAGGGAACCAAGGAGCTCTTAATTGAAAACAACATCGTCTATAATATTGCCCGTTCGCCCCTGAGGTTTCATAAGGCAGCGCACCCCAACCTGGTTCAAAATAACGTACTGGTTTGCATCGACGATATACCTCCCATTGCTTACAACAATACCCGGGAAGCCGATATCCAAAAAATCGACAATATCATTTTAAGCCAGAGCTCTGAACCCGATATGGCGAGGCTGGAAAAGCTGGTGACAGAACGATTCTCTAAATGATAGCTATGTCTTAGCATTTGACTCGTATACTACAAGGCAGTAACTTGCAATATTCCAGCCAGCCACACAATGTTTGGCAATCCTATTGAGTTATTAAAATACGCAAGAGCAAAAATGATAATACATAAAAGCCATTTATCATGAAAAGTATAAGCCTTCTTTTATTTCTAAGCATCTCGGTCCTGGCATATTCTCAGGTTATGACTGAGGACGAACTCAAGGAGATGGTTGAAAATGCAGAGCAGAAATCTGCAGGCGCTCACGCAAGCGTTGTTCAACGAACCAGTGAGGACTTTGCTAAGTCTATCTGGGGCAAAAAGGTCAGATTTAACGAAGCAAACATCATCAGGTTCTTTAACCATTCCAGTGGAGAAAAAGTTATAGGGGGTGTGGCCATTAATTCCAGTAGTAAGAATACCTGGAGTTATTCCTATGACCAACAAAAAACTGCAGACCTTTTAAAAGAAAACGGGGTAAGGGTGACCAAGTCTTACAATACCTTATGGATTATTGCCAAACAAGATCTGTTATATGCCGACAATAATAAGCAGGAGAATAAAACCGTCCTGGAATTATATTGCCCCCAACAAAGATTTCTGGAGATTCTTAGAACCGGGCAGACTCAAAGTATCGAGTTTTTAATAACCGGGTATCGTGCAAATACTTCTTCGGCTAGTACGATATATGGCGTTTTAACCGAAGTTAATGTGGAGAAGCAAGTAGTTACATGTTCGAACGGACATGAATTTGATAAAGCTGCCGGATATAAATTTTGTCCTACCTGCGGAGAACCCTTAAAGTGATCTGTGACGGCCTATCAAAGCTAAAGGCGCAGCCCTATCACACTTACATCGTCAATCTGTTCCTGCTTACCTCTCCAGGTTTCAAAGGAACTCATAATAGAACATTTTTGCATCTCCATGGATTCACTTTGAATAGACAGGAGCAGTTTCCTGAATCTAAATGCCTTATACTTTTTTCGGTTTTCACCACCATATTGATCCACAATACCATCTGAAAATATATACAATGTGTCTTGATCCTCGAGTTTTATAATATGATTGGTAAAATCTGTTTCCTCCCAATGGACACCAATTGGCTGCTTGTCTCCCTTCAGTTCATATAACTTATGCTGGTTATTCTCAATGGATAGATAAGGATCTAGTCCATCTCCACCTGCATGTTCCTTATTTCTAATTAAGTAAAGCGGGTGATTCGCACCTGCAAACTGGAGTTCACGTTTTTCTTTATCAATCGAAATAAAGGCCATATCCATTCCATCTTTTTGATCTTTGATATGTCCCTCCTGAGTCAGCATATCCTTGACTTTCGTCCTTAAGCGAACAAGTATTTCATTTGGTTTGACCAGGTCACTGCCCTCAAGCTCATCATTTAATAAAGTAACACCCAGCATGCTCATAAACGCACCTGGCACCCCATGACCGGTGCAGTCCGCCCCCACGATCACCATGCTATTGTTCATTTCCTTGAACCAGTAGAAATCCCCACTTACCACATCCCTTGGCTGAAAGATTATAAAGAGCTCCGAAAAGAAATCTGCAATGTCGGATGCGGGACGAAGAATAGCAGTTTGGATCTTCTGGGCATAGGCGATGCTGTCGGTAATGGCCTGCTTCTGATCCACCACCTGGTCCCGCTGTACTACAATTTGATCCCGCTGAGTCTCGATTTCTTCAAGCTGGGCTTCGATCTTATTGTGCTGAGCCTCTATTTCATCTTTCTGTTCGTGAATCTCCCTGGTCCTTTCTTTCACCTGCAGTTCCAGTTTGTCTTTTTGATTTTTGATGGTCCTGATCCGGATCAGGTAGAACAGGTAAGCGGATGATCCCAGAAGCAGAACAAGCGAAATACGGAATACCCAGGTATCGTACCATGCCTTACGAATGGTAAAGTTATAGTTCTCCGTATAACCCCAGATATTGTTTTTGCCTTTTGCCTTATAAATGAACTCATATTTCCCGGGAGGAAGGTTGTTGTAATGGGCCCTGTATTCATTACCCCTTTGGTAGGAAGCGTATTTATCGCCGCTTCCCCGAAGGTAATATTCATATTCCACGGAAGTTTCATCTGAAAACGAGAGAGCACTCATTTCAAAAATGAAATTGTTCTCACTGTGTGCAAAAGACCTTTCCTTTTCAGCCTGTATTCGATCCCCGTTAAGAAACAAGCGTTCGATATAACAAACAGGAGCAAAGTTTTGCGTTGATCTGGCCCGGATATTGAAATTGGAAATTCCGTGATAGGTCCCTACCCAGAGCAGGTCTTTGCTATCCATATAGAGTCCGCCGGATGTAATCTCGTCTCCGCTTAATCCATCCTTGGTATTGATGGTAAACTCAAATTTTTGATTCTCCGTATTGAAGTAGCTGAATCCTTTATTGGTCCCCAGCCAGAGATAATTTCTGTTTTTCGCCGGTAATATAGATTTGATCATCAAAGCGCGATCGAAGGTGCTAAGCGCCATTTGATCAAAACGACTGTCTGTCACCAGTCCAATACCGCAATCGGTGCCAACCCAGATCTTGTCTCCCTCCCTGTACAGCGACCATATGCTGCATTCAGTTTCCTGCACCAATTCAAATTGTTCTCCGTTAAAGGCCACAAAACCAGCATTATTTCCTCCAAATACCTTCCCGTTCAACTCAATAAGCTGAAAAATATTGGCAGTAAATTTGTTTTTCAATTCGCGGGGAGGAGAGTAAAAATCGGGGAAATAATAGATTATTCCATCCACGCCGGTGAGCAGAAATATTTCCCCTTTACTGGTAACAAAAATGTTATCCACGCTATGCAGAATTTGTTTGAAGTGTTTACGTCTGCTAATCTCCAGCGTAGTGCTGTTCACTTCAAACAGGCCCTCATTATTGGCAAACAGAATATTCTGATTGGCTAGCAGGGTGGCTGCAAACTTGGTATTAGGCGATCCTAACCTGGGTGTAAAATCGTGCAGTCGGTTTTCATTAAAGTAAAAGATGCCGTTGTCTGAGGTAACCCACATCCGTTGCTGCTTATCCTGAAGAACAGAGTAAATGAAACTGTTGATGGAAGCGGGGTAAAAATTTCTTAAGCCCATGCGGTTAGAAAGTCGCTGCAATCCTCCCGAAAAACCTATCCAGATATTGTCTTCCTTATCGATTAAGAAGGAAAGGATCTCGTTATTCATTATTCCGATATCCTGCTCGTAAATAATCGGTTTCAGGTCTGTCGAGATAAGCTGCATAATCCGGGAGTCGGCTACCAGCCATACGGAACCAAATCGATTGGGGATGATATCTGAAATAATGTGAATGGGAAAGTCAAGCCTTTCGTTCAGGTTATGAAAGCGGGAATTGTCCTCACCATTCATTAAATCGGAGAGATGGGCAATGAGGAGTCCGTCTCTGGTAGACATCCAGATACTGTCATGGGCATCGATGTAAAGTGAATTACAATCCGTAGAGCTCAGGCGGCTTATTTCTTCCTTCAACGGATCATACATATAAACCCCTTCATTGGTGGCAAAAAGGATGGCTTCACTTCCCGGATCCTCTGTAATATTATAGACCACCCTAGGCAGTATGGTACGCCCGGTATTGAGATACATTCCATCCGGGCTCTCCTGATAGATCCCGTCATCGCCAATACACCAGCGTTTGTCCTTTGAATCGATAAATATGGTATGAAAAGAGATCCCCTCCCAGAGAATACCAATGGTCGAATCGCCGGAGAATTTTACAATGCCGTTGGTGGTTGCAAAATACATGATTCCGCTGCTGTCCTGGTCAATATCCCGCACTGAGTTACCGGGGAGTCCGTGATCATGGTTGAAAACCTGCATCTCCCTTCCATTATATCTTACAGCCCCGGAGTTTGTTCCAAACCACATGTATCCCTTCTGGTCCTGAAAGATGGAAAACACATCCTCCTGGGGAAGTCCATTACTTGCACCGTAATTGACATAAGGCAACTGACCCGTCTGAAAGCTCTCATAGTAGCTGTTGATAACAGCATCAGGGGACTGTAGAGAATTGCCCCTGAGTGCTCTTTCCAGGATTCCAATTAATCCCTCCTGCCGGGATTTGCGAAGGAAATTTTCAAGCTCCTTCTGAAGTTCAGGCTGATCCTTCCGCAGCGCCCAGCTCACATCCACACTGCCCAGTTCCAGTTTTTCCTCCAGCTCGGGGTAGGCAGATAATTCGGCGAATGAATTGTACAGGATCGTATAATCTGCTTTCCCTGACACTACATCAGTAAGAAAATTATTGACCTTCTCGTAGTAGTAATCTGTGATTCCATTACTCTTAAGGACATCTTCATAAAGTGTTTCAACTGCAGTTACACCACGGAAATTCTTCAAATCATTCAGGCTCTCTATCTCTAAACCTTTCCTGGCCACAACCGTATAGGCAGTTGGGTACACAGGAACCATATTGACCATATTATTCCTCCACTCCATAGGAGAGAATGTCTCGGCGGCCAGATCAAAATAATTGAACCATTCAGGACAATAGGCTGAGTCGCGGTTAACAAATCCGTTGTCACATTCCCAGTACTTTTCAAAACTCGGAGTAACCACAAATTCCAGTGAGACCCCCAGGTATTCTGCAAACTCTTCTGCCAGGGCATGCATAAACTGCTTTGGCCCGTTTTCGTGGTATACAAAATCACGTTCCCTGAGTGCCACCACAAGTTTGCGGGAAGCCAGAATCTCATTCAGATCCCGCTTGTACCTATCCAGTTTTTGACCTGCATTTAGCTGATCCACATAGGACTTATAAGTAAGGCCAAAACGCTTGTGAAAAAGATCGTCCAGTACACCGTTGCTTGAAATGGTTTCAAAGAAATTTTCAACCTCCTGAATCAGGGGATTATTCTTCTCAAGGGCCCAGGCCGTCCGGGTAATATCACTGATGGGAAAAGCAAGCTTATACTGCTGCTCATGGCCTGCATTGAAGGTAAGGGCCTCATCAGCATCCAGTACAATTCCATAAACACGGCCCTCGACAAGCAGTTGTTTGGATTCTTCAGTGGACGAGGTCACCACCAGTTCCATTTGCTCGTCCAGAGTCCTGTTGATCTCATTCAGGTGTGTCTCAAATGATGTACTGCCCTGGAAGGCGATCCGCTTGTTTGCAAGATCTTCAAAGGTCTCTGGTATATCTTCCTCTTTATTAATCAGCAATAGCTCAGCAGACTTCATGGTCTCAGCAAACCCAAACAGTTTTTTTCGCCATTCCAGTACGGTAAAGGTCGAACAGATAATATCGGCTTTTTGCAGTGCATCGGGTGTATAGCGCAGCTCCGGATTGGTTTCCAGATCGGAAGGAATGGTGCCGTTTCGCATAAAGGCCTCATCCCACCCAATGTGGACCTCGATCAGCTCCACATTAAGATAGCGGGCAAACTCCAGAGCAAGATCATAATCAATGCTCTCCATATCGCCTGGAGAAAATGCCACATAAATCTTTCCGCTTCGCTTAATCTCATCCAGAGTTCTTCCATATGCTCCTGTAAAAAGAAACAGGAGAATTAAAAACATGCAGATTCTATTTAAGCCAATTGCTCGCAAACTCTTATGCATCAATTAATCTCAAAAAGACCAAGATACTAATTTACTTATTTCCAAAAGGTATGGTAATTCCCAACCATGGAAATGCAATGAAACTGTCCATTTCACTAATAAAAGGGAATATCAGCCCATAATCAAGTCCGGCATTTTGAATTATATGCCTGCCTCCAAGTGAAAGAATTAAGGCAGTGGTTCCTTCTGTTTGCACAAAGTAGTTTTCGGAAATAAAATATCCCTTTGGCCCGAAACGAATCATGGTATTAAGATTGATCATGGGAGCTTTTGCCCAATCACCTCCTGCATAACCATAACCCAGGCCCAGGCTTACATTTTTATCCTTCGATCCCAGTGTGGATATTCCATAGAGTATTCCAAATCCTGTATCTTCCTCTCCCAGTATGGTCCCCATCAATGCCCCTCCTCCCAGATTAAACTTCTCTTTGGCCACCGGGACAGAGAACTTTGGCGTAATCCAGACAGGAGTAGGAGCACCGGCAAAAAGGAAGAGCGGAACCACGCCAGCTCCAATAGATAAATAGTCTGTAACCCCCACTGCAAAGGAGTTCACCATCACCCACACATTCTGGTAATAACCCTCACCCTTTTTCAGACCATAGGCATTTGGTGAAAAGAAATACCTCGTCGCCTGGGGATTGTCCATCCAATACTCCTCGCCTACCAACTTTTTCTTTTCCAGCGGCTGCAACTTCTTAATTTCAGTTTTCAAAAAACGATGCTCTCCGAATCTTTCTAAACTGAAAAGGACCTCAAGCGAATCCTGGGTCAATATTTTCCCCCTGTAGGTGTTCCCATCCGTAGTTTGAATGTAATAGGTCAATGTATCAACCTGATCTTGTGCGGCGCAGTAAAAGCTTGCCAGTGCAAACACAAGAATCGCAAATAGTTTGATGCATCTGAGTTTTTCCACCATTTACAAAGATAGTCATGATTCTGATCTCATCCAGACTTTTCGACGAGAACCCGGAAAACCAACATGCTACAGGTGGAGCTACTCAGATATGATTAGGGTCAGAGTATCCTGAAGAATTATACTATCTGAGATGAGATGATTTTTATCAATAAGGCACTGCACCAGCTGATAGGAACCTTTGTCAAGCTGCCCTAAAACTGTTGTGTCGAACCGGGGACTGCAAGGCGCCATAATCAAGCTGTTCACATACCTCTTGTATCCAATCTGATACCCCTCGAAACTCAAAATGACATCAGATTCAGTCCCGCATATTTTTTCGATAACACTGATCTGATCATCACTATCCGGATTGCAGGGCAATACAATAAGCTCGTACAATTCCAGATCTCCCAATTCCAGATCGTTCAGCAACAGATCTTCGCAAATCTGCTTTTCACAACTGGGCAGGCCTGAACCCAGCAGTAGAAAAACCACGACTGCAAACAGGCTATAAGCAACATTATTCATTGTAGCATTTCTTTTATGCAAGATGAATCCTCAAACAGAATGGTTGCCTGTAAAATTAATTTATTATACTTACAGTAAGCAGAATTTTATCCCACCATGCTCACCATACTCGGACCGGCCAAAACCATAGACACTTCACCACACGGAGTAACAGAAAGCCATACCTACCCTCAATACCTTGATAGGGCCGAAGAACTTGTGGATCAGATTCGACAATATTCCATCTCTCAGCTGAAGGGCATGATGCAAGTGAGTGATAAACTGGCAACACTCAATTTTGAGAGATATATGCAATGGCGCAATTCATATTCAGCAGAAGAAGGTCAACAAGCCATCCTTGCTTTCTCTGGCGAGGTTTTTAACGGACTGCAAGCAAGATCACTAAGCGAAAAGGACCTTCTGTTTGCCCAGGAGCATATTCGCTTGCTTTCCGGATTATACGGAGTACTCAGGCCGCTTGATCTGATCCTGCCCTACCGACTTGAGATGGGCACAAAAATGCTTAATTTCAAAGGCAAGAATCTCTATGAATTCTGGAAAGAAATTATTCCAAACAAAATCTCAGATGATACCGGAACACAAGACAACAAAGTCTTGATCAACCTGGCTTCTAATGAATATTTCAGATCCATACAGCCGGGGACTTTTCCATACGAAATCATAACACCCGTATTTAAAGAATCAGATGGTAAGGGATTCCGAAATGTCACCATCTATGCCAAGAAAGCCAGGGGAATGATGCTGCGCTTCATTATTCAAAACAGGATAAACGATCCCGAATACCTTAAGGCTTTTGACGAAGATGGGTACTATCTGAATAATGACCTTTCTACCAGTAAGGAATGGATCTTCTGCAGGTAAAGCAGGGTCTTATTCCTACCCAGTAATGCAATGTGTATCAATGCCATAATAATCAAGACAGTACAATTGTTCTCTTTACAATAATTTTGCATTTAGCTTGTCTCTGCTTAAATTTTAACCACCAGTTTACCCTTGTTCCTGCCATCAAAAAGATCCATGAAGGCCTGGGGGATCTGGTCAAATCCTTCCACAATGGTTTCGGTATATTTCAGTTTGCCTTCAGCCAGCCACCGGGACAACTGCATCATGGCCTCACGGAATTTAGCTTGATAATTGCTCACGATGAATCCCTGCATTAAGGCACTGTTTCTGACTAATAAGGGCTGAACACTCATGCTTTGCGGAAGGGATGTCTCATTATAGACCGAAATGGCGCCACATACTACAATCCTGGCAAACTGGTTGATATGGACCATCACCGCATCAGAAATCGCCCCTCCCACATTGTCGAAATAAACATCCACGCCTTCGGGACAGGCTGCGGCAATTGCTTTTCTCATATGCGGAGTGGTTTTATAATTGATAGCCTCATCAAAACCGAACTCCGACCTCAGCATCTCAACCTTCTCATCCGATCCGGCAATCCCTACGACACGACATCCCATTATCTTGCCGATTTGACCCGCCACGCTTCCTACCGCTCCTGCAGCACCTGAAACCACCATGGTTTCCCCTTCTCTGGGTAAGCCAATTTCTGATAAGCCCAACTTAGCTGTCAGGCCTGTCATTCCTAAAACTCCCAGGTAAGCAGACAGCGGAGCTTTATCTGCGTCCACTTTAATTAAACCTTCACCCTTGGATTTTTGATATTCTTTCCACTCCAGCAATCCCGAAACAAAGTCACCCGTTTGAAATCTCTTGTGCCTGGATTCAATCACCTCTGCAATGACACCCGAACTTATGGGTTTCTGCAATTCAAAAGGAGCTACGTAGGATTTTGCACTGTTCATTCTGCCCCTCAGGTAAGGATCCACGGACACATAGCTTGTCTTAAGCATGATTTCATCCGCTTCTATTTCAGGTAAGGCTTCTGCTACAAATTTAAAATCACTGAGTTTGGGTCTGCCCAGGGGGCGTTTATCTAATAAGATAGCTTGATTCATTGTAAAGGTATTTCGGTTCTATTTGGTTTAACGATCTCCTCCAAATTCCTGCAGCTTATCTGAAATCACAATTCCGGAAGGAGGTTTGGATAAGGCCAGGTGAATCATGGCCGCTGCAATGCAATCGGCCTCTATGGCCCTGTATTTTTTCATGCTACCCACCAGGAGGGCATTGGTAAACTTTAGCACAACTGCACCAAGGCTTTCCCCAAACCTCCTTTCATCTCTTTTTCCCAGTATGAGCGAAGGCCGGAGAATGTAGGTATGAGGTATCTTTTCATCTGATATGGTCTGCTCCATCTCTCCTTTGGTCCTGCTGTAAAATATCTTGCTCCTGGTATTTGCTCCCATGGATGAAATAACCAGGAAAGTGGGAATCTTATTTTCTCTGGCCAGCCTGGCAGCAGCAGAAGGGATCCCGAAATCGACGGCTTTGTAAACGCTCCTGTCCCTGGTCTTTGCCGAAGTTGTGCCAATGCAGCAAAACACTTCATCTGCGGTAAAATCGTCTTTAAAAAATTCCAGTTGAAGCAAATCTCCTATAAACTCTTCGATCTTTTCCGATTTAAATCCGGAGGGTTTCCTTGAAAATAGCTTGATGCAGGTATAAGTATTATCAGCCAGCAATCTTTTTATGAGAAGGTTTCCAGTTAATCCGGTTCCTCCCAATACAATTGCAGTCTTTCTATTCATCGTGCGGATCGGGTTAAGAGATGATCAATGGAGTATTTGCGGCCTCCTGTAACGAAGAATATGATATAAAACAAAAGATATAAAAGGGCCACTTCCTTCTGCCTGAATGAATCAGGCCCATGGGCAATAAAAGCCGCCACCAACA
>Ga0209013_10005017_pt1 | contig 11499 bp, 11 predicted proteins | sample Cruoilmetagenom2_FD_187291 | JGI IMG/M metagenome (GOLD analysis project Ga0209013, IMG submission 187291) | Oil polluted marine microbial communities from Coal Oil Point, Santa Barbara, California, USA - Sample 2 (SPAdes) (version 2) | ecosystem: Environmental > Aquatic > Marine > Oil seeps ...
ACTACTTTAAAAGAAGGTCTTTCATCAGTTTAGTAAACTGATGAAAGACCTTCTTTTAAAGTAGTCATATGCAATTTTTTTAGACAGGTAAGTGGTCAAAAAGTGATCATTTACTTAATATCTTTAGCAAAACCCTTTTATATCATAGATTCAAACTCTTTTTTACATCATGCCGCCCATATACCCAACCAAATCCAGGTAAGTCCACATCCAAACAATTACCCACTTTAACAACATATCTATTAGCATTTATATAGAAGAAACTCCGTAGTTGTTTGTAGCAGGCCCTAAAACATGCTCAAACTATTTCTAAAACCATAGACATTTAAATATTGCAAAAAACTTGTGTAATTAAACCCATAAACGTTGAATTAGCAATGTTTATGGGTTTGTTGTACGTATTGTAAGATATTTTGTATATTATACTTAGTCAAATGTAGTTAAATCATCTGAAATAGCATTTAAAAAATCTTTTTCAAATTTATAATAAAATTCACCTTTAGTCTCGCTTAATATTGTAGCACCCGTTTGCATTCCCTTGCTTAAAGATACCGATTTTATTGAAATAATTTCTAGTGGATTTTCTAACAATAAATCAAGCGATGTATTAGCTTCCATTTGAGTAAACATCTCTTTTAATTGTTCTGGTGGTATTTCAGATTCCATTTTATTAATTATAGCTTGCAATAGATTTACGAAATTTTCTTCATTGAGGTTAATACCTTCTGTAGCAGCCATCAATAATGCGATAACTTCTTCACCGCTCAAACTCTGTATCCCTTTTTCAAACTCAAATGCTGCTTGTGTAATTGCTCTTACTCGAACATCTTCTGGCAAATTAAACTCTATTCCATTTACAGAATCAATCAGTATTGAAATAGTTTCTACATCAATCACTGAATAATAATCAATTGGTAAATCTAATAATTTCGATACAGTAGTTTTTACATTATCAGCGCCACCAAATTTATAAGCAAATAATAATTTATCATACAAATCTGTCCCATCATTCTTAGTAGATACTGGTGCATATGTTTCAGCAGGCAGGGATACGACTTTCATCACCTTTTTTTCTTTATTATAAGTAAGTAACAGATTTAGATAAATTCTATTATCCATCTCTTTCGATTTCACTGAAACTAATGTAGTTGAAACCTTATCTTCTTCAACCACTGGGTTACTTGCAGTGCTTATAGAAGAGCCTTTATTGGAGTTGGTTATGCTAGATTCTTTAGTCAGATTTCCTGGGAGCAATGATGGCATAAATAAAAATAAACATAAACCTATTATTAATAAAGAAACGGTTACGGGTGCGAAATTTTGTAGGGAAATAGGTGACATTTTTTGCCTATAAGATCCTCCATCTATTTTATTGATTTGTTCAAATACTTTTTTACGATCTTCTTTCGTAAAATGTAGTTCTCGATCCGACTTTTTAGAAAAGTGCGCTTTTAATCGTTTATCATCCATTAACTTCTGCCTCCTTTAACATCGATTCTAATCGTTGTTTTGCTCTTCTTAATCGAGTTTTCACTGTATTCACCGGAATGTCCAAAACGTTTGCAATTTCCTCTAACGTTAATGAATCGTAGTAGTACAGATAAACCACTTCTCGGTACATTTTTGGAAGAGAAAAAATAGTATCTTTAATTTCTTCATTATTGTATTTCTCAATCACTGTTTTTTCTGTTGATGGAATAATTGACTTAGTTGTTTCATTGATAAAACTTTTTACTTGTACCATTTTGTAATTCCAACTTTTTAAATAATCCTTACATTCATTAATGGTTATACGATACAGCCATGTTTTTATCTTTGCGTCAAATCGAAACGATTCTAGGTTTTTGTAGCATTTGATAAACGTATTTTGTACCATATCCTTCGCAGTCTCAGTATCTTTCACATAATAAAATGCCAATCGTACCAGTTCATTACCAAAATCAATCATTATTTTCTCTAATAGGAAATCTTTCTCCTCTTTATCCAATCTCTTCCCTCCTTTTCAGCCTATCTCAAGTTCTGCTTTTAGACGATTATCAATTCAGAAAAGGTTCAATTTTTAAAAATATTTTATTCACGAAAGATTACCTTCTAATCGGCGTTATTCCTTAATTGATTATCATGCATTACAAACACTGAATATACACAGAAAAAAACCAACTGTTTTGAAACAAAAATTGTTCAAAGTAGTTGGTTTTTTATTAATTTCAGTTTGGTTATTATAATAAAGATTGATTATTTCGGAAACCGAATCTTTAAGTAAAGCACCCGTTAGTGCAAAAAGAAAGGACCAAAGAAAGGTCCTTTCTTTTGAAATATTCTATAACCCTATCACACGGTTACATTTTTTATAACTGCCATTTCCTTACCGAATCTATCACCATTATCAGTAAATCCCAAACTCGAGTATAAATTATGTGCCCCTAAGTTTTCAGGGTGATAACCTACAACAATTTTCTTTGCATTAGGTAATTTAGCCATTTCTGAAATCATTAACTTAGTTGCAGCTTTACCTATACCCTTGCCTTGGTATTCCTTATCCACCATTATTCTATAAACCCAATAACCATCAAGTTCTTCTTGAACAGAATTGTACATCAAAAAGCCAACTATTTTTTCTTCAGCATAAATAGCATATGGCTTTAATGTAGGCTCAAACTTTGACTGAGCAATTGAAATAGCATTGGGCTCCATGTATTCTTTTTGTCTTATTGATACCTCTAATTCACAACAGTCGTACCAGTTTTCTGCATTTAATTCTACAATTTTCACATTTTCTGTATTCATAATTTTCCCCTTTCAAAATTCGGGGAAACACTAAACAACTTTGTTAAGTAGTCGTTATCCCCTTGTAGTCATTAATAATATAATTTCTTTTATTTGTCATAATGAACGCCTCCTCTAACAACTATTGAATAAAAATTATATCAATTTAATTTTTAGACTACTTAATCATACCATTTTTACCCATTTAATTCCTTCAAAAAATTTCACTTTCTTATTCAACTAAACTGCTGCGTTAGTTCAATAAGAAAAAGAGCTGTCTACGCAGCCCCATGATCTTTAACTAAAGCACCCGTTAGTTGAATAAGAAGGAGTATGTCAACTCCCACCAGCTCAAATTCAAGCAACGATCTTAGAGGCTTAGTTTATCAATAAATAACTTTGTATTTCAGTAATTATGTTTTTTAAAATGTCAATTGATTCAAATACGTCATTATCATAATAATCTAGACTATGATTAGCACCGGATATTAACTTTGGAACTAAATTTTCGTTCTGTCTTAATTGATCAAATAACTCTTTGGAATAAACACGATCTTTATCACCGAGAATACATAATCCTTTGTTGCCACTCTCAACAATCGCTGAGTATACGGCATCTAAATTTAATAATGGGGTTAACCAAATTGCCTCAGCATCTTTGAATTCATCCCTTTTTAGTTCAGAGCTCATTGCGATTGTTCCTATTGATTTTCCTATGAAGACATACCTTTTATATGAGGTAGTTTCTAAAATACTATCTATGACTAGTCGCGAATCAATTTTAACTGCTTTATGAATTTCTTCTGTGTTAAAGTCGTTATAAAATTCATTGTTGTAAGGATAATTCACTTCTAAAATATCCTTAGATTGTTCAAATAAAATTCCGCTTAAATAGTGAAAAACAGGACTGTTCACAGTATATCCAGCTCCGGGAAGTAATACGATTAACTCTTGAGAGTCGTCATTTTTACCGAATAACGTATATGGTATTTTCATTCCTTTGTATCCCGCAATACTCTTATTTATATATTTCAACTTAATTTCCTCCAATTTTTTCGTTCAACAAGAAAAAGTATTAAATTAACCTACTTCTTTAGTTCAATTTAAAAAAGAGCTGTCTAAGCAGCTCACTGATATTTGATTAAAGCACCCGTTAGTGAAATAGAGTTTTCTTATTTGTATCGTTATTTTTCAGTTTCGTAATCATTCAGGATTGTTTTTATTGTATTAAATGATTCATCTGCCATTGCTTTATCAGAATGCTCATTATAATTGTAGGTTATTAAAGCCTTCCATAGAGCCCAACCTCTTGCTCTATTCCAAGTTTCTCTATCGAAATTTAATGCTGTTTTAAATACTTTTCTGCTACTTTCATCAAAAAAAGTCCAAGCCATTGCAGCATCACAAGAAGGGTCCCCTACACCCAATATACCAAAATCAATAACTGCAAACAATTTCCCATTTTTAATTAATATATTCCCTGGTGCTATATCTCCGTGGACCCAAACTGGTTCGTTATCCCACTTTGAAGAAAGTGCCAATTCCCAAATTTCTTTTAATAAGTGTTTATTAAAATTATTGATATTATTAATGGCATCTCTACACTCTTCATCATATACAACAATGTCTCCGCCTCTATAAAAATTATGTTCCCCAGCTAATGGACCACCAGTAGCGTCAATAGATTGCAAGTCAACTAAAAATATTCCCAAATCATTTGCAAATTGGTTTAAATTATCTATATTTTCTAAAGTTAATGTTTCCCCATCCAGCCACTTGTTAACAGACCAAGCATATGGGTAATCATCACTTGGTAATCCTTTAGCTAATGGCTCAGAAATAGGTGTAGAAAGCTTCTTAGCCAAAATTGGTAGCCATTTTTGTTCTTTTTCAACTTGGGGTACATAAGCTTCATCACTTGGTAACCTAACGCTTATACTATTACCTAAATGAAAAGTTCTATTATCATTTCCACTTTTATTAACAGGCTTAATATCCAATGTAGACCACTCTGGGAACTGGCTATTAATTAACTTCGAAACTAAATCAACGTCGATTTTTATCATTTTATATTCTCCTATAAATTTATTGATCCATCACCCAAAACCTAATAATAGTCGCAAATTCATTTGATAAACACATCCTCATCAACCCCTTTAATTTATTTATTGTTATAATACCATATACTTCTTACAATAATTTCTTGTTCAACTAACCTGCCGCGTTAGTTCAATAAGAAAAAAAGGCTTTACTCCTTCTTGAAGTAAAGCACCCGTTAGTTGAACAAGAAAACTAAACTAACAGTTGCTCCAATAACCCAATAAACAGGATTGATAATATTACAATTGGTATTGAAATTAATACCTTATTTAGAACTCTAATATTCTTGAATTGTCTATAAATATTAATTGCAATTAAACAACTCAAAATAATTTGATGGTATGGAATTAGAAATCCAAACTTTGTCATTACAATAGTAAAACTGAATTCCTGCTATAAAAGCTTCTTTTGCCCTTATTTTAAGTATGACCGGACTATTATCTCTCCTCTTTCCAACCTGGAATGCAGTTTCAACTTCAGGTGACAAGTGTACACATTGTCTTGAAACAGGATTTAACCCGTTCTTAAAAATCGACTCGACGTTATTATTCGTTGTCCCGTGAAATAAAAATTCAGGAGGCTCGGAAGCTACTCCCTGTATTCTTTGAGGAATTGAATGTCCATAAACGGCTCTTATTTTACCATCTAACACTTCAAAGCGTTTTTTATCAGATAATCTAATTAGCTTTAATATATGATCCTCTGTAACTTTTGAAAACTCTTTCTGCTTATTAAAAGCTTCCAACAAAAGTTGTAATTTAACCCAACCTTGATCATCTAGTTCAAGATCGTATTCCCAAGGGGCATGCCTTAATGCATAAGATATTTTTTTACTCAGTTTTTCATCTTTCAAATTATCACTCTCTTTAATTCAAAGCATCTTTGCGCCTTCTTTTATATCTAAAAATTCAATTAACGAAATTTACTATCATTTTAAAAAATGCTTCTCTAACCCGCGTAAATACAAAATACTGCAATGAGTGGCTTCTCTCTTAAAAGCCCAGTTAGACCTTCAAGAATTTCATGGATTTCAAGAAGAAGAGCTCCCCAGTAGCTTCATTCCTACTAGTTAGTAGGAGTTATTGTAATAAGAAGAAATTTATTGGAGTTTCATCCTCATTAAACTTATTAAGTCATTTAAATTTCCGTTAACTGTTTCTACTTCAAAATCTTCAGCTATACATTCGAAAGTTGAATCGTGAAAGGATAGTATAAAGTGTTTTAAATTTTCAAAGTGACTTTCGTTGTGTCGTGGGTGCACTGAATTCATTTTTATCAATATTCGTAACCAAGAAGAATCCTTAATAATAAATGATGAATACCTTTCTAGTCCGTGAGAACTCAAAGGATGAGCCTCAAAGGTTTCATCACCGGGTGGACCGAACATAGTTGAGTAACATTCTTTGAATGTAATAATTGCGATGGCCTTTTTTGCAATATTAAATTCATTCTTTTCTAAGTTAAAGGCAACTACAGTTGTGATCTCATCTGATAAAACTATTGGATTCGGTGATCCAATTGATGATTGTGGGATACTATTTAAAGGCACAACTTTATCTTTATTATCAATCGAATACATTATAAATCTACCCCCTTTTCGATATTACTACTACCTTAATTCCACCTAAAGCTATATTTCCTTCTTCAACTAACCTGCTGCTTTAGTTCAATAAGAAAAAAGGCTTTACTCTCTCTTGAAGTAAAGCATCCGTTAACTGAATTTATTAGATTTATTTTCTTTGTTGCAACTTTTTAAGGATTCTCATCCCTATATAAAATAACCCTAAAATGACTATTACCCAAAAAATAAAAGGTGTTAGTATTAGAATATTATCCATTTAATAATCCTCCCTATATAATCATTCGCTTACTTTGCATATGAAACAGCATAATAAAAGGTTTCACTGTTATTCCTGCGTTAGTTGAAGAAGGTATAGAACAAAATCATTATTCTTCAAATACAACAATTAGTGTTGCAATCTCACCAGTGTTCTCAGGTCCTTCTGAGTTTTTCCATATAGCTACTTTATTTCCAATACTAAACTCACCATCAATTTTTGTTCCGTTGCTAAAATAGTGCAAAACATTAAGGCTAGGTTCCTTCGTATCATAGTCTAATGCTTCTTGTTTGGTGGAATTCTCTATAATTCCTATGATTTGCTTATCTTCGTTAATTACTACTATATGTCCAGTAATAAAAGGTGGTTCCGATATAATTTCTGTTTCTGGCACAGTGTCAGAACAAGCTGATAGTAGAACAGATACCCCAAGGAAAATAAATAACCAAATTCTTCTCAAACAAATTCCCCCTTATGTTAAACCGAATATTTTTACCTCTTCTTCAACTAATAAGCCTCGTTAGATAAAAAAATGTTATAACATAATGTTATAACATAATTTTACCATATTTATTACTTATTTCCTTTAAGCATTCAAAAAAATTTAGCCAATTGATGCTTGCTATATAATTTTTGGAATAAACGCATAAAAAAGCACTGCGGATTGCAGTGCTAATTGTTTGCTATTTATAATTGTTTTATTGTGCTATTACGATTTATGTACTTCAAAACAGAACCCGTTACAGTTAGTTAGCTGAGCTTTTTTGGGGATTTTCACATTCAAAGACATGCTTTTCATTCATGGAAGTCAGATACATTTGGAGAGTTTATATAGAGGCAGTATTGTGACTTAGAAACATAACCTTAACTATTTATTGGTTCACCACTGAACTCAATGGGGGAAATATAAAATAGCCAGAAGTCGGTATCTATCGGCTTTTGGCTATTTTTGAATGAAACAATTAACTCACCATAACTCTAAAGAGTATAAATTATAAATGTTACATAAAAAAGGGGAATAACACTATTATAGTTAAAGGGAGAACCGAAATAATAAAACTATAAACCTTGATTTGAATTTTTTGTACTCTCCAAAATGCTAGCGCTCCTAAAATCGTAGAAATTATTATCAAAGGGGCAAAGGACCATTCCATAATGAACTCGACAATAATCCCACTTATTCCTCCGAGAAATAAGAAGAGCAAAATACTTTTGCCATTTCCGTTATTTCTCCTTTTAATTAAAAATATACAGACTTGGCCAAGCACGCCAAGAAGATAGCCAATAATTGACGCGTAAACAAGTACAAAATAAATATCCGCGAAACTAAACGAAAAATCTTTAAACATTATATTACTAGCAAAGGTCAATGTTAACACCGCTACGATTATTGCACTAGCAGATCCTTTTAGGTAATTTAGCATTTTTTCTCCAATCTTATTTCGTAATATTAATTGACTTACTTAGATATGAGGGCAGTAAGTGATATGGGCTTGTACCTGCTACTAAAATTTATATAAAGCTTTCCAACTCGTCGTATCTAATCGCTACATCTCGTGCGCTGGAAATTGATCATGTGACCCTCTTATAATAGTAGTACCATTCTCATTTTGTTTTTTCCCTTCTTATGATGCTATTTTTTGGTTATTAAACCTTTAGATTCTTCCATTCCTAATCTTGAAAGGTTAGCGGTAAATATTTCCAGTTTGTTTTTATGAAATTAATGATTTAAGATGCTCAAAACTCTTCCGTTACAGAACACAGCACTATGTGTTCTTGGAGATATGCATGTAACATTCTAAAATTTGATTTGCGCCTAGACATAACATCCGGAGTAGGAAGTTCTCACTTCATTCCCCATAAGAAAAAGCCGCCCTGTAAAGGCAGCCGGTTGTTCAACTAAAGCACCCGTAGTTAAATTGTTCCTCTTCCCTTGTACACTTAACAGTTGAAATACTAACTAAACCCTACAATTCCTCCGCTATTTCTTTCACAATTTCATCAATTACTGTGGATGTACCCGATTTATTTTGTACTAACACACTAAAGATGTACGATTGCCCACTGCTTGCTTCTAAATAACCACTAAGCGTACTAACACCAGTTAATGAGCCTGTTTTTGCATAGACTTTTCCTGCTGTTAGTGGATCTTTTAATCGATTTCTTAAAGTACCTCCTACCATTCGATCCGCATTTGCAGCTTCTGGTAAGCTAGTAAAATAGGTAGTAAACCAACCTTCTCCTTGCACTTTAAACAACAATTCGCTCACTAATAAACTCGAAACGCTATTTTCATGAGATATTCCAGAGCCATCTTCAAATTGCCAATCTGCCATATTTAAGTTAATAGATTTTCCATATTCTTTTATAGCTTTCAATCCTGCCTTTGTGCTACCGTGGTGATTTTTCACTTTCCCCATTGTTTTTACTAAAATATCAGCAATGCCATTATTGCTTAGTTTCATATAAGGAATTAGCAGCTGCTCCAGTGTCATCGATTGCTTCATTGCAACGAGTTGAGCACTATTTGGTGTTGCGGCTTGAAATACTTTTTCTTTTGTATACTCGATTCCTGCTTCTGCTAAAATTGCTTGGAACATTGTCAATGTATGTGTCGTTGGATGTTGGACAGTCACCCATTCTTTTTTCGTTTTATCGATAGGAAGATTCCCACTAATGAAAATCTTGTTTGTTTGATATAATCTTTCAATCTTTATTGTATTGGCTTTTCCAATTTCCACTGTCTGTGCTTCATTTACTATTTGTAAATCACCAATGTTTGGCGTTACTTTAATGGACGGTAAGTCTCCAACTATAGACCCAATAGCTTCTACGATTATCGTTCCGGAATCGTAATCTGTGTTTGGAGAGGTAGTTAAAGCTGTTATTGGTGCAGCATAATAATAAGACTCGTCCCCAACCCAAATTCCAGGTGTTAATAAATCGTTATCAAACCATTTGTCATCACCGACAATCCGTCCATCAATTTTATGAATCCCATGTGCTTTTAACTCTTCTGCAAACTGTTGTAAGTCTTCTATGGATAGAGTTGGATCGCCTTGCCCCTTTAAATAGACATCTCCTTTTAAAACACCATTTGACAACTTCCCAGTAGTATATAGACTAGTATTAAAACGGTAATCCTTTCCCAGCACTTCTAATGCTGCTGCAGTGGTTAACAGTTTCATATTAGATGCTGGTTTTACAGTTGTTTGACCATGATAGTCATATACCATTTCTCCAGAAATTCGGTCTCTTACCGTGATACTCACATCTGCTCCAGCTAATTTTTCTTCTACAATTCTATTAATAGAATCGCTTAATGTAGCCTCTACTAGTTTCTCTGCTTGAGCAACATGATGAAAACTGAACATGCTCACTACCAACATACCCGCCATTATCATGGCCGACCATTTTTTCCTCATAAACCCCCTCCATTTATTCGAATATTCAATCATTTATAGAAATATTCTTCATAAATAAATTTTTTCCTTTAAAGTTATTAAAAATAGGCTTATCGATAGATATTAAAAGAATCAACCTAAATAGATAAACCTATACTTTTTCCAATAATCCATGAGGAATTAGCGGAAGTTCGTACTTTATCTAGCCCAGGAAATCCTGATAAAAGTGAGTTCAGAAGTAATATTAAGTATTTAATGAGTTTAGCAAGTTATATCAGAACAAACGTTGAAATTCCAACAGATATTGAAAGAAAAGATTTATATAATGAGGAATTTTGGATCGGAGATTGATTCTCTTCTAAGTACAATAAAGACGATGTGAAAAATACACACTTTACCACAAAATATGTATACGAAGTTTCTTCACATTGGGGGATTTAAAAATATAATGATGCATCTCGGAGCAAGGAAAGATTACGTAAACTTCAACTAGTCATATTTCATATGTGAAAATATTTAAATCCAGGTGACTATTTCGAATTGTATAGCTGTTGGATTGGCAAAGAAACTGAAAAAAGAAATGCTAGTCTCAACATTCATATAGATGAATTAAATTGGGACACAATTGAAATTCCTGAGAAAACTTTAGTTACTTTACAATTTTAAAACCACCTAAACGTTTTTTTATCAACGTCTTAGATGGTCTTTTTCATAAACCGCACTTGCTTATGGTAAGGTTCTCCTCATCATATTAATTGGTGGTTTTTATTTTGAATGGACTTTATTGAAAAAAACCTAATAAAATCGCAGCAATAAATGTAGATATAGCTCCTATTATTAAACTTAAAAATAACCAAAATCTTTGCCATGTAAAATACGGTGCACTAACATCACTATAATCATCATTTGCTCTTTCCATAAAATATAATAAAGAAGGTAAAATAATAATTCCTGCCATTACATGTTTCCATGTCATGGCAGCAATCTGTATATTAGGCCCACTGAAACCACAATAGCAATTAATACCGTAACCATACCTAGAGCATACTTTTCAAGATACTTTTTAATACAAATCACATTTCATTATAAAATTATTCACTCTATTATCGATTAATACAACAACCTGAACCCGGATTTCCAACGGCTCAGATGGTTGTACAATAATTGCACTTACTTATGGTACGGCTCTCTGCTACTAATGTAAATGCGGTTTTCCCAATAAACACTCATAATATTTAGAGGATAGTGATACGTGTGCTAACAAATACGCATGCCATAATAGGTGAGCGGGAAGAAGAAAACTTTTTACCTACTCATCCTTTCCTATACAAAAAAGCTTCCAGCCGATAGACAAGGGGGTAGTGACCCCTAAAAGTTAGAGTTTTATTTAT
>Ga0209013_10005018_pt1 | contig 11497 bp, 12 predicted proteins | sample Cruoilmetagenom2_FD_187291 | JGI IMG/M metagenome (GOLD analysis project Ga0209013, IMG submission 187291) | Oil polluted marine microbial communities from Coal Oil Point, Santa Barbara, California, USA - Sample 2 (SPAdes) (version 2) | ecosystem: Environmental > Aquatic > Marine > Oil seeps ...
AAAAAAAACGACCCCCGGGATAGACCCAGACATCGCGCGATTGTCAGTTTCCATCCACATCCCTACGCAAGTATTAACTTACAGGTTCGAAGGGTACTGTCTCAGCCGCTTTAACGGCGCCCCTTGTGGTTTGAATTATTTAGTTCGAGTTCATTGTATCTGAATAAAATAGGTAATGCAACCCTAATTCTATTATTTGTTATACTATTAAAAATACTATATAAATAAGGAGATGTTAACATGATTGCATTATTAAAAGATTTAATACGTATCAAAAGTGACACTATTGAAGGTGCCAATAATGCCTTATTATTTTGTGAGAGTTGGCTAGAGGAACGGGGGATTGCCACTACTATCTTAAAACACGAAGGAAAATTGATGCTCGTAGCAACAATAGGAGATGGTGATGAATGTATGATTTGGAATGGTCACGTTGATGTTGTCCCCGGAGACCTAGAACAGTTCGAGCCATATGTAGAAGGAGATTTTTTATATGGTCGTGGAACAGCTGATATGAAAGCAGGAGTGGCTGCGATGATGCAAGCTTTTTTTGAGCTAACTAAACAATCTGAAAATATTACTAGAAAAATTCAATTACATATCGTAACGGACGAAGAAACAGACGGCGAGACATCAAAATTTTTGGTAGATCAAGGATATACTGGAGATTTTGTTATATGCGGCGAACCTACCCATCTACAAATTGGCCTACAGGCGAAAGGAATAATTCAGTTTGATGTGATACTCAATGGCAAATCTAGTCATGGGAGTCGTCCATGGGAAGGAATAAATGCCATTGAACAAGCTTTTCTCTTTGATCAACAGCTTCGGACACTTTCTTTTTTAACAGCGAGTAATGATTTCTATGATTATCCTTCTTTAAACTTGGCAAAAATACAAGCAGGTGAACGATATAACGTTGTTCCTGACAACTGCATCGTAAGCTATGACCTACGCTACGTTCCTGGTCAGGATATGCAGAGTATTCTCTCGGACCTCAAAACATTGGCAGAAAAATTTCCCAAAAGTGAAATAAGAGTACAAGCCACTGCTCCTGCGGTAACAACTGAGGCTATAAATCCGTATATCGAACGCATTGCTCATATTACTACACAGTTTATAGGAAAACCTGCTGTTTTATTTGGACAGCATGGAGCAGCTGATGCTCGATTTTATGCCGAAACTGGAGCAGGTGCTATTGAGTTTGGACCAAGTGGTGGTGATTGGCATGGTGAAAAAGAATATGTATCTGTTTCCTCTACGGAAACTTATAAAAATATTTTAGTTTCCTTAGGTAAAAAGTGAAAAAGAAAGACTTGTATTTCCTAAATATATTAGGATGAAAGGAGGTTGAGTAAACTGGATAATCCAAGAATTCTATCAGCACTTTCCTATTTTAGTGTATTATTCGCACCCTTTTTATTACCCATAATTGTATATTTTATATCGCAGGATTCAGAGGTTAAATATCATGCAAAGAAATCCTTAATCTCTCATATCATACCTGTTGTTTTATTAGTAATTTTGTTTATTAGTATCTTTACGAGTTTTATGCCTTTTACAAATGGTTATAATGAACAACCTACCTTATGGATGGCAGCAGGACCTTTAATACTAATCGGACTATATATGATTGTGTATATAATAGTCATGGTTTGGAATATCGTTCAGGGGATTAAAGTATTAAGGTAACGTTTATTTTTAGGCTTTTAAGGGTACATAATTATTAATAACGAAAGCCAAGGAGCGATTATGATGAAAGTAAAAAGTTTAGTCAAAACAGCAATTAAGCTAGCACCAATTGTTTATCCCATTATACGCAAAGTGTTAAAATCTAAAAAAACTACACGTTAAAAAGCTGTCCTCTTATTTAAAGGGGACAGCTTTTTTTATTGACATAACCTTTTTGCGCAACATTAGTCCGTATACTCGCAACATCTTACTTCATATGAGTAACTTCCATATGCCTATACGCAACTTAAAACTATTAACGCCAAGTTACATGCTATATTAGTGGCTTCAATTCTGTTAATGAGTAGTAGTTGTCCATTCCCATTGCCCGGGATACAGGAGATTTCTCCTCTTCTTTGCTAGCATTAAGAATTTGTTCAAATGATAGTGGATTAGGAGCTGGCAGCTCACTTTGCGTCACAAATATCCCCTTGTTGTACTGTGAAAAAAATGCATTTGCCATAACACGGTAACCTTCTATCGTTGGATGGACATCTGCAGGGTTTGGTAATAATGTCTTTGCATTTAAGCCAAAGGATTCCTCCACTGACACATAAGTTGCTCCATTTTCCTCAGATTGTTTTTTTAATATGAGCTGCAATCTGTCTAACTCTTTTTTAATTCCAGGCTTTTGTGACTCTCTGACATGAGGATAGGCAAAATAATAACCTATTACATACACTTCTGCCTTTGGTGCTATTGCCTGTACTTCTTTAATAATCTGGTCTATATTTTTTCGTACATTGTTTAAAGCAAAATCAGCAGAAATCTGTTGATAGGCAACAGAACCACTCGTTGAATTCACTTGTACCATTTGCAGTAAATCATTTGCTCCTGCAGATATCGTTACTAATGTAGCCTTCTTCAACAATTCTTTCGCTTCATCTGTCTGAATACTTGTAAGTACGTCTGCAGTAGTATATCCGGGAAATGCTAATGCTTTCGAATAGAAAGCCAGCTGCCCCGTTGTAGTTAGCTTCTGCGCTATTAAGTCTGTATAACCAGTATCGATCGCACGATTTGGTGTTTGACCGGCTGCCAGGGAATCCCCAAGTCCAATATAGACTTCAGATCCCTTGGCATCTACTGTGATCGATCCAAATGAGATAAACAGAATGATTAAACTATAAATTACTTTTTTCAAGCTGATCTCTCCTTAAAAAGCCCATGCTCCTTTTTTGAATATAGGCTCTATTGATCCATCTGCTAGTTCTCCTATAATATCCATATCTCCGCTACCAATCATAAAATCTTCATGAACAATTGATGTGTTAATGCCCATGTCTTCTAGTTCGCTCTGAGTTAATCCTCGCGCACCTTCTACACAAGTAGGGTATGCTTCTCCAATAGCAAAATGGTTAGAGGCATTTTCATCAAACAATGTATTAAAGAATAATACATTCGAAGCAGAAATAGGTGATTCATGCGGTACTAAAGCTATCTCTCCTAAAAACTTTGCGCCATCATCTGTTCCGATTAACTCCTGCAGTAATTTCTCACCAGTTACAGCTTTGATAGAAGTTATTTCACCATTTTCAAAAGTCAAAGTAAAATCATCTATCACATTTCCTTGATAAACGAATGGCTTTGTATTTTTCACATAACCATTTACACCTGTCTTGAGTGGTGCAGTATATACTTCTTCAGTTGGCATATTCGCTATAAATGGAGTATTTTGACCATTTTTACTTGCCCCTGACATCCAAATATGTTCCTTCGGAAGTTCCACTTGAATATCTGTTCCTTCTGCTTTATAGTGTAGCTTTTTAAAGCGTTTATTATTTAGTAGTGTCGCTCTACTTTCAAGATTATCGATATGTTCTTTCCATTTTTGAACAGCAGTTCCTTCGCCGACGCGCACAACTTGGAATATTAACTCCCAAAGTGCCTGCATTTGTTCTTCAGGCTTCAGATCTGGGAAAACTTTAGCAGCCCATTTTTCTGATGGCATTGCAACGATTGACCATGTAATAACATCATTCATCACGGCTTTTCGATAGTTTTCTAACGCTTTGCCACTTGCCTTTTGAAAGTTGGAAATACGATCAATCGAAACACCTTCTAGAAGGTCTGGGTTATCCGCATCGATCCATAACAAGGCACCTTTATTTTCGATTAACTCATCACGCTGCATAGCAGCCCATTTTGGAAATTCCTGAAATGCTTCATCTGGTGCAAAATCATAAAATGCCCGTGCATTTACTTCATCTGTATAATTGACGTCTACTCGTTTCGCCCCAGCTTCATACGCTTTTTTTACTATTAATCGTGTAAATTCAATTGTGTCCGTCGTCGTATTGATAAGAAGTGGTTGGTTCGGTTGTATATTCAGTCCTACCTTCACTACTAATTCTGCATACTCTTCAAGCTTTTGTTGAAAATCCATCCTTATTTCCCCTTTTGACTAATAGTTTTAGATGTTCCCTCGATTAACTCTCCGCGATACCATACTTTTTGGATTGGCTTTTTAGGAAGCTCTTTTGTCCATTTTTTAAAAGTCTTTTCATCAGAATAAGTTAATAATGTCATTACCTCTCCATCTGCTCCAGCACGACCTGTCCGTCCTGAACGATGTAAGTATTGTTCAACTGAATGAGGTACATCTACATGGATTACATGTGTAAGCCCAGATATATCTAAGCCTCTTGCTGCCACATCTGTAGCAATTAGTAAACTCACTTTACCACTCTTAAAATCATCCAGTGCTTTCTTCCGCTCATCCTTTTTCATTTCAGAATGGAGGGCAACAATTGGGGCATCTCTGTAGGAAAGTTTTGCATCCTTCATTAAAAGCTGGTCTAAGCTGTTTACAAATGCAAGGCCACGCATTCCTTTTAAATAAGAGATCTTACGTAGTAATTCTGTTTTATCCCGAGGCTCTGTTTTCACAAAACTGTGTATAATTTCACCTGGTGAAGGAATATCTTCTGCAGATACTTGAATACGAACAGGATTCTTCATCATACGTTCCGCAACTAACTCTATTTCTTCTGTGATTGTTGCAGAAGTTACTATTAGTTGGCTTTCGACTGTTGCATCAACTAAACTTTTCACTGTTGTACGATGCTCTCTGCTAAGAAGTTGGTCTCCTTCATCTAGAACAACGATGTTTATTTCGTGCATTTTAAGTTTTTTTGTTTTCACTAGCTCTTGTAATCTACCAGGAGTTCCAACGACAATTGTCGGCTTCTTTTTAAGCACATCAATTTGTCTGTGTATATTTGCACCACCGATTAATTGTGCAACGGAAATATCTGTACCTTTTACCCATTCACGGAATACCTCTACAATTTGCATACCAAGCTCTTGAGAAGGAATGATTACCATTGCCTGAATATGTTTCTTTGTAGGATCAACCTTTTGCAAGATTGGAAGCACGTAAGCAAGCGTTTTTCCCGTTCCTGTTGGAGATTCTGCTACGACATCAGAGCCATCCAGCATATGTGGGATTAATTGGGATTGTATGGGCATTGGTGATGCAAAATTTGCATCCTGCCATTTTTTTTGTAATGTCTCGTTTAAATTAGTTATAAAAGTCAAATTTGTTTCCACCTTATCTGTATTTAAATCAAGTGTACCATATTTTTTATATCGACTATTACTTATAGATAATAGAGGTTTATACAAAAAAAAGTACCTTTTTGAAAAGGCACTTAATTATTTTCTTCTTCAGTTGTATATTCTTTCATTAATTCATAAAAATTTAACTCATATAATTGTCTTCCATCAATTTTATAAACACCTTTGTTTACAAACTCTTCGATAATTCCATCACGTTTTTGTTCTGTTTGTGATTCCTTCATAATCATCATGTTAACGTCTCCTTGCAAAGTTTATTCCATTTTATTTTACCCAGTATACGGTTTAATAAACTTGCCTCTTCATTCTTTTGAAAGCATTTGTAAATGATGGGAAAACCTTCCGAGTAAAGTAATAGCATACATAGCCCACAAATGCTCCAAGTGTATTCAGCCACAAATCATCAACGTCACTACTCCTACTTTGTGGAATCTGCATAATTTCAATAAATAAGGAGATACATAATCCCGCAAATACAGGTAGAATAAATAGCTCCATTCTTCTAAATAGTAAAGGTAGAAGAAATCCTATTGGCAGGAATAGAATGATATTACCAAGAAAGTTAATATAAAATGGTTCCCAAAACCCTAGGTATACAATTGAATTATAGGTTTCTTCGACAACCCGAAATAACTCTAAGTTAACGCCCGTGGTATAAGCAGGCACATCACCTGCTTTAGGTATTATTGTTTGAGAAAACAGTCCAACAAGTACAGAGAAAAACACTAAAATTCCAAGTTCATGTAAAATTTCTTTTAGCTTGAACCCTCGCTTTTTCCAACGAAATAATCGCCAAATGACAATCAATGGAAAGGTAATCCCTATAAAAAATAACATATCATCTAAATAATTTATGATTACATACATCTACTCACCTTCAAATATCTCTTCTAAAAATTTTTCCCTATGATCTAAAAAGTATTTTGTAATTTGATAATGCCCTGTCATTTCATACTCGATTTCTTCAATTTCTCCATCATCAAAACTGAGGATGGTAGCTTCTGGATAGCCTAATATTATAGGAGAATGTGTCGCAATGATAAATTGGCAATTCTGCTCCTTTATCAAATCGTGCATAATACGTAAAAACGCCAATTGTCTCTGTGGCGATAATGCCGCCTCAGGCTCGTCTAATAGATAAATTGCTCTGCCATTAAAGCGATTTGTGAATAAAGACAAAAATGATTCGCCATGTGATTGCTCGTGAAGAGGTTTTCCACCATAAGTATCTAGCACACCCCGCCCGGGATTTTCCCTTTCCAGTTCGTCGATATGTGAAGCAAACTGATAAAAGGATTCTGCCCGTAGAAAGAAACCACTAGTTACCTTTGGCATCCAGGAAAGTCTTAGATATTTCCCTAACGCACTCTCTGCAGCTTCTACATCATATAGGTTATTCCGACTTCCTCCAGCTGTATTAAATTCACATTTATCTGCAATTCCTTCTAATAGAGTCGATTTGCCTGTACCATTCTCTCCCACAAAGAAAGTGACAGAAGAGGTTAGATCCAGCTCCTTAAAGTTATTAATAGCTGGAATACTGAATGGATATTGAGTTTCCATTTGTGGTTCTTTGAAAAGAGTTACTCTATTTAAAAACATATGATTCCTCTCCCACTCATATCATTAATTATCACTTCTTTAGAAAGGTTGTTTGCCTTGGATCTACCTGTCCGTATAGAAACGAAATATATTAGAAAAAGTTCGCCAAAGATCAACGTGTATTATCCTATTGTAACTAACTTAACTCATCCTGCAGTAGAAAAAAAGATTAAAGCTGATATTATTCATGAACTAAACAAACTTCTGATTGAACAAGGATTTTACAGTGAGCATCTAGTAGAAATGGTCGGTACCTATGAGATTAAAACAAATGAACGAGGTGTATTAAGTTTAAGTTTGACTGTCTATTCGTTTACAGGAGGTGCACATGGTCTTACAATTACGAAATCACTCACCTTCGACGTTAAATCAGGTAAGCAGTATGTACTAAGTGAATTGTTTAAGCCAGATAGTAATTATGTGAAAGTTCTCTCTGATATGATTGACAAGAAAATGGTGGAATGGGATGTACCTCTTTTAGAAGATTTCACACAAATACGTAGTGACCAAGACTTTTACATCGCCGATCACTCCCTTGTCATTTACTTTCAAGTGTATGAACTGACTCCATATGTATACGGCTTCCCTTACTTTCCAATTATCATCAAAGATATAGAAAACATCGTTCGGGAAGGGGGAATTCTTGAAAAAATGATTCCATTCTAGTGACAACACCTCTTTAGTGGGGTAAAGTGTTATTTAAATACGTGCTGGGGGTTCGGATAATGAAAAAAGCAATTTTCTTCGATTTAGATGATACTTTACTTTGGGACAACAAAAGCATAGCTACGGCGTTTCACAAAACATGTGCCTATGCAGCTAAAAAGGTAACTATCGATCCACTTGCATTAGAACAGACCGTACGTGCAGAAGCTAGCGCATTGTACGATACATATGAAACACGTACCTTTGCAAAAATGATTGGTATTAACCCTTTTGAAGGGCTCTGGGGAACTTTTAACGATCCTTCTGATGATTTTCAAAAGATGAAAGCCATCATTCCTGAATATCAACGTTCAGCTTGGACAAGAGGATTAGAGAAGTTAGGGATTAATAATGAAGAATTAGGCAGAGAGCTGGCGGAGTATTTCCCCACAATGCGCAAAGAAAGCCCCTTTGTATATGAAGAAACATATGAAGTGTTAGATCAACTAAAAGAAAAATATACATTATTATTAATGACAAATGGCTCACCTAGTCTTCAAAACACAAAATTAGAAATCACACCGGAGATTGCCCCTTACTTTGACCATATACTTATCTCTGGATCATTCGGTAAAGGCAAGCCCGATCCTTCCATTTTTGAACATGCTCTAGAAATTGTCGGATTATCGGCAGATGAAGTATTGATGGTCGGCGATAATTTAATGACCGACATATTAGGCTCTTCTAAGGTAGGTATGCAATCTGTATGGATTAATCGTGAGGAAAAACCTGTCAGTGAGGAAGTAAAGCCTACTTATACAATTGAAAACTTAAGAGAGCTATTAACACTGCTCTCTTAAGAAAACCTGGAAAAAAAAGAAGACCAGGTCTTTACGTTCAAAACCTGTTTCTATCGTTTTCTAAGTACTTTGGACAGATAGGTCACAGCATTATTACCAAGTGAATTTTTACAGGTGGTGGTCGAGACGGAAGTCACGACTAGCACCTTCTTTTATCGGTATTTTTACGCCGATTTTCTGTCCGTCACTCTTCAATAGCTCTAAGAAACAGGTTAGTGCGTTTACTAGCTTTTCCCCTACTTCTCACGGAACGTGCCAGTTTCCAAGCATTCAGCGTTCGATCTAGTAAAGCTCGACATTAGTTTAATAAGAACAGAGACGCATATGAAACAATTACGCCTATTTGTGGAAGTTCAAGGTATAAAAACAATCTTAACTAAATGTCATACCACGTTCAACCAATATGTTCGCAACCTCCTTTACTCATATTTTTGTCAGACTTTAGTCCATTACACCTTTTAAACTCTTTATTGTAAAACAGAGATTGGGATAGAACAATTTTCACCATTGGTTATTTTCCTCTACATACATTAAATTAGAACAAAAACATTCATCTCTATCCCCTCTTTTTTCAAAACATCGTTTTTATCTTATAGTCATGTCCCATAACGCTTATACCGACTTTTATACTATTTTATGTACGTTTATTTCAAATACCTTTTACCTAACTTTTACCAATTAATGTATCTATATTTATATTTTTACGGTATAATAGTCTTGCAACGATTTATATGTTGAGTCATAACACCAGGAGCGGTAGTCCAATGTTCTTAATCACACGTAATATTAATGGAGCTATAGAGGTTCTAAAATCCTCTAACAGTCAGTCTTATAAAATCTTTTCAGATATGGATACAGCATTGAAGTTTGCAAAACTGTTAAATCAAAATACTATTCCAACCATGCATTGGAATGTTTACAAAATAAATAATAAATAGTTAAGCTAGTGGGGGAAATCCTACTAGCTTTTTTAATAGTAAATATTTTCCTCACTCATAATGTGTCAAATACGATGTAAAGCAGCACCCGTTCGTTGAACAAGATAATACAACTCTTTTCTATATTCTCAAGTCTCCAATCTTCTTACATAAATCTTTAGCTCTTTTAGATAGCAAGATAGTTGTCCATATTATTTCTCTTTAACAGAAATAACTTATTAAGGAAGCTTACTTATGTCTTCTAGTGGATACGGTTCTAGTTTTATGTTGATTGTTGCAATGTTTATTTTATTATCATTGTTGGAGCATCGCTTTAATAATAATAAATATAAGTTATTAGAAATGAGAAAGAAGCTGATTTATAAATCAGCTTCTTTCTGTTGAATTTTCTCGTCATTACTATCAGTATTTATACGCCAAATAAATTTAGCCATCTTTATAAATTTCTCCATATCCAAATCTAAATCTTCTACAATACTAAAAAGTGATTCTGATTGTCGAGGATCTTTTCTAATTTTCAATGAAATTTCATTCAATTGTTCTTGTTGCATTTCCATTTTCTCGTATAACTGTTCCAATGTTGATACTCGTTTAGCTAATGCATTTAGTGTTTCATGTTTATTATGTTTACTGTCTTTATCCATTTTCTCCCCCCCTTTATTTTTTAATAAACTGTAGTTAAACATCTCGCTTTTCTAACTAGTAATAAAGTGTTTAAATAGTCAACTCGGGATACGATTTTGTTGAAGATAGTGGTTATTCCTTGAAACGAGGTGCATGAATATCGGTATCAAGTTGAGTCTACTTTATTCATTATATTTAGAATTTCTCTCACTAACTGTACTTATGACCTTACTTGTACATAATAAAATTAAGAAAATTGATATACCATTCATTGTAGTTCACTATTTCATATGTAATTTCTACGAGAATTGTGTTAAAAACAAAGAACAATGATTCCTTCACTTGTTTATTATTAAGTTGTTTAATTAGTAATATTTCTCACAAAACTGCTTCTTTAGTTCAATAAGAAAAAATGCTTTACTCCTTATGGAAGTAAAGCACCCGTTCGTTCTAGAACTAAATATCACTTATTTGACTAGACATCCAATCTTGAACAATGTCCTTATATATCAGCCAAATAAAACAAAAAGCAGGCAATTAAACAAAAAAATCCTGTCCCCAAAGCAATAGTTCCAGTTACTGCGTTATATTTATTTTTCTTTCTCAGCTTAAACATCATAAGAAGTCCCGTGGTTGTTGATATAAGAAAAAGTATGAAAAAACCGATAAGCACAATATACATTACTTCCTCCCAGTTTATAGGTTTTTGTTAAACTAACCTGCCGCTTCAGTTCAATAAGGAAAAAGGATTTTCTCCATCTTGAAGTAAAGCACCCTTTAGTTTAATAACGAGATTCAAGAAAAAGGTAACATAATATTAATGTGCGTGCTTTTTCGTGATTGATATATGTTTCATAAAAACCTGGATATTTACTAATATGTTCTTCCAAAAATCTATATTGTTTAAAAATATCAAAGAATGATTTTTTAAGCCAATCTATCTGACCTTGGGGAATGTTTTGAGAACGTCCCCTTAGAATATAACTTAATTTTCCATAAATACTCATCCAGTATGTATTCAAATCAGCATTTAAACAGTCTGCATCCAAGAACAATTCTTTAAAATCATACCCTATTTTGGACGTATCGAGATAGGGGAAATGTTTGGATATATCTAATTCTAGTAACTGCTTTAAAATAGTTGGATTTCTCTCTCTGTAAACCAACTCTAAAATATATTCATAAAAGGAAACTAGTTCAGAGTGAAGAGATATCACTTTGGCATTTTGTGCTGAATTCCGCTGGTTTAACCTTATCTGCTTTATACTTTCGTCCAACAAAAATCACCTATTATACTTATTTATTTTAAGTAATCATAACATTTATTCTTAAGCTAACCTGCAGCTACTTGTTTCACTAAAGCACAAGTTAGTTAAAAGTATTAAATGTATAGAAGCAAACAAAAAGAGCGAATGCAGATGCAAGGAAAGTTATTATTGCACTTGTTCTTCGTTCTACCTTTAATTCAGAAATCCCAGTAACTAACCCCATTAGACCTAAGAAAAACAACATATACGG
>Ga0209013_10005019_pt1 | contig 11492 bp, 9 predicted proteins | sample Cruoilmetagenom2_FD_187291 | JGI IMG/M metagenome (GOLD analysis project Ga0209013, IMG submission 187291) | Oil polluted marine microbial communities from Coal Oil Point, Santa Barbara, California, USA - Sample 2 (SPAdes) (version 2) | ecosystem: Environmental > Aquatic > Marine > Oil seeps ...
ATACTGAAGACTCTGAAGCTGAAGCATCTGTGGAGAGCTCTATCTCAGGTAAGATCCGGGTGTATGAATTGGCTAAAGAGGCTGGTATGAAAAGTAAAGATTTGGCAGATAAGCTTATTGACCTTGGCTATGATATCAAAGGCTACAGCTCGTCCGTGGATGAAGAGACTGCCGATAAAATTCGGGAAGAGGTTTTAGGTTAAGAAGCCTATTGGAAAATTCAAGGACCTAATTGATTCCTGCTGTCTTACAGTAGAACCGGTAAGAGATGAAAGTGCAGCCGATACGAACCTGTCTGGGGTGTCATAAGCGGTTTCCCAAAAGTCAGCTGCTGAAGTTTGTTTTACAGGAAGGAATTGTTGTGCTTGACAGTAAAGGAACAGGGCAGGGCCGCTCCGCCTATTGTTGCAATAATAAAAATTGTTTGCGCATTTTTTGTAGATATAAGAGGAAATTGTCCAGGGCTTTTCGGGTTCAGGACTGTAAAATAAGTGATGAGTTGGAGGATTGAGAATAAAGAATGAGCAAAATCAGGATATATGATTTAGCCAAAGAGGCTGGCATGAAAAGCACGGAGTTGGCTGATAAGCTTATCGAACTTGGCTATAATATAAAAGGCCATAGTTCAACCGTCGCTGACGAAGTCGCTGACGAGATCCGCAGAAATGTTCTCGGCACCGTTGAGACGGAAGTTGTTGAAAAGCGGATCAGTACCAAAGGACGTGCAACAATTATACGGCGCCGGTCGCAAACAGTACACCGAGTTTCTGAAATACCCTCTCCTGTTGAAGAAGAGGGCGAGAAACCTGTTGAAGAAAAAGAAGAGGTCGCCGCTGACGCCGCCGCTACCGCTGCTGCTGAAGAGCCTGTTAAGAAAAAAACGGCAAAAAAGAAGTCAGCAAAGAAAAAGCCGGAAGAGGTCGCCGCTGACGCTGCTGTTGTTGAGGAAGCACCGGCTGAAGAAATTGCATCTGTCTTCCCAGCGAAGGAGTTTGAGGCTGTAATTGAACCCGACGCCGCTATCGCTGCTGCTGACGGGAAGCCTTCGATTGAAGCTGAACCTGAACCTGAGCCGGAGCAGGAACTTAAGGAACAAAAACCGGAAGAGGTTGAAGAGAAAGAAGAAGAGAAGCCTAAGCTGAAAGCAGTTAAACGTATAGTGCCTCCTCGTAAGGGACTGGCCAAGGTTATAAAGAAGGCAGCGATACAGATACCGGAAGAAAAGCCCAAAGCACCGGCAAGGCCTCCACGGCCAGCAAAAGCAAAAGGCAAGGGTGCAATAGTTGGGAGAGCGCCTGATAAGAAAGCAGATGCGGCAAAGGGTGCTGAAGATTCTCGTACAGGCAAAGGCAAGAAAAAGGGCAAAAGACTGGTGCAGTTCCGTTCTGAGGCTGCGGAGCCGGGACGCTTTAAAAAAGGACTTGGGGGGAAACGCAAAGGGCGCAGGGGATTCGGTACTGATAAGGAGTACGAATATGGTCCCCGCGGAGCCAGAGGTCCGAAAGGCAAAAAGAGGCAGGCTGAACCCGTTGAGCCCGTTGCCGAGACCAAGGCTATCAAGAAGCGAATCAAGGTCTTTGAGACGATTAGCGTTGGTGACCTGGCCCATCGCATGTCAGTGAAGGCGAATCAGGTGATTGCCAAGCTTATGGCTCTTGGTGTAATGGCAACTGTTAATCAGGTCCTGGATATTGATACTGCAACACTTATCGCAGCAGATTTTGGCTATGAAGTTGAACAGGGTGTAACCGAGGAATCCATTGTATTGCAACTTGAGGAGCAGGAAGTTGGCGGTGAGTTGCTGTCAAGGCCGCCGGTAGTCACAGTCATGGGGCACGTTGACCATGGCAAGACCTCTATTCTTGATGCCATCCGTAAGACAGATGTTGCATTAGGAGAGGCTGGTGGCATTACCCAGCATATCGGTGCGTATTATGTCCGCTCCAGTGAGGGAGACGTTGTTTTCCTGGATACGCCGGGACATGCTGCATTTACTGAAATGCGTTCCCGCGGCGCCAAGGTTACTGATGTGGTGGTCCTGGTTGTCGCAGCTGATGACGGGGTCATGGATCAAACCAGGGAAGCCATTAATCATGCCCAGGCTGCCAAGGTGCCAATTGTGGTGGCGGTAAATAAAATTGACAAGGCCAACGCCAACCCCGACAGGGTAAAGCGAGAGCTTGCCGAACTGGGCCTTGTGTCTGAGGAGTGGGGCGGTGATGTAATTTATTGCGAAACTTCGGCTAAAAAGGGCATTGGTATTGAGAACTTGTTAAATAATATTCTGCTGCAGGCAGAAATTCTCGAGTTAAAGGCAGACCCTAACCGCAAAGCGAGAGGCCGGGTCATTGAGGCACAACTTCACAAGGGCAGAGGTGCTGTTGCTACAGTTCTTGTCCAGGAAGGAACACTGAGGTTGGGAGAACCAATCGTTATTGGTCAGCATTCCGGTAAAGTTCGTACCCTGATTAATGACAAGGGAGAATACGTCAAGGAAGCAGGGCCGGCGACACCGATAGAGATACAGGGCCTTTCCGGCGTTCCCCAGGCCGGCGATGAGTTTAACGTCGTCAAGGACGACAAAATGGCCAAGAGCGTCAGCGCGTCCAGGCAACTGAAGATCAGGGAATCTGAATTGGGCTCTGCAACGAAGATTTCATTGGACAAGCTTTTTGAACAGATGGAACTTGGGGATGTTAAGGAACTCAGGGTTATTTTACGGTCCGATGTGCAGGGAACTCTGGAAGCCTTTGGCAAGGCAATAGAGGAATTGAGTACTGAAATGATCAAGGTCAAGGTGCTGCATGAAGGAACAGGTACAATTACAGAGTCTGATGTTCTCCTTGCTTCCGCCTCTGAAGCCATAATCATAGGTTTTAATGTCAGGCCGCCGGTAAAAGCAAAAGAGCTGGCCGGCAAAGAGCATGTTGACATCAGGTTCTATGACGTCATCTATCATGCTCTTGATGATATAAAGAAAGCCATGGCCGGCTTGCTGGATCCTGAATTTAAAGAAGCGGTTATTGGCAGTGCCGAAGTGCGGGAAACCTTTTCGGTTCCAAAGATTGGAACAATTGCCGGCTGTTATGTCATTGATGGAAAAGTAGCCCGTAATGCCAAGGTGAGAGTCCTGAGGGACGGTGTTGTTATTTATACCGGGCAAATGGGCTCATTGAGGCGATTCAAGGACGATGCCAAGGAAGTGGCAAGCGGCTATGAATGCGGTATCGGGATAGAAAATTTCAATGATATTAAAGTCGGAGACGTAATCGAAGCCTTTATTATGGAAGAGGTTGCAGCCAGCTTGTAAGATCATATAGTTGCACAGGCAAGGAAATGGCAAATTGATGATGGCTACCCACCCTAAAAAAAGTTTATATCCGTTCGATAGAGAAGCTGCAGGCAATAAGCGGCCGAAGCGGGTCGCGGATATGATAAAGAATGAGATCGCTATTCTTCTGCTCCGCAAGGTCAAAGACCCTCGGTTGACCAATGTAAGTATAGTTGCCGTGGAAGTGACCAGGGATCTGCGAAAGGCGATTGTCTATTATAGTGTCCTGGGAGATGAACAGCAGATTAAGAATGTTGCTGAGGGACTGGCCCGCGCTAAAGGGTTCATCCGCAGCCATCTTGCTAGGGAACTGGGTATGCGAGCTACCCCGGATCTGGTTTTTAAGTTGGATCTTTCCATGGTTCATCAGCAGGAAATGGAAATGTTGCTGAAGGAGATAAAGACTGATGTTGAACCCTCCGAAACAGGTTCCTGATCAGATTACTGAAGCACTGCGTCAGGCAAAGAATATACTTATTGCCAGCCATGTGTTTCCGGATGCTGATGCCATTGGTTCGCAGCTGGCCCTGGGAAATATCCTTGAGTCCCTGGGGAAAAATGTATTTTATTATTGTGAGGAATTTGTATCGCGTATGTATGAGTTCATGCCCGGCTCAGAACAACTCGATAAAAATTTTAAAGATATATCGCAGTTTGATGCTGCAGTCGCAGTTGATTGCGGAGACCGTTTTCGGCTTGGTCATGAAGTGGATGCGCTTTTGCAGATACACCCATATATCGTTATTGATCACCATGCCGGACACAGAGACTTCGGGGATATTAGCTGGGTTGAAGCGGACCGGTCATCGACCGCAGAAATGGTTTTTGATCTGGCCCTGGCCCTCAATGCTGAGATTTCATACAATGCAGCCTATAACCTCTATGCTGCTATAGTATCTGACAGCGGTTCTTTTAAATATGACTCAACATCAGCGTATACATTCCATGTTGCCGCCCAACTATTGAATCGTGGAGTGGTGCCCTCTGAAGTTGCCGGTAAACTCTTTGACAACTATTCGGTAAACCGGTTGAAGCTGCTGGAAAAGGTCCTCGGCTCCCTGGAGCTTCATTCTGAAGGGCAGATAGCTGTAATTGCCGCTACAAATCAAATGTTTGAGGCAAGTGGAGCAAAAAGGGAGGATACTGAAGAATTTATCAACTTGCCCCGAGCGTTGCGTTCGGTTAAAGTGGCTGTTTTTTTGAAAGAAACTCCGGATGACTCTATTAAGGTCAGCCTCAGGGCCAAAGGAGGATGTGACGTTTCCCAGGTGGCTTTGAAATATGGCGGCGGCGGACATAGAAATGCAGCAGGTTACAGTGTAAAAGATAAAATACTGGCTGATGTGAATGAAGAACTCCTGCAGGACCTTAGAAAGAGACTGAAGTCGAGATGGTCTGCAGCGTAAGAGTTTTATCAGAATGTGATGATGACAGTTGAGGCAAAAAACAATCCAGATATGCAGGAAAGGAGTAAATTTTCTGTATCCGGGCAGAGTTCGGCGTCATTCCGGGAAGGGGTTTTTCCGGTTTGCAAGCCCGAGGGTGTCTCCTCATTTCGCATGGTGCAACTGGTACGGAGGAGTCTGGGCATTAAGAAGGTCGGTCATACCGGCACCTTGGATCCGTTTGCCTCTGGAGTACTGGTTATTTGTGCCGGAAGACCTGCTACAAGGCTTATCTCCCAATTAATGGTGGGAGATAAAGAGTATGAGGCAACCTTACAGTTGGGAATTATCACTGATACTCAGGACCCTGAAGGGGAAATTGTTGAACGGAGATCGGTGCTTGAAATGTCAGAGAGAGTTATTGCAGAGTGTTTGGCGCAATTTACCGGGGAGCAGATGCAAACTCCGCCCAGTTACTCTGCATTAAAGCACGAGGGAAAGCCTTTATATTATTATGCACGCAAGGGCATTAAAGTTGTTAAGGAGCCACGTTCAATCAACATTAAAGAGTTGCACTGCCTCTCTCAGGATAGAGATACATTGGCACTGAGGATTGTTTGCTCCAAAGGAACTTATATCAGGACCCTTGCTGCAGATATTGGTGAATTTTTAGGATGCGGTGCGCATCTGAGCAAATTGAAAAGGACACGCAACGGATTTTTTTCCATAGGCGATACTCTGCCGGGCGAAAAACTGTTTGCAGAGGAAACTGCAAGACCCTTGCTGGACAGTCACCATATATCGGTGGATTCAGTAAAGGAATTACTTGCTGGCAATACAGAAAACAATTAAGGAATAATCAGGCCGGCAGGCGGCCTCTTGGGAATGCCACTTAGAATCTTGTCCCGTAGAGAAAAAAGCCTGAATTCGCCGGTATTTTATTAAAAAAATAATAGGAGGATAGTTGTGGCACAGCAAGCTGAAAAGAAAAGCGAAATTATTGAAAAATTTAAAACACATGATACAGACACCGGCTCATCGGAAGTGCAGATTGCACTGCTGAGTGACCGGATAACTTATCTGACAGAGCATTTCAAGGTGCATAAGAAGGATCATCATTCCCGGCGTGGGTTATTGAAGCTCGTTGGTCAGAGAAGAAGGCTTCTGCAGCACTTGAAGCAGAAGGATATTGCCAAGTACCGCTCAATAATTAAGGAACTTGGAATCCGCAAGTAGGCTGAAGTAAAGGTTCAGCGAAGGCGCTCTATTTTCTGCAGCAGAAATTTCCTGCGGCTTTCCTGGTTTTGTCCGGGACGGTATGGGGATTGTCAGGCTGGAAAATGTACTCGCAGTTATAACATTCAAAGTGAGGCGAGTGTGATCCTGGCCTGGAGCAAGAGATTGCAGTGCTTGCAGTTGAAATAAACCAGAAGGAGAATACATGTATAAAAAAGTTGAGGCCGAAATCGGTGGCAGAAAACTGACCATCGAAAGTGGCAAGATGGCCAGACAGGCGAATGGTTCGGTCCTGGTCACTTATGAAGAAACTGTGGTGCTGGTGACCGCAACAGCGGCGAAGGAAGCAAAACCGAACATGGGATTTTTGCCCCTGACCATTGAGTACCAGGAACGGTTTTATGCAGTGGGTAGGATTCCTGGAAGTTTTTTCAGGCGTGAAATCGGCAGGCCCACTGAAAAGGAAACCCTTACCTGCAGAATTATCGACCGGCCACTGCGGCCTTTGTTTGAAGACGGTTGGATGACGGAAACACAGGTGATTGCCACGGTGGTTTCTGCTGATCAGCAAAATGATTCGGATATCCTGGCCATGATCGGCGCTTCGGCTGCTTTGGGAATTTCTGATATCCCTTTTCGTGGTCCCATTGCCGGGGTGAGAGTTGGGTATATTGATGGAAAATATGTGATAAACCCAACCAAGGATCAACTGGAAGAATCGCGTATGGAGATTGTGGTTGCCGGTACCCGTGATGCAGTGGTCATGGTTGAGGGTGGTGCTGATAACCTCTCTGAAGAAGAGGCCATGGAGGGGATCTTTTATGGCCACCAGCAGCTGCAGATACTCCTTGATATACAGGAGGAACTGCAAAGTGCCTTAGGGAAAACAAAGCGTCAGGTTGAAAAGCCTGAAATCGATGAAGCTTTGGCCAAGAAGGTTGAAGAGGCTGCTGCTGCCGGAATGATCGAGGTGATTACCACTGTCGATAAGATGGAACGCGGCCGGGCCTATGATGACTTGAAGGCACGGGTTGTTGCCGAATTGGAAAATGAGAAGGAAGATTGTGTCGGCGAAGTCAAAGACATGTTGAGTAGCCTTAAGAAAAAGATGATGCGGGATAAAATAGTTTTCGAGAAATCCCGTATTGATGGCCGGGCTTTTAACGAGGTGCGTCCCATCACCTGCGAGGTGGGCTGTCTGCCCCGCGCTCATGGTTCAGCACTGTTTACCAGGGGTGAGACCCAGGCTTTAGTGACAGCTACTCTTGGCAGTGAAGGGGATGAACAGAGAGTTGAAACCCTGGAAGGCATGACATTTAGAAAATTCATGCTGCATTATAACTTTCCGCCCTTCTGTGTTGGTGAAGTACGCTTTATGCGTGGTCCGAGTCGGCGGGATATAGGTCATGGTGCCCTGGCAGACCGTGGTATCAGTGCTGTCCTGCCCTTGGCCGAGAAGTTTCCATATACCATGCGGGTTGTTTCTGATGTCCTTGAATCAAACGGTTCATCATCCATGGCAACAGTTTGTGGTGCAAGTCTGGCCTTAATGGATGGCGGCGTGCCGATTAAAAATCCGGTTTCCGGTATTGCCATGGGGTTAATTCAGGAGGGTGGTGAGACAGTAATCCTTTCTGATATCCTCGGTGATGAAGACCATCTGGGTGACATGGATTTCAAGGTGGTTGGAACATCTGAAGGAATTACATCACTGCAGATGGATATCAAGATAAGCGGGGTGACCCGAGAGATCATGAGCAACGCTCTCGAACAGGCGAAGGCAGGCAGGTTGCATATTCTTGGAAAAATGCAAGAGGCCATTACCGAACCCCGTGCTGATATTGCCCCCCATGCACCAAAGTTTTTTACGGTTAAAATAAACCCGGATAAGATCCGTGATATTATCGGCCCTGGCGGAAAAATTATCAAAGGTCTCAGCGCTGAATTCGATGCAAAAATTGAAGTGGATGATGATGGCAATGTAAAGGTATTTACCCCCAGTGGCGATACTGCTGAAAAGCTGCTTGCCCGCATTGAAGACATTACCGAGGAAGCCAAGGTCGGCAAGATTTACGACGGAACTGTCAAGACCATCAAAGATTTTGGGGCATTTGTCGAGATCCTGCCCGGCACAGATGGCTTAGTCCATATCTCTGAACTGGCCGATAAACGGGTGGGGAAGGTGACTGATATCCTGAAAGAAGGAGACAAGGTCAAGGTCAAGGTTCTTGAAATTGACCAACGGGGCAAAATCAGATTGAGCCGCAAAGCGGTACTTGCTGAAGAAAATAACTAATGTAAAGACGGCAAGGGTCTTTGCTAAATCCAGCAAAGACCCCTTGCCTTTTTTGAGACACTCGTCTCAATTTTCCTTATTATCGTATGTTTAATAAAACAACCTTAGCCAACGGTATCAGGATCGTTACTGAATCCTTGCAGCATTCAAAGGTGGTTTCTGTGGGTGTCTGGATAGATGTTGGTTCCAGGGATGAACATGATCTCAATAGCGGTTCAGCTCATTTTGTTGAGCATATGCTGTTCAAGGGCACACGTAGCCGTTCGGCCCAGGAAATTGCCAGGGAGTTTGATGTACTGGGAGGCTCAGCCAATGCTTTTACCACCAGAGAGAATACCTGCCTTCATGCAACTGTTTTGGACAGCAATCTGTCTAAACTGTTGGAATTATTCGCGGATCTGCTTGGCAATTCACTTTTCGCAGACGAAGAAATAGAACGGGAGCGTCAGGTCATCCTGCAGGAAATAAATATGGTTGAGGACATGCCTGACGATCATATTCATGATCTTTTTGCAGGATTACTCTGGCCCATGCATCCACTTGGTAAAACCATACTTGGCAGTCATGAAATTGTTTCAGCCATGGATTCGAAAAAACTCCAGGAGTATGTACAGAAATACTATACAACTGACAAAATTGTCATTGCTGCGGCTGGTAAGGTTGATCATGATGATTTTGTTTCTCTGTGGCAAAAGGTTTTTGAGAAATTTGGCCAAGAGAGCGATCCTGTCCTGGAGCGCAATGTGCCCCCCTTGCTTCCAGCCAGCAGAAAGATTTACACCAAGCCCCTGGAGCAGGCTCATATACTTTTAGGAACCTACGGATTGTCTATGGTTGATGCAGACCGTTTTGGGTATCTGTTGCTCAATGTCCTTCTCGGCGGCAACATGAGTTCCCGGCTTTTTCAAGAGATCAGGGAAAAAAGAGGTTTGGCCTATTCCATCTATTCCTATATCGATTCCTATTCTGACTGTGGTTACCTTGCTATCTATCTGGGAGTTGACAGGGAGTCTGTCAATGAATCGCTGTCACTTATCGCACGTGAAATAAGCACATTGCAAAACACACCGGTATCTGAAGAAGAGCTGGCTAATACCAAAGATTTTATTAAAAGCGGCATGTTCCTGTCTATGGAAAATATGGAAGCTATTATGACACGTATCGCCAGAAATGAGATTTATTTTGGTAAGTACATTTCACTTGAAGAGGTGGTAGATTCCATTGATCATGTCACTGGTGAAGATATTCTTCGGCTTGGGAGCAAGATTTTCGGCAGACAGGAGTTAACCTTTGCCGGCCTTGGTCCTCTTGAAAAGGCCGGAATTGACTGGAAGTCATAATGGTTCGTATCGGAAAACAGATTAGAAAAAGAATAAAATAGAACTGTAATGGAACCTGTTATCATTAGATTTAATTGGCTTGACCCTGAAAATGCAGGAGATTTACCACTGCCCACCTATCATTCTGTCCAGGCCTCCGGCATGGATGTTGCGGCCGCAGTTACTGAACCTGTTCAAGTAGCTCCCGGTGAAATAAAAATGATACCTACCAATTTTGCTGTTGCCATTCCTCCCGGGTTTGAAATTCAAGTGCGGCCACGTAGCGGCCTGGCAATAAAACATGGAGTGACAGTCATAAACAGTCCGGGAACCATTGATGCTGATTATCGTGGAGAAGTTAAAATTGGATTGATCAACCTGGGGCCAGAACCGTATATCATTCAGCGTGGAGACAGGGTGGCCCAGCTTGTTGTTGGTGCTGTGCAAAAGGCTGACCTGCACTTGGTTGAGGAACTGGACAAAACAGTACGCCAGGGCGGTGGATTCGGACATACAGGCAAATAGATTAAATAAAGAAATAAATTTCAAGTCGGGAAATAATAATTAAATTTTCTTAATTTCTGTAAGTCTTGCAGTTATCGGAAATGCACGGAAGAAGGCATTTGGCTATAGTAAACTATGCCAAATGCCTGATGACAAAGCAGTTGCGGTGAATGCGAGACTCCCGAAGGGTAATTGATTTTGAAAAACTCTTACTCTGATGTTATTTGGAATTAATGAAGGCATTCTTTTTTTTTTAATAAAAACCATTTTCAAAATCAATTATACAGAATTAAGAATGAAGTTTTGTGTTCTAGGCAGCGGCAGTAAGGGGAATGCCACTTATCTTGAGTCCAGGGAAACGCGAATCCTCATTGATGCAGGTATGTCCGGCATTGAGTTGCAGCGTAGACTTGCAACCATAGGCGTTGAACTCTTGGAAATTGATGCCATCCTGGTAACCCATGAGCATAATGACCATGTCCATGGCGTGGGCGTTCTTTCAAGAAGGGCAAAGATTCCTGTCTATGCCAACCCGGCAACATTTTCTGCAGCTTCCAGAATTGTTGGCAAGCTTTCTTCCTCCAATGAATTTGAAACAGGCGCGTCTTTTCAAATACGTAATCTGGAAATCCATCCCTTTTCTATATCACATGACGCCCAGGACCCGGTGGGCTTCCGGATTTCTGACGGTAGAGTTTCTTTCGGCTACTGCACAGACACTGGAAAAGTTTCGCAACTCATTCGTCATCGACTGGCATCCTGCAAAGGGCTTGTGCTCGAGAGTAACCATGATATAGAAATGCTGCAGAATGGCACCTATCCACCGTATCTGAAACAGAGGATACGGTCCAACCAGGGACATCTTGATAACGAAGAAGCGTCTTTATTTCTAAAAGAGTTACTGCATGAAAAATTGGAACATGTGGTGCTGGCCCACCTGAGCGAGGAAAATAATGATCCTGAAATTGCCTATCATGCTGCTATGGCAGCTTTGGACAATAATCCTGATTGCAAAGAAATGGATCTACGGATATCAGTGGCAGATCAGAAAAGTGTTGGTGAGTTAATTTGCCTATCCAAGAAATAACCGGGAACTTATTTCTTGTAAAGAATACGAGTTGTCAATAATTACAGGGCGCCGCACATAAGTTTAAAATTTTCACATTCATCTTGATTCAGGAATGGGCAGGGCTCACATTGGAACCACTTTAATTTTGGGCACCAGTAACGGTTTTTGTAAGGTTCATTACAGCCATCTCCTGTTAACCTCTCCCTTGTTCTGTTGCCGTAACGTACCTTGTTTCCCTGTATTGAAAATCTCCAGACAGCCATAGTGTACCTCCTTCTGCGTTGACCTATCTGAGCATTCCCCTCCTCAGCGCCAAGCCCCAAGTATGTATCGCAGTCTGTGCTTCCAATGA
>Ga0209013_10005020_pt1 | contig 11492 bp, 9 predicted proteins | sample Cruoilmetagenom2_FD_187291 | JGI IMG/M metagenome (GOLD analysis project Ga0209013, IMG submission 187291) | Oil polluted marine microbial communities from Coal Oil Point, Santa Barbara, California, USA - Sample 2 (SPAdes) (version 2) | ecosystem: Environmental > Aquatic > Marine > Oil seeps ...
AGCCAGATCCCGAGGACGGTCGAAAAGAACACCATGAATCGCATGCGTTTCGTCATCTCCCCCAGCAACGTGTGAGGCCCGGCAGATTATTGCAGAGACCGGCACGAATCGAAGAACTTGGATCTGTCGCCGCTTCCGGCTTCGCCCTGCGGGCTACGCCGTGACAAGTCGGGGTTCAATCCATTTGGGTTCGCGCGTTTCCTGGGGCGTGAGCCCCAGGATGAGGAGGATTCAATTCGGTAAAGCCCGGAACGGGCGACAGACTCATCGCCTGGGGAGTGAGCCACAGACAATGGATTTTGTGCGCCTTCGGCGCCGGGAGACCGCAACGTTCAAACGTTTAACGTTCTAACGCCTCATCCGCACCATCCATGGGCTGCTGCACGCTTGGAGGTGATCACGCGGTAGGCCGGATGGTACGCCTCGACATAGGCCGCGCTATGGTGGATGGCCGGGTAGCCCTGTTGAGCGAACTCGGCGCCGAGGTGCTCGAGCACGTCGGCCAGGTTTTCCCGGCCGTCGGATCGCAGCCAACTCACAACGATCTTGATGGCCTCGCTTATCTGCCCGGGATCGCCGCGAACCTCGCCCGCAGTCGCGACGAAGGCTTCGAGGAGCGCCTCCGGGTCGCCGCCGCCGGCCACGAATGGCCGCAGGTTGACCCGGACCAGGATCGGCGAACCGCCCAGTGCTTCACACGGCGCCTCGCCCTCGCCCGGCGGGCCGAGATCCGCGAGCTCACGATCGAGATGGTCCGCCGCAACCTCCGGATCGGGGATCGCGTGCCCGGGACCGTAGAGCGCCTGGTGGAGGAACTTGTAAAGATCCTCGGCCCCGGCCTCGGGATGCTCCGCGAGATCGAACGCGAGGCTCTGCGCGGCGTTGGCCGTTCCCCGATCGATGGGTTTGTCCGAGGCGGACGCCATCGGCGCACAGCAAATCAGCGCCGTGAGCAGCAGCGCCTTCACAGCTCGAGCCGCTTAACGAACGGTTCGAAGGTCATGAAGTCGGCGTGGTGGACGAGCCACGCCTCGGTGGTGCGGGCGATCATGTCGCCCTCGCCGGCGTGGGTGGCGATGATGTGACACACCGCGTCGGGGAGCCCACACTCCATCGCCACTGCGACGCCGGTGAAGGGATGGCGGAGGTACTTGCCGCGGGCGCTCTGGCGGCTGCCGCCTTCGCCGTCGCTCTCATACTCCAGCAGCTTGCCGACATCGGCGAGGATCGCGCCGGCCACCAACACGTCCATGTTCACCGGCAGCGCCGTACCGAAGAACTTCTCGACGCTTCGGGCGGCATCTCGCGCCACGTGCACCACCGCGCGTTTGTGGGCCATGAAGCTCACCGGGCAATCCGGAACCTTAAGGGTGAACGGGATGCGCTCGAGATCTTCCGGGGTCAGTGGCGAGTGCTCGAAGGCGCGCACCCAGCAGTCGGTGGTCCTCTCGCGCAGGTCCTCGTCCCCGATCCACTCGAGCTCGGGCCAGATTCGGTTCACTTCATCACGCAGCATGGCAGCCTCCGGCGCGAGGATACCTCGCGAATTCGGAATTAGGAATTAGGAATTCGGAATTTCACCCACCTCACCGGAGCCCAGAGAGGGCGAGCGGGAACTCAAAACTCAAAACTCAAAACTCATCCGTCCAGGCGGTCAGAGCGCCTCCCACCCCACCACCCACTCCACCTCGGCGAAGGTGTCGGAGAACGGCAGCTCCTCATCGCATGGTCGCTGCACCGCGCCTCCTACCCCCTTTATCAGCTCGAGCAGCCACGACTGCTGGAGACCTCTCCAGTGGGGCTCATTCCCCCCCGAGCGGGGCGCCGCGATGCAAAAGAGAACGATCTCGTTGGTCGGGGTCCGAAAGACCCCGGCCACGACCGCCACCCCACCGTCGGTGTTGGTGAGAGTGCCGGTCTTGACGACCACGCTCCCGGCACGGTCCGGCCGCGCTAGCTTGGGAAACTTGCGATCGGTGGCGCCCGGGTCGCAGCCGATCACCGGCAGCAGGTCGCCCGCCGCAAGACCCATTTTCTTATCTGTCTCCAAAAAGGCCCGGACAAGGCGCACGCCGGTTCTCGCGGTCAGTCTGTTGTGGCTCTCACCCGAAGCAGTCTCGAGCTCGACAGCCCCCGGCCCCACGCCCAGCCGCTTCTCGAGGAAGGCCTCGAGACCCTCCGGTCCGCCGAGACCCTCGGCAACCCGAATGATGTCGTTGTTGGAGTAGACGTTGAACCGCCGCAGCAAGACCGGCAGCGGGTTCGAGCGGTGAACCACCACCGGCGTCCACTCGGCCGGCGCCCCGGGCCGCACCGAGCCAACGATCTCGACCCGCGGCGGGTCGGCCGGGTCCCACCCGCGGCGGGCGCACACCGCCTCCCACGCGGCGCGAGTGCTCCGATCCCATCGGTAGGGGTCGAAGATCATCCGCAAACGCCGGCCCATGCGGTCAACCCGGTCGCGCGGGTCGAGCGCGCTGTGGGCGACACCGTTCTCCCACCCGATCCAAAAATCGCCGTCGATGCGCAACCAGCCCTCGACTCGCTTCAGCCGCAGGCTGTTGAGGCGGCGCGCGACCATGAAGAGGTTCTCGGGCTGGAAATCGGGGTCACCCCACCCCTGAACGACCAGCGAGCCGACGAGACGGCCTGTCTGCTTGTCCCAATCGCCGGTCATTCCGAAGACAGTGCGGTAGCGGTGTTCGGGGCCGAGGCTCTCGAGCGCCCACAGCGATGTCCCGACCTTGACCACCGAGGCCGGGTTGAACGGCGTGTCGGCGCCCCGGCTCGCGAGCACCCGGCCATCCAGGGTCTCGGCGTGGTACAGCAGGCGGTCGCGGTCGGCCGCTGCAACCGTTGTCGGGAGGAGCAGCAGGGCCGCTACATATTTGAACCGCGAAGACGCTAAGCACGCAAAGAATGGTCTAAAGAGCCATAAATCGTTGACGAACCGTTGAGTGGTGGAATCTACAATAATCCGCCCGACATCCTCGATATCCATCTCCTCTTTCTTGGCGTTCTTTGCGTCTTCGCGGTTCAAAAAATATTCTCCTCGACCGCTACCCATACAGCAGCCGGTCGGCGAGGGCGGTCCGCAGCGTGCGGTTGGGATCGAGCTGTGCTTTGAGCTCGGCGAATCGATCGAGCCGGCCGGCAGTGAAGGTCGCCCGGTAGAGGCCGGCGGTGAGAGCCGAGTCCTTGGCGGGATAGAAGCGACCGCCCGCCGCCACCGCGGCGCCGGCAAGCTCGCGCACCATCGCCCACAGCTCCTCACGTCGTCCGCGCAGCACCGGAAAATCGAGGGCGAGCGAGAACCCGTCGACCCCGTGACTCATCAGAAACGGATCCGGCCGGTGGCGTTTCAGCACCGCAAGGAACGATGGCATCCGGCACTCACGACAGATCTCGAGCTGGTTGCGGAAAACCTCTTCTGCCGACGCCATGGGCACGAAGCTCTGATGTTGGATGAGCCCGCCGGGGAGGTAGACATTCTTCCAGTTCGGTACATAGTCGAGCAAAAAGGAAAATTCTGCCAGGGACTGCCTGAAGACCTTGTCATCGCCGAGGGAGCTGCCGGCAAGGTACTTGGCGAGGTTGATCAGGCGCATTCCCGGACGGTTGGTGAACGGCTTGAGCAGCCGCCACATCTGTGCCTTGGGGACGACGCCGAAGAGCCGCCCCGGCAGATCCTGGGCGTCGGCGTCGAGGGTGGCGGCCGGGTCGGGATCCTCCCCTTCCTCGAGGTGGCGCGCGAGGTGGAGCTGCCCGCGGCCGAGGTTTTTTCCCGTCGCGAAGGCGTCGATCCACCCGACCACATACTCCCATTTCTCCTTTGCCTCGTCGGCCAGTAGGAGCATGCTCTCGAGATCGGGCGCCGCCACCGCCTTGACCTCGAGCAGACCCGAGTGGACCTTCTTCATCTGCAACCTGGCGCGGGTGATGATGCCGAGTTGACCGAAGGAACCGATGATGGCATGAAAGAGGTCCGGGTCGTTCTCTTTCGAGATCCTCCGCGACCCACCATCGGCGAGGACGACGTCGAACTCGAGGCAGTGATCGCCGATTGTGCCGCGGCGCCAATTGTTCTTGCCGTGGACGTTCATCGCCAGCATGCCGCCGATGGTGGGTTCCATGGTCCCCGTCACCACCGGCGGCCACCACCCGTCGCCGATCACCAGGCGCCACAGCGCTCCCAGGCTCACACCGGGCTCGACGTCGATGATCCCCGTCTCCGGATCCCACGCCAGGACCCGGTCGAGCGCCGAGAGATCGAGCACCACCGATTCGGGGCGCAGAGCGGCGTCACCGTATGAGCACCCGGCGCCACGCAGCACAACCGGCACACCGGCGGATCTCGCGGCTTCGAGCGCTTCGGCCACGCCGCTGGTATCTCTCAGTCGGAACACATAGCCCGCGCCGCCGGTCGCCATGCCCCAGCCTTCGACCCACTCGAGACGATTCTCAGGCAGCACGCTCAGATCCCGAGCCTCGAGAAGATGAACGACGGAATCGAGCGGATGATGGTCATCACCACCCGCCAACGGGCCGGCACATACGCTGTCACGACCCCGCGCCGGGCTTTGCCGAGGATGATCTCCGCCGCGCGATCGGCCGAGATCACCCAGAAGAGACCCTCCTTGCCACGGGTCATGGCGGTGTCCACGAACCCCGGTTTGATGGTCACCACTCGCACGCCGACCCGCGCGAGCCGGTTGCGCAGCGCCTCCAGATAGGCGTGAAAGCCGGCCTTGGATGCGCAGTAAACGGGATTTCCCGAGCGCCCGCGATCACCGGCCACCGAACCGATGCCGATGATGGTGCCGCGGCCGAGGCGCGCCATGCGCTCGGCGATCGGGTTGAGCCAGGCCACGGCGCCGAGGAAGTTGACCTCGACCATCTCCCGGTCCTTGGCTGTCGAGTACTCGTCCGCTGCAACGGCTGGCATCACCCCCGCCGCGTAGATCGCGATGTCGAGCCCGCCGAGGACGCGGGCGATCTCCTGGACGAGCTCGGGGATGTCCTCGACTGCGCGTACATCGTGGGTCACGGCGACCGCGCGATCCACTCCGGCGACGTTGATCTCGTCCATCACACGACGCAGCTCGGACTCGCGTCGGGCCACGAGGGCCACCCGCGCACCGTCGGCGGCCAGCCGACGGGCCAGCGCCTCGCCGATGCCTGACGACGCGCCGACCACCAGCGCATGTTTGAATTCATGTTGCGCCAAAGTTCACCCCCTGAAAATTATCCCACGGGATCGGAGATCACCAGATCGAGCTGCGCTTGCGCCTCAGCGACCCGCCTCTCGTACTCCTCATCGGTGACCCGCTCGCGCAGGGCTTGGGAAACCGGCAGCACCATGGGGTAACCCTGCCATTCGAAGACCTTGCCGGTCGCCGAATCCACCACCTTGCCGTCCGCGATCAGGTTGCTCGCCTCGGCCAGCGGGATGCCGGCAAAGAGCTCTTCGAGGCATCGAATCAGACCCTCGTCCTCGGGTTCGAGAAAGCGCACTCGGCGGCGGCTCTGAATCGCCACGTGGTAACTCGCAGGCACGTAGAAGATACCGTCAAGCTCGAGGATCTCCGCGACCGACACCAGCCAGCCGAAGATCTCCTTGAGGAGCCCGAGTCCCGGATACTTCTGACCCGGGAGGGGCCTCCGGTAGGGTCCGAAATCGGCTCGCGGGTTCTGCAGCAGCAGCCACTCGATGACCAGCACCTCGAGGCCGCTCACCAACCTCGTGCTACGGTTGACCCTCAGATCCACCAGCAGCTCGCGGCGGTCGGGATGCGAGTAGATCCGGAGCGTGTCGCCGACGGTGCCCGTCAGATCCACCTCGACCGTCGGATGCCGGAAACCGCGCAATCGGAGCTGGTCGAGGAGACCGAGCCGTTCCAACAAAAGCTCCACGCCGTGCTGCGAGAAGTGCGAGAGAAAACGGGTCCGTCGCGGAGCATCGGGCATGAGGCCGACGAGATCCTCCTCCGACAACCGCCACCCGAAACCACTCGGTTCCGAGGTCAAGTCGGACGGATCGAGCTGGGAACGGATGCGGCGAAAGCGGCGCACGATCATCTCGGCGCTGTCCGGCGTCTTCGCCACCTTGCCGCTGATCAACCACGAGAACAGGCGCGCGCTGTACCGCCAACTTCCGGATCCGTAACCGCCGCCGAGCACGATCACAACCGGCACCCGGCGCCGCGCCCGCCGCAGCAGCTCGAAGACCAACCGGTCGCGGCGAATCATCCCGTCGGCCGAGATCTTCCAGTTGCCGAGGGTGTCATCGGCGGCCGGGTCGGTACCGGCGACGTAGAACACCAGACCCGGCCGGACCTTCATCATCACATCCGGGAGCGTCTTGAGGAGAGTTCCCAGGTAGACCTCGTCGCCGACATCGGGGCCAAGGGGTATGGAGGTCGAGGCCACAGCCTCGGTGTCGCCCCAGTTCTCGTTGTGCACCGAATAGGTGTAGACCGTGGCATCGCGCGCGAAGATGGAGCGGGTGCCGTCACCGTCGTGGAGGTCGAGGTCGACCACCAGAACCGGCTCCTTGAATCCCTTCGCCCGCAGCCGCGCGACGGCTACCGCGATGTCGTTGAAGATGCAGAAACCCGCCCCTCTGTCGCGGGCGGCGTGGTGATAGCCACCGCCGAGATTGATGGCCACCGAGCGCCCCTGGAGGGCGAGGCGGGTGGCCAGGATCGTGCCGCCGACCGCCGTTCGCTCCACACCGACGACGTGCTCGACCGCGGCGTCGCTGATCTTCTCGCCGAAGATCCGCCCGGTCACCTCCGGGTCATAACCGATCGCATCGAGGTAATCCGCGTCGTGAACCCGGAGCAGACTGCGCAGTGCCGGCGGTCTCGGAACCGCGATGTCGTCCCGATCGAGCAGCCCCTCTTCGATCAGAAATCCGAGGATCTTCGATCCGCGCATCGGGTCGAGAGGCACCTCCTGGAGGGTCCCGGAGTACAGGTCCGAGTAGATGAAGCGAACCTGCGCCACACCCCACCGCCGCCGCACCCGACGCCACCCCCGGCGCATGAAGCGACCGAAGCGAACGAACGGATTGAGTTCGTGGTTGCCCGCCGTATCGGCGGCGTCGTGGGATTCCATGGGACGAGTATAGGACGTTACACGTTAGAACGTTGAACGTTTGAACGTTGGGAGCCCTCCATTCAAAGTGAAGTCGCCGAACACCATGAGGGCGTCCAATTCTCAACGTTCCAACGTTCAACGTTCTAACGTTCTAACGTTCCACGGTGTAGCCCTTCTTGCGCAGCAGGTTGACCAGCCCCTCCTCGCCCACCAGATGGAGCGCGCCGACCACCACCATCGCGTCGGCGTTTCCGGCCAGCAGCTCCTCGATCGGCGGCATCCATGCCCGGTTGCGATCTGTGACCAACTTCTCGAACAGCTCCGGAAACTCGTCGAATCCCTCGGCCATCAGGGCCTCGACCGCCGGGACCCTCCCGGCCCGCCAGTTCTCCGACAGCTCGTCGAGCTCGGGTATGACGGTCTCCAGATCGGCCAGGGTGTAGCGAAGGAACGCCAAGCTCTGCTCCGGCGTGAGATCGGCAAAGAGGCCGACCTGGAACTCCACCGTCTCGAGCGCGAGGCGTTCCTTGCCCGCTTCTTCGGTGCGGCTCGAGAAATAGGCGTCGACCCCCGCCGACTGCAGGTAGCCGGCGTCGGTCATCGCCAGGGCCGTGATCGTCACTGCCGCCATCCACGGTTTCATCCTCTGGAACATCGCCTCCGGAATACCGGTCTTCTCGATCCGGATGGAGAGTTCGGTCCAAATCGCCGGTTCGACGACCTCCTCGAGGGTCTGCTCCCCGTCCAGGGTCCCGGCGGCCAACATCTGGACTGCCGCCGAGCTCAGATCTTCGAGATCGATCTCGAAGACCACCTTCCCGACCGACTCAAACGCCGTTTCCATGACCGCCGGCAGGGGGTAGGAATCCTCCTTCATGGCGTGCACCGAACCCAACAGATACACCGTGGCGCCGCCCCGCTGCGCCCGCCACATGAAGGTCATGTCGGCGCCCTCGCCGGTCGGGGAGTCCGCAAGCACCGGCGATGTAACAAGCAGAACTGCCAGGAGCAGGGTTCTGTATCGAAGATTCATCAATCCTCCACGCCTACAGTCTATCTGGTTGGGTGGATTTGGCATCCGGCATCTGGTATCTGGTATCTGGTATCTGATTGGCCGGCCGGCATTCCGAATTCCGAATTCCGAATTCTCCGCCATGATATCGTGTGTCAACGGCGTGAGAGCGCCGAAACAACCAGGAGACATCACATGGCAAATCCGACCGCAACATTCGAAACATCATTGGGCAGTTTCAAGGCGGAGATCTTCGTCGACGAGATGCCGATCACCGGCGGCAACTTTGTCGCACTGGCGAAGGACGACTTTTACGACGGGCTGCACTTCCACCGCGTCATCAAGGACTTCATGATCCAGTTTGGTTGCCCCCACTCCAAGGATCCGGAAAGTCCACGCGCGGGCACCGGCGGTCCGCCGCACGGCACCATCGCCGACGAGCACCTCGACGGCGCCAAGTTCTCCAACGAACCGGGCACCCTGTCGATGGCCAACACCGGCAGCCCCAACAGCGGCGGCTCGCAGTTTTTCATCAACACCGCGAACAACACGTTCCTCGATTGGTTCAGTGAAGGGCCTTCGAAGCACCCGGTCTTCGGCAAGATCACCGACGGTATGGACGTGGTGCACGCCATCGAGTCCACCAACACCTCCGCCCAGGACCGGCCGCTAACCCCGGTCAAAGTGGAGAGGATTACGATCGAGGAATGACCGCTGTTACAGGCGGGAAGCTCCCCTGTCGGTAATTATTCTGCGGAAAGAGCACTACCGCCCACGAGTCAGCGGAGGATATGTAATGAAATCACGCGCATTGCTTCGTTTCGGTTCAGCCGCCCTCATCGCAGCCGCGATACTGCTCACCGGCACGTCGACCCTTCTCGCAGCCGCCGCTGGCTCCCTGCCGCGAAGCGCGCTGCCGGGGGTAAGTTCTATCGACACGATCGAGCGCATGGTGATGCCCGCGGTCGACGTGGATGTGCTCCTTGCCGAGGATGCCGCGCGTGAGAGCACGGGCAGCCCGGTACCGGCTCGCTACGGCAAAGCCCTGCCTGTGGTATTCACGCCCGCCAACAGCGGCACCTGGGAGACTCTCGGGGACGGCTCCCGCCTGTGGCGCCTGCGCGTCTCTTCACTCGGGGCGCTTAGCCTCAGCCTCGGACTGAAGCGGTTCGACCTCCCCGCCGGGGCCGCATTCTGGGTTCACGACCCCGACGGCGCGTGGGTGCAGGGTCCTTACGTGAAGAAGAACCGCAACGCCCTCGGCGGACTGTGGACCGCGGTCGTCCTCGGCGACGAGCTGGTGGCCGAGCTGCATGTACCCGCGCACACGGAGGCGGAAATCGAAATAGCTTCGGTCAATCACGGCTACCGCTTCTTCGGCGAACACGAGCTTTCCACGACCTCAAAACAAGGCAGCTGCAACATTGACGTCATCTGCCCCGAGGGAAACGGATGGCGAGACCAGATCCGCTCTGTCGCAAAAATTACCGTCACAGATCGTACGTGGATGTACCTTACGACCGCCCAGCTGGTCAACAACACGTCCGAGGACGACACCCCCTATCTGCTCGCGGCAGGGCACGGCGTCTTGAATGAGAACGAGGCGGCCACCCTGGTCGCCTACTGGAATTATGAGTCGCCGACCTGCGGATCCCTGTCCGGTGGTACGGTAACCCAGAATCAGAGCGGCGCCAGTTTCCTAGCATCGTGGTACAACGGAGATCACGACGTGTATTTCGGCGGTTCTGATTTCACGCTCATGGAGCTCGATCACGAACCCAACCCGACGTTCAACGTGTACTACGCCGGCTGGGACGCCCGTGATCACGTTCCCGATGCGACGGTGACAATCCACCAGCCAAACGCCGACGAGAAAGCCATCAGCTTCGACCACGATCCACCAACCATCACTTCACGGTTCGAAAGTTCATCCCCGGGAGACGGGCTCTTCCTTCGGATCGGCGATTGGGACGAGGGAACAACCGAAGGCGGCTCTTCGGGCGGATGTTTATTCGATGTTGACACCGGTCTATGCATCGGAACACTGACTGGTGGAGCCGCCGCGTGTGGAAACGATTTCCCCGACTGGTACGGCCGCATGTTTGCCCACTGGACCGGAGACGGTTCGCCGGAGACCCGCCTTTCCGATTGGCTCGACGCCGCCGGAACGGGTGATCTTTTCCTCGAAGGAAAAAACGCCTCGGCGGCCGCAACCAACGAGATCTGGCTGATACCAGCGGTGGCATCGCGCCCAGGGGAAGGCTCGTCCAACTGGAAAAGTCAGATTTCGTTAGTGAACCCCGGAACCGCGTCGCGGAGCGTATCCGTCTACTACGCGCCGGAGGGTGAGGTCTGGCCCGGCACGTTATTGGGCGGCCCCTTCACCATCACGCCAAACCAATCTCTTTTCCTCGACGATGCCTTGTTCACGCAAAACCCAACCGCTGGTTTGATTTACCTCACAGTGGACGGTAACGGCACCGCGGCCTTCAGCCGCACCATCAACCTTGCCGATGGAGACGTCACCTTTGGCCAGGGGGTGCCCGGAGTTCTCCTGAACGACGCGAGTCTCACGACGGAGTTCGTGCTGCCCATGGTGCATTCGTCCCCGGGGCGCTATCGCACGAACGTCGGTTTCGCGCAGACGTCGGCGGGCTCCTTCAAAGCCCTGGTTTCCATATATTCATCGCATGGTGTATTACTCGCCGAACGCTCATACAACATCAACAATGCTTGGCGGCAGGTCAACAACATTTTTGAGAAATTGAGTATCGGTGATCTTGACGTCGAAGGCGGTTGGATCCGGGTGACCCTGGTCGCGGGCTCACCCGCGTTCTGGACCACCTACGCCACCGTCATCGACGACAACACAGACGATCCGACGTACATTCTGCCCGTCGCACCGTAAAAGAGTTCTGAATTCGGAATTCGGAATTCGGAATTTGCTCGCGCGTCAAGGTGGAGCTGATCACCATCGAGGAGTGAGTGCAACCTGGACGGAAAGACCTGCCGCGGATAGGCTGTTTTCATAATCGGGCCGCCGCGCCCAAGGAGATTGAGGGGTCACGAGCATGAGTACTCGTCTGCGCATCGCCATCGGTTTCTTGGCAGCAACAGTTCTTGCCGGCAGCCCCTCCGTTCTTCCGGCGCGCGCCACCGGCCTCCCTCCAAGCGCGCTGCCGGGGGTCAGGACTGTGGAAAGCGTGCAACGGATCGTGATGCCCACCGTCGACGTCGAGGCCCTCCGTGCCGAGGATGCGGAACGTGAAGATGCCGGCGAAGCAGTCCCGTTGAGGTTTGCGACGAGCCTCCCGGTGGATGTCACTCCTTACAACAGTGGGACCTGGGAAACTCTTCAGGACGGCTCGCGCCTGTGGCG
>Ga0209013_10005021_pt1 | contig 11488 bp, 9 predicted proteins | sample Cruoilmetagenom2_FD_187291 | JGI IMG/M metagenome (GOLD analysis project Ga0209013, IMG submission 187291) | Oil polluted marine microbial communities from Coal Oil Point, Santa Barbara, California, USA - Sample 2 (SPAdes) (version 2) | ecosystem: Environmental > Aquatic > Marine > Oil seeps ...
AAAGTGTGCACCGTCTTTGATTACTCTTAAGATCTGCGGCAAGGCCTCTTTGGGCTGCCCTTTAAGCCCCATCTTTTGTGCTTCATAATGAACGAATAAAAGTACGGTTAGGTAGTACATGATAGCCGGCATCAGGGCTACCTTTATTATTGTAAGGTAGCTTGTGTTGGTAAATTCGGCCATTAAAAACGCCCCGGCCCCCATGATGGGAGGCATTAGCTGACCACCGGTTGAAGCGGCAGCCTCAATAGCACCTGCAACATGTGGCCGGTAGCCGACTTTTTTCATCATTGGGATAGTGAATGAACCCGTAGCTACCACATTGCCCACCGCTGAGCCCGAAACCGAACCCATAAACCCCGAGGCCACTACTGATGTCTTGGCCGGACCGCCTGAGAATCGGCCTGTTAGTGAATAGGCCAAATCTATAAAGAAGTTTCCCCCGCCGGTTGACTCTAAAATTGCCCCAAACAAGACAAATACATAGACAAATGTGGCGGCCACACCAATAGGCAGCCCGAAGATCCCTTCGGTGGTAAGCCACAAGGTAGTAGCAATGCGCTCTATGCTGTAACCCTTGTGGATAATAAGCTCGGGCATATAAGGTCCGTACATGGCATATAGAATCCCAGCTATACAGATACCGCTCATAAACAGGCCGATTACCCGCCGGCAGGCCTCCATGACCAGTATAGTACCGACAATACTCACTATAAGGTCGCTGGTCAGCCAGTCTCCCTGGCGTTCAAAAATGGCAGTCAAATTATAACAGATGTAAACGGTACAATAGACCGATGCCAAAACAAGACACCAGTCCAGACAGGTCCAGAATGAAAATTTGTCTTTACGGGCCCCTTTGAAAGCGGGTCGAAGCAGAAACGTCAGTGTAAGGATGGCCCCCAGGTGGATGGATCGCTGCACAAGGGCCGTAAGTGCGGCTACGCCGGCTGTATAGAGCTGGTAAAGGCTTAAACTGACAGCCACAACCATCACAATTCGTGCAGTTACCGCCATTAGGGTCAAGTTGCGGTCGTCGTCCGGCTGGATGCCGCTTTCAGAAATAGTTTGTTCTTGAAGGGCCTGTTTCTCAGGCGGAGCTATATCGGACATAAATCGATCCTAATCACTTTTAGTTGGAGTAGCGGGATGGGGACAAATGCAACGCCATAGCCGATAAAGCAGGCTCACCGGTCCGGCAGAAAAACATACTGCCCTATGTGGTGCTGCCTCGGAAAGATTTTTACTAATGCCTCGCCATATTACAGTATGATCCACTCCAGGACTTCCTATACGCAGGATAAAATTGCCTGTCGGCATGTGCATATCCTCAATGGCCTCATAAGGACCTCGTTGAACCATATGACCCACGCCCGGCATACGCCCCATTCCGGCCCCAAACTTCAGATAACGCTCCTCCTCAATATAGATACGCCCCTTTTCATCCAGGCTGTGCTCCTCCCATATTGGTGCGTTTTCCACTGAGTGATAATAGTGGATGGTGAAGCGTTCCCCCGGCTCAAGGGGAAGAACCAGTAAAGGCTCCCCACCCCTTACAGGGGTTACTCTCAACTCAAGGCCGCCAGGTAAAAAACAGGCAACCAGGAACAATAAAAAGACCAGGCCGGCAAAAGACGAAATAATTATTAATCTGCCCGGCCTGATCAATGCTGCATGCCTCTAAGGAATTAGTATATCAGGTACTGCAATCCCTTTTTCTTTCAGGTACTTGATTGTACCCGGATGCAAGGGAATCGGTGAATACTTTACTGCATTTTCAGGCGTAGTGTAGGAAGCAGAGGGGTGAATTTTCCGCATATAGCTGTTATGTTCATACAGCGCCTTGACAAGCTTGTATACCAAATCAGTGTCAAGCGATTTTTGACATATCATCACGTTCCAGACGCCGATGGTAGGTACTGGTTTGTCAACACCCCGGTACAGGCCGCCTGCCAGATCCACAGAAGAGTAAGTTTTGTTGTAGGAGAGGATCTTTTTGGTCTGCTCCGAAGTAAAAGGAATAATGTTGATATCATGGGTAGTGGACAGATCCAGGATAGAGCTGGTGCCGGGCCCTACTGACCATACTCCGACTTGGATTGTGCCGTCTTTTAATGCGTTTGCGCTTTCGGTAAAGGAGAGCCGGCTGTCTTTATAAGAATCCAGGGGAATGCCCAGGGCCTTAAATACGGTCTCAGACATAAAGTTGGTACCGCTGCCGGGGCTGCCGGTGCTGACATGTCTCCCTTTTACCTGCTCGATATTTGTTACACTGTTCTTTTTTAATGCCACAACCTGAAGCAGGTTGGGATACATAATAGCCATGGAAAGGATGTTGTATTTCTTGCCCTTGAACTTTGACAGCCCCTTGTATCCGGCCACAGCCACGTCGCCCATGACCTCACCGATTACGGTTTCGCCCTTGTGTGCCAGTTTTACGTTCTCCACGCTGGCGCCTGTAACCTCGGCCACTGCCTTTACGCCGGGTACATACTTGGACCAGATCTCGGCTACACCGCCGCCATAAGGATAGTAGATGCCGCCGGTCCCGCCGGTCCCGATGCTGACAAAAGTTGTTTTTGCTGCCACCGGCCCTGCCAGAGCCAGAACCATACATATAGACAGGATAATGCTTGCTCGTTTCATATCAATAACCTCCCTTATTTTTGTTTAACAAACTTTACGGTTTCGTGAAAAATAAAAATAAATATTTCGGTGGTTAATAACTAATTGTTATTACATAATTAAATTTTGGTTTTTTGTGTGTTTTGAGCCTTTTGCAGCTATATCAAACTCTATTTTCCCATTGTTTTTATAACTAGTGTTATTCCTTTTGCTTTTTTGTCCATACCTTTAATAGGATAGACAAATTTTCCAGTCTGACCAGGTTTAATCAGACCTTTTTTTGTCTTTCTTGGAATCAGACCACCCACTGCCTTTCCGTTATCCAAAAAGATGTTCACTTTAAAACGTTGATCCGTACTGCTCACGTTTTTGACAGCCACTATAAAGTGCAGCGTCTCACTGCCTTTCCATTTTTTGAAAACGCATGAAAAATTTTCCAACTGGGCTTCAGGAGCTATTGTTTTGTGCAACTTGCCTTCGGCCACACAAGGAAAAACCTCCCCTGCTTTGGGCTTCATGCCGGCGCAACTAGCCAGAGCCAAGCCTGCTGCCGTCAAAATTACCAACAACCAAGTCGATACCCCTTTGAATCGATTCATAATTGCCTCCTTAATTAAAATGGATTTTGTGCCAATCAGGCACCCCGGTCTAAAAAAAGCCCAATTTACCGCCCCTTCAAATTATGTGGGCCTTTTTTAAAAATTTATTCTCCCTGCAGTTTGGTAGACAATGTACATAAAAAATAACACCTGCGTTTCATATTATGAAACAGCGTTTTGTTTATATCAAATACACTGTTTGTTTGTCAAGAGATTTTATACATTTATTTTTCACTTTTTTAATCAAAAAATCCATGCGCATACAACAAATCAATTTGTTGCGGGCGATATAGGGGATCAATATGAAACAATATACTTGACAAAGGGTATTTTTGTCGGCATATTTTATATAAAAATAAAAACATTGTCTTATATTATGAAACAAAAAGGATCAAATTTTAATTCAATCGAAAAGGCGCTGAAGATCCTCCTCCAATTCCAGGAAGACCGGCCGTCCTGGGGAGTAAGGGAGTTAAGCGCACGTCTTGGGTTCAGTCCTGCTACTGTTCAACGCATTCTCCAGACCCTAAAGGCCCACTGCTTTGTCTATCAAAATCCCAAAACGCGGCAATACCGCCTTGGAAATATATATTTTCAATTTCTAGACACCCTGCAGAGCAACTATCCAATCACGCGTACAGCCCAACCATATATGAAAAGGCTTTCATCTCACACTCAGGAAACCATACACCTTAACGTAATTGATGATATGGACAGGATATGTATTGATAATATTGAATCCCCCAGGATCCTAAAGGCCACCATGCCTATTGGAAACCGCTCTCCCCTTTACGCAGGAGGCTCTTCAAAGTGCCTGCTCGCCTTTTCTTCGCAGGAATTTATTGAAAGATATCTTGAAAATATAAAACTCGAGCCGCTTACGGAAAATACAATAATAAATATTACAAGACTTATAACAGAACTTTCAATAATAAAAAAACAAGGATTTGCCAGTAGCATAGGGGAACGCACCTCGGGACTAGGGTCTATTAGCGCTCCTATCCTGGACCACAGGGGTAATATATTGGCCGCGCTAAGCATTGCACTGCCGGAGGTAAGATTTAGGGACCTTGATCATTATGAATTCTGCGTGAAAGAACTACTGTCCGTTGCAAAAAATTTCTCCAGGATTATGGGGTACCATGATCAAGAAACGGAAAATTAATAAAAGAGAGCCAGGTTAAAAATGTTCAATTTCGAAGTCTGCGCTTATCTGCTCAATTTCGAGGATGGCGAAAATTTTAACCGCCCCACTTAAATACAGCGGGACAGGCATCCATACATTGAGTATTTCGAGGATTAAAATTTGGGCCAGACCTGTCTGCGTGCAACACACAGGCAGGCGCAGGGATTGGGCAGATAATCACAGACTTCGAAAGGGGACGTTTTGAAACTGGCTCAAGAGGTAATGGGTTATGCCACTCAATGAAATTCTCCCAAAAGCGGTTAAATTATATCCTGACAGCGAAGCCGTTGTTTGCGGCGACATCAGACTCGACTATAAAAGTCTCGCCGGACGGGTCTGGAGACTTTCTCACGGCTTGATCAGCCTGGGGCTTAAAAGAAATGACAGAATAGCGATTCTCCATGAAAACTGTCACATATTTCTTGAGGCCTATTACGCCGCGGCCCACCTTGGGATTATCCTTGTGCCACTTAATTTCAGACTCTCAACAAAAGAGATTGTCATGATCCTGAATGATAGTCAGCCACGTATACTGATCGCCCAGGCCAAGTACTACGAAAAAATAAAGGATATCCCCGAACTGGTTCCCGCAACTGAAAGGATAGTCTGGACCCAGACATCCACAGGAAGTGAGTTAAACACCAGGGGCGTGGATTATGAAACCCTGCTGGGGGAGCAGATCGACACACCACCGCCGGAAATAGCAATAAAAGATGATGATGTGGCACACCTCTATTATACGAGCGGGACAACCGGTCGTCCCAAAGGCGTGATGCTGACCCATAAAAATGTAAAAAGCCATGCCCTGGGTACCATTGCTGAGATCCAACTGACCGACAGTGATCACTGGTTTCATGTGGCCCCGCTTTTTCACCTTGCCGACGCATGGGCAACCTTTGCAATTACGTGGGTTGGCGGTAAACATATATTACTGCCCACCTTTGACCCCCTTAGTGTGCTTAGACTCATTCAAGAGGAAAAGGTCACCCTCAGCAATCTGATCCCTACTATGCTAAATATGATGGTCAATCATCCGGACGTAGGCAATTTCGATTATTCCGGTTTAAGGGTTATATTGAGCGGGGGCTCGCCCATTGCCCCGGAAACTGTCCGGAAAATTATTGATGCCTTTAAGTGCGATTACATCCAGACCTACGGCATGACAGAGACAAGTCCCTATCTGACAATGTCAATACTCAAACAACACCTCAAGCATCTTTCTCCGGAAGAACAGCTGAGGTTTAAGGCAAAGACCGGGCGGGAATTCATAAACATAAGCCTTAAGGTTGTGGACAAACAAGGCCGGGATGTGGTCAGAGACGATAAACAGGTAGGAGAAATCATTGTAAAAGGTGATAGCGTAACCCCTGGATACTGGAATATGCCCGAAGAAACAAATAAGGCCATGCGGGATGGCTGGCTGTATACCGGTGACCTTGCAGTTATAGACAAAGAACGATATGTCACTATTGTAGATAGAAAAAAGGACATGATTCTTACTGGAGGAGAAAACGTTTACTCCACTGAAGTTGAAAATGTCCTTTACATGCACCCTGATGTGCTGGAGGCCGCTGTAATCGGCGTGCCGGATGTCCACTGGGGTGAAGCCGTAAAGGCATGTTTAGTTCTCAAGAAGGGGCGCGAGACTACCGAGGAAGAAATTATAGCATTTTGTAAAAAGGACCTGGCCCATTATAAGGCGCCTAAGAGCGTGGAATTTATGGAGTCCCTGCCCAAAACAGGTTCAGGCAAGATCTACAAAAAGGGCCTGAGGGAATCCGGTTTGAAAAAGTAGATTTCTTTAAATGGTTCTGGTTGACTTTTTTCATTTTGAAACCCCTGTTTTTCCCCAGTACCAATCGACAAATTTGTCGAAATTATGGCCTGCCTTTCGACATTTATTTCCTTATTTCACATCGCATACTGTATTTCATCTCCAAACATTTATATTAAATACCTTGTTATTTCAGCTGGTTAATATTATCAGATTCGTTTTGGCACAAGTCCTGCTATATCATAATTTCAAATCACACAAATGAAAGGGAGGTACAATTCAATGAAAAAGATTAGTCTATGTTTTGCATTGTTGCTTGTTATAGTCCCGGCAACGTTGGTTATGGCAGGACCTTATGAAAGAGGTCAAGGTATGATGGGCACTGGGTGGGAAGTTGGCCGCCAAGCACTGTCTTCACTTAATCTGACAGCGGAGCAAACAGAAAAAATTAAGGCCCTCCGTGAATCCGGCCAAAAAGAAGTAGCGCCTCTTCGCGTCAAACTATTCACCAAGCGGGCTGAATTGAGGCTATTATGGATGCAGACCAATCTTGAGGGTGACAAAATCAAGGCAAAACAGAAAGAGGTCCTCGTATTAAAAGGACAAATTTTGGACAAGGTAACGGATATCAGGCTTGACTTTAACAAAATCCTGACCCCTGAACAACGCACCCAGTTGCTTGCCCTTATAATAGGAAAAGCTCACCACGGTCCTCGATGGGGCAAAGCAGGCCGCAAAGGCCCTAAAATAGGTGGTGGCCCACGCAAATAGACCTGGCTTACACCCGTAGGTCATCATTAAGCCACTACACCCCGCCCCTTTTTGAAGGGGTGGGGTGTATTTTTTTATACCCGCTTTTTGACATAGCCGCAAAAGGGCACAAAATACGCAAAAATGTTATGGTTTAGTATAACAGCTCATCAAATAGGGGATATGGAGTATCTGCTCAATAAATAAGGGACAACGGATTTGGCAATTCCTTTCATAAATGACAAGGTAATTGGGGTTCTTCCTCAAGTCCATATCTCAAAAAAAATACCACTAAACCGCGCAAAGGCCAAATATTTGGGATTTAGACCACCCAAACCAATCGTAATCTCTGATGGCTTTTGCAAAATCCTAAATATTTGGTCGGCCTCCTCCATAGAAATAGATATGGGCTTGAGAAAGAACCCCAATTGCCTTTTCCAATAGTGGCAAAGGAAGAACCCCTATTTATTGAGCTGTTACGATATGGACTTATCGTAAATGAGTGCTCGGAAGGCACCTTATATGTTAGGCCTAAGGCTCAAGGCACAAGGAAACCGGAATTATTCCACAAATTATGACCCTTCATTTTTCTTTTTCACGGCGTGTACGCTCAACGTCTTCCCTGGCCATTCCCAAAAAAACACGATACGGCCCAGGAGTGCCATAAGGGAAAAATGAGACACGATCTCCCGGAAATACCGAGTCATAGATATTTATGACTCGACCGTTGCGAAATACGGCTTCTATTTCTTCAGGGGGAACCAAAACCTGCCTTGCAATATCGATGGCTGGTGTCCCCCCGCTTGAAATTTCTTTTTTAAGTGAATAAGCGAGTCCTTGCTTATCCATATAGCGGCGAAGAAAACCAAAAATATTAACATCGACCATATTCTTACCTTCAGTGAAAACCATGTTAACCACCTCCAATTGAATTAAGGGCTCGCGCAAAATCTATTATCACTAACAACCTTCTTTAAGGAAATCTTTGCGCTAATTACTTATCAAAATTTTAGTGAAGACGGTAAAGCATGTCAATCACTTAATCCAGTTACCCTTATATCATAAATGATCTAACTATTTGAATATTTTAATTTTTTATTTGATTTAGTCTGGATTTTATGGCAAAATATAAAAAAATGATAGTTATTTAACATTTTTTTGTTATATTTTAGTTTTTTGAATTTGAGTTCCCTAAACTTTTACCACATTTCAAAAGGAGGCAGTGATGTTTAAGATTCTGAGAGTAAATATGTCTGATCTTTCGATCAAGAGTGAAGAAATACCTGAAGCCTATCAAGGTCTCGGGGGAAGGGGTTTGACATCTGCAATAGTGTTAAAAGAAGTGGAGCCAACATGTTCTCCTATTGGGGCGGGTAATAAACTTATACTTGCCCCCGGATTGCTGGGGGGAACAAACTGTGCCAATTCAGGCAGAATTTCGGTGGGCGCCAAGAGCCCCCTTACCGGAGGTATTAAAGAGTCCAACTCAGGGGGACAGGCCGGTCAATATTTGGCCAAGCTTGGAATTTTCGCCATTGTAGTTGAAGGCCTGCGTGAGGACGGAAAACTCTATAAGCTTTATGTCGCTAAGGACAAATATGAACTGTCACCTGCTGATGACCTCAAGGGCCTGGGAAACTATGCCACTGTTGACAAACTGAAAAACGAATTTGGCGACAAAGCAGGATTTGTTAGTATCGGTCCGGCCGGTGAATGGAAACTGGCTGCAGCCAGTGTCGCTATTACTGATACAGAGGTTCGACCAACCCGTCATGCAGGACGCGGAGGTCTAGGGGCTGTTATGGGTTCTAAAGGATTAAAGGCAATTGTCATTGATCCATCAGAGGGTGAATTGGCGCCAATCGTCGATAAAGAGGCATTTAAAGGGGCCGCAAAGCGTTTTGCCAAGGCATTAAGCGAACATGCTGTAACGGGCCAGGGACTTCCTACCTATGGAACGGATGTGCTCATAAATATTATTAATGAGGCGGGCGGCCTTCCTACCAGGAACTTCAGCTCCGGACGCTTTGAAGGCGCCGATAAAGTGGGCGGAGAAACCCTGAACAAGATTACCGTCGAGCGAAAGGGCAATCCTACACGCGGATGTATGACTGGATGCGTTATTCGTTGTTCCGGAGACTTCCTGGACAAAAAAGGGCAATTTGTTTCAAAATGGCCTGAATATGAAACAGTATGGGCCTTGGGTCCCAATTGTGAGATTGACGATCTGGAAGCTATAGCAAGGATGGACCGGGCCTGCGATGATATCGGCCTTGATACGATTGAGACAGGCAATGCACTGGCGGTAGCAATGGAAGGCGGAGTAAAGGAATTCGGTGATGCTGCCGGCGCAGAGGAACTTATGGCGGAAATCGTTAAAGGAACACCTCTGGGTCGAATCCTGGGTTCAGGAGCGGCCGTAGTGGGCAAGACCTTTGGCGTCAGGCGCATCCCTGTGGTAAAGAATCAGGCCCTGCCGGCCTATGATCCCAGGGCTGTCAAAGGTGTTGGCGTGACCTATGCTACATCCACAATGGGCGCTGACCACACGGCAGGCTATGCAGTAGCAACAAACATCATGAAGGCGGGGGGCGATGTGGATCCCCTCAAGGCGGAAGGCCAGGTCAAATTATCCAGAGACCTCCAGGTTGCGACTGCGGCTATTGACACAGCCGGACTTTGCCTGTTTGTGGCCTTCCCTGTTTTGGATATCCCTGATGCCTTTAATGCCATAGTGGATATGATCAATGCCAAGTATGGTCTGTCCTTGACTGGCGATGATGTAGGTTCTCTTGGGCAGCGGGTTCTTAAAATGGAAAGGGATTTTAATATGCGGGCAGGTTTTACATCGGCGGACGATCGACTTCCGGAATTTTTCAAGAATGAGAAACTCTCGCCGCATAACGAAGTGTTTGATATCCCTGACGAGGAACTGGACACGGTTTTCAATTTTTAAAATGTACCTGGAGATTCCTTGCAGCTTGCTGCCCGGAATCTCCAACAAACCCAGATTATTATTCTTTTTTTATGTAGATATCCCGCTTCGGGTATGGAATCTCAATTCCCTCCTTATCAAAGACCTCTTTTACGTGATCTGTGACATAGGAGATAGTGTCCATCCTGCGGCGGGGGTCGCGGATCCATACCCTTGCCTGTAAATTCACTGCCGAATCACCAAAGCTTCTCACCACCACTTTTGGTTCAGGATCCCGCATCACCCAGTCAAGTTCGTGACTGACTTTGACTATAAGCTCTTTGGCCTTCTTAATGTCGGCGTCATAGGCTATACCAACGGGAATCCGGACCCTGATCTCCTTGTCAATAGTGGTGTAGTTGATGATATCTCGCATCATTATTTCGTTGTTGGGAATAACTACTACAATATTATCCGTTGTCCTAATCTTTGTGGCCCTGAGACCTATTTCAATAATGTCCCCCCATGTGGCTGAGTTGGCCGGGGCGGACCAGACCTCAATGCGATCTCCTACCTCAAAGGGGCGATCAATAATTAAAAGAACGCCGGCAATAAGGTTTGAAAGGGTGTCCTTTGCCGCAAAACCAATAGCAATGCCTGCCACACCAGCGCCTGCAATAAAAGGCATAATATTTAAGCCCACCACATCAAGGGCCAAAATAATTCCTGTGGCATAGATAATCACACCGGAAAATTTACTGGACAGACTTAGGATTACATCATCTATATCGGTCTGTGTTTTCGACGCTATCTTCTCCTCCATGTATGGAAGAAGAGTATTGACAATGCTGTTTGCAATTGATGCGAGGATCAGGATCAAAAAGGCGTAAAACAGTTTTTCCACTAAAGGGGCCTTAAACAGGTTTAGCAATCCTATACCGACAAGTAGAATAATGGCATAATGTCCAGCCCGTTTCAGGAGGACAAAGATGCGACCAACTTTTTCAAAAAAGGGACGGTCATGATATTTTTTTTCGAATTTTGTAATGACCGTATTTAATATCCACCAGGCAATAGCCGCTGCCAGCAATATTGCCAGGATATAGCCGCAGGAAATCAGAACGGGTCCGGGATCTAAAAAGATTGCCTGGTAAACTCGCACAAAAAACTTTTCCACTTCTTACCTCCTGCATCTGCACTTCGTTAGCAATAAACCTTCAGAACACCTTTCCTTTAAACCTAAGTTGAGTTTGGCATTATCATGACTTTTTACAAAATTGTCAACATTGATGGTCTCGTAAAAACACCGAAAGTTCAGGATTTTGGGTAATACCCTTAGTAGCCAAAACGGATTCACGCTTTCACGGAGCAAGGCGCTTTTCCCCTTTTAACCATAAGTGAATCAAAATATTAAATTTAGCTTGAAATTATTTTACCTATGTGGTAAAGGATATTTTAAGAATGGATATAGCTTTGAGAAATAAGACTCTTAAAAATGCCTTTAATTCTGAAAAAGAGCTGAAAAAAGAATTTGGATCAGAAAAAGCGCGTTTGATAATGCGCCGCATGGCAGTACTTAGGGCATCACCGGTATTGTCTGAAGTGCCGCATAAAAAACCTGAACGAAGACATAAACTCAGCGG
>Ga0209013_10005022_pt1 | contig 11484 bp, 9 predicted proteins | sample Cruoilmetagenom2_FD_187291 | JGI IMG/M metagenome (GOLD analysis project Ga0209013, IMG submission 187291) | Oil polluted marine microbial communities from Coal Oil Point, Santa Barbara, California, USA - Sample 2 (SPAdes) (version 2) | ecosystem: Environmental > Aquatic > Marine > Oil seeps ...
AGCAGCAGCACGTCTAGTACAACGGGGAGATGTGGTAATTATATTATCGTATGCCTATGTGATGAACGAAGAAGCACAATCACATAAACCAACAGTTGCGATTATGAATCAAGACAATTCAATTAGTCAAATTATTAATTACGAACCAGAAGCTACGGTTATGTAATTGGAAAGCTAAAGATGATGAAGTGGTTGCACTACTACAGTAGGGTTAGTATCATTTGGTACTTCATGTTTGACCCAGTAGGAAGCGAGAAAAGTACCAGTAATTACTTGCCATGCAGATGCAAAAGCACTTGGTAATGCAGCTAATGGCGTGAAATATGCAGCAGCTAAAGCTACACCTAGACCCGAATTTTGCATTCTTACTTCAATCGAGATTGATCGTTAATCTTGACGAGACAATTTTTAAAGCTTTTGCTGCAAAGTATCCTAATAGAAGTCCAAATCCATTGTGTAGTATTACCGCAAGGAACACTAGGATTCCGGCAGTTGCAATATTTTCTTCTAAGTAGCAAGTATGAGTGACCTGGTTACGACCACGAGCTCATGGAAGGCAACTTACTGGAATTTATTGTATTCTTTCATTTTTCTTTCATGTGCATATGTTAGTCTATCATTTGAAGGAACAAGTTGACTATAATGGAAGTTTTCGCACATGAGTGCGGATGTGTTGCCAATGGAGAAATGAAAAGCGAAGGAAGAGGTGTTTGTATGAGAAAGAGTAGTCTACTAGTAATGATTCTACTACTAATAATAGCGCAATTTAGTAGTATGTCTGTACATGCGGAGGGTGTAGCTGAAGATGGCTTTGAATATGAAGTTAACGCTAATGGTGATGTAACAATCACAGACTATATTGGTACAGCGAAGGTTGTTACCATTCCGGAAATGTTAGATGGAAAAAAAGTGACTTCAATTGGTGATAATGCATTTCAAAATAACGAGCTAACGAGTGTGACGATCCCGAATAGTGTGACCTCAATTGGTGTGGCTGCATTTTCTCAAAATAAGCTAACGAGTATGACGATCCCGGATAGTGTGACCTCAATTGGTATCGCTGCATTTCTGGAAAACGAGCTAACGAGTGTGACGATATCAAACAATGTGACTTCAATTGGTACTTATGCATTTTCTCAAAATAAGCTAACGAGTGTGAAGATCCCGAATGGTGTGACCTCAATTGGTAGTCGTGCATTTCAGAATAACGAGCTAACGAGTGTGACGATCCCAAATAGTGTGACTTCAATTGGTAATAATGCATTTCAGGATAATAAGCTAACGAGTGTGAAGATCTCGGATAGTGTGACCTCAATTGCTGATTATACATTTATGAATAACGAGCTAACGAGTGTGAAGATCCCGGATAATGTGACCTCAATTGGTATGTATGCATTTCGGAATAATGAGCTAACGAGTGTGAAGATCCCGGATAATGTGACCTCGATTGGTATCTATACATTTGATAAAAACAAGTTAACGAGTGTGACATTTGAGGGTACACCAACTATTGAATTGACATCTTTCGATAGCGATTCCGAATGGTATATAGATGAGGATTTTAACACCCGTTGGAATAAAGATATTACTGCCCCAATGACTATTTATGCGAAATATATGTATACGATTTCGTTTAATACAAATGGAGGATCAGCAATAACAAATCAAGCCATTGAGTCTAATGAAACAGCAACAGAACCTACTGCACCAACAAAGATGGGCTATACCTTTGCAGAGTGGTATAAGGACGAGGCATTAACGGAAAAATGGGATTTTGCGACAGATGTCGTAACAGAAAATACAACACTGTACGCAAAGTGGACAGTAAATTCCTATACCTTATCCTTTAACACAAATGGAGGATCAGCAGTAGCAGATCAACCCATTGAGTATAATAAAACAGCAACAGAACCTGCTGACCCAACAAAGACAGGTCATACATTCGCAGGGTGGTATAAGGAAGCAGCATTAGCGACTGAATGGAATTTTGCGACAGATGTAGTAACAGAAAACACAACATTGTACGCAAAGTGGACAGTAAATTCCTATACCCTAACTTTTAATACAAATGGAGGATCAGCAGTAGCAAATCAAGCCATTGAGCCTAATGGAAAAGCAACAGAACCTACTGCCCCAACAAAAACAGGTCATACATTTGCAGGGTGGTACAAAGAAGCAGACTTTACGAATAAATGGGGTTTTATGACAGATATCGTAACAGCAGATACAATCCTATACGCCAAGTGGACGAAGAATCCTTCTGGTGGAGGAGGAGGTCTAGTTCCAGTTCCAGTACAGTCATATACGCTCACTTTTGATGAGAATGGTGGTTCAGTAGTGGCTACCCAAAACCTTATCTATAATGAAAAAGCATTGAATCCAACAGTACCAACCAAGGCGGGTCATACATTTGCAGGTTGGTACAAAGAAGCAAACTTTACGAATGAATGGGATTTTAAAACAGATGTCGTGAAAGAAAACACAATCCTATACGCAAAATGGACATCGAATTCTTCTTCATGCACAGCTAATTTTACGGATACCTCTTCCCATTGGGCAAAAGAAGAAATTGATGAAATTGCTTGTCGTAGTATTATAAAAGGCTATCCAGATGGAACATTTAAACCGAACGAATCGATTAAACGTGAACATGTTGCGGTCATGTTTACCAGTACATTTGAGTTAACGCCAATCCGTGGTACCATTAAGTTTAACGATGTGCCGACAAATCATATGTATTATGATGCGATTACCCAAGTCTATCAGGCAGGTATTTTCGAAGGCGTATCAAACGGTAAGTTCAATCCAGACGCAAATATGACTTGTGCGCAAATGGCAAAAGTTGTCGTGTTAGCATTTAGATTAGAGTCAAGTGAAACAAGCACAAACGTATTCCGGGACGTGCCTTCAACTCATTGGGCAAAGAATTATATTTCAACACTTGCGGATTACGGCATTGCATTCGGAGACAATGGGGACTTCAAGCCAGAAGAGCCCGTCACACGTGCTCAATTTGTCTCATTTATGTACCGCGTTTTAAACTCATAAAACGAACCACCTACAAAGTTGTTTTAAAGACTTTGTAGGTGGTTTATTCGTTAAATAGCCAGACAATAAGATTCTAAATCCTCAGATTATATCGCATTTATTATACTCCTTCATTTTTTTTCATTCATATATGGCAGCACTTTTTCTTTGTAGATGGTTCACAGGGGAGGAAAAAGGTAGATGACTCGATTATAAACATATTGTAAAGGGTTGTTATAATGTTAAAATTAATAATCATATTAGTTTTAACCAGCATTTGTGTTTTTTTTATTTTCTAGATACTTTTTTCGGAAAAGGATAAATAGGGAAAATCAAAGATGGCTTTCAACTAGGTTAGTGATTGCATTGAAATAAAATCAAATCCCCCAAAAAAACATGGAAAAAAACGAATAGAATAAATCCTTGGAAATGTCCTTTTTTTTAGATAAAGTAGAAGGATACTTTGGTATTCTATGTAAGTTTAGAAATTATTACTTGCGAATCAGGTCTATAGTTTATTTAGGGCTCGCAATTGATATATTAAATAAGAAGATTATAACTATAGTAAACGTACAGCACGTGAAAGAAAGGAGTGTCTTCATGGGTTTCAGCGTAGAGCTAATCTTTATGATGATTTCAATCATTATGATGGGGATTATTTTTTTCACGTTATATCGATTTAGAAAAAAGCCAGGAATTATATATCTCATGAGCTTGGTCGTCTGTCGAATAATGTATGCAAGTAGTGTCATCTTGGAGAAAAGCAGCTATTTATTGCAGGATAAGTTCATTTTTCGTAGTATGCAGCAAACTGCACTTATTTTAATGGTGCCGCTATTTATTTTATTTGTACAAGATTTTATAAACCCTCATAAAACCGTCAAAACTCGATGGAGACTTGCTTTGTTTTCAGTATTTATCTTCTGGGCATTGTTGATATGGTTCGATCCCTATCTGCATATAGTCTTTTATTCCGTCGAACTATACGATGGGCAATTGGTTACGACAAGGACGATTTATGGAAGCATTTACAATATTTTTTGTTACATTAGCTTAACTGTCTGCTTCTATTTACTATTTAGATATGCATTTTCAATACGAACTGATCTTCGCAAACCAGGCATATTGATTTTAATGTTAGCTAGATTTCCATTTGTGTTGGAAATTATTCGATTTACGAAACCCCAATGGTCGTCGTGGTTGGGTCCATTATCAATTTTATGTGGTATGTCGGGTACAGTAGCACTACTGATTGTACTGAGATATAAATTCTTTTCGATTGTGCCGATTGCTAAAAATGTTGTATTCGATACGTTTCAAGAAGGCATGCTCATTATGAATGCTTCTGGGCAGGTCGTTGATGGTAATAAAAAAGCGATTCGATTCTTTTCTGAATTAGGTCTTTCTGATTTTTATGGCAGCTCTATCTCAGCGTTATTGTTGCGATGGCCGGAGTGGAGTAGCTTATCGCAGTCATCAGAGCAAGGCAGTTTAGAGATTGAGGTCGGGATGAATAGCGACAGAAAAAATTACCGTGTGAATGTTTATCCGTTGCGGACGGAACGTAAACAAAGGCAAGGCAGTGTTTCACTGATTTTTGATATAACAGAGCAACAGAGGCATTTGGAGAAGATTACACATCTTAATAAGTTGAAGGACCAACTGTTTACCATTGTTTCGCATGATATGCGTAGCCCTCTAGCGATGCAATATCAATTGGTGGAGTTGCTAGAAGAGGATATGGACCATTTCGGTGCAGAGCATCAGGAAATTATCGCAAAGCTGGGTGAGCAAATACGTCATACACTGGGCATGTCTAATAATTTACTAGAATGGTTTCGTAGTCAGCGAGAAGATGTTGTGCTTCGTCCACAATTGCTGGAACTATCAGAAGCTGTGGAGGAATGCTGTCAGTTGCTACATATTAATAGCGAGGCTAAGCAAATACATATAAATAACAGCATACCAATAGGCACCTATGCATTTGCAGATCGAGAAGTTGTGTTATTGGTTGTACGAAATTTGTTGTCTAATGCGATTAAGTTTACCAAGGTAGGCGGTTCTATACATATACACGCTCAATTATCTGGAAAAATGGTCATTGTATCTGTTCGTGATAATGGAATTGGCATGAATAGTGATCAGGTAAAGCGACTATTTGTTGAAAATCAAATTCATTCATCTATAGGAACCTTGGGGGAACAGGGGGCAGGGCTTGGTTTGCTTGTAAGTAAACAGTTCGTACAATTAAGTGAGGAAAGTATATGGGCGGAGAGTACAGTAGGGCAAGGGAGTGTGTTTTATTTTACTATGAGAAGGGGAGCTGAGCTATGAAGGTTCTTATCGTGGATGATGAGCCTATCATGTTGTTGGCTATGAAGCGAATGCTGTCTAGCATAGAAGATGTTGAACTTGTTGGTTGTTTTCAGCAGGCGGAAGAGGCATTTACATTTCTCTGTAATCATGACGTAGATCTCGCATTTTTGGATATTCAAATTGCAAGTGACGATGGAATAGAGCTAGCTCGCAATTTACGATTAAATCATGCGGAACTTGATATTGTGTTTACAACTTCACATTCAGATTATGCAATTCAGGCATATGATGTATATCCACTAGACTATATGGTCAAGCCCATCTCCAAAAAAAGACTGGTCCAAACAATTGCAAGAGCGGCTAGCAAACATGAAGGTTCTTCGGTTGTTAGTAGTAGCCACGTGGCAAATCGTCTAAAAGTACAAATGTTAGGTTGCTTCGAGGTTAATAGTACAGAGAAAGGTATAGTGAAATGGATCTCTAAAAAAAGCGAGGAGCTATTTGCCTATTTAATCGTAAATAAAGGTGGAAGTGTAGCGAAAATGAGTGTGATTGAGCATATATTTCCCGATATGCCATTAAAAAATGCAGAAGTCTATCTGAATACTGCAGTGTATCAACTGAGAAAAGTATTGAATATCCACGGTTTCAAGGATATTGTTATTTCGGGGCAGGAAAAGTATCGGTTAGAGCTCCGTTACGTTGATGTGGACTTTATTCAATTTGAGCAGGGGGTCGAGATGCTAGTCAAGATTCATACTGACAATGAAGTAGTTGCCATAGAATTGGAGAAACAAGTTGTAGGTGAGTTGTTAGAAGATCGACCTTTTGCATGGGCAACTACGGAACGCGAAGCGTTGAACATTTTATATGCATCCCATGCTAAAGAGCTTGTGAGTTGGTTGTTAATTTGCAAGCAATACCCAGAAGCTTTGCAAATTGGGAGAAGAATTATAGCGCGAGATGCATTTGATGAGAAGGCAAATCGCCAGCTCATACATATACTTGGAGCAATGGGGGACAAACATGCCCTGCATCGCCATTACCATCAGTATGCACAAATGATGCAACAGGAACTTAATCTGCAACCGTCGGTGACAATGGAACAGCTTTATAGTAAATATAAATAAAAGTACCAGGTGCTTGTTGATTTTCTGCCGAAAAAGAAGTAACCATTCTTATCGATATTTAGAGAAAATGATTGCACCATTTTTTCTATATATCAAATTGGCGTCCTTTCAGAGCGGCTTTTTTTATTTATTTAAGGGTAATGAAGTTGATTTCCCTAAAATAACATAACCCTAGTAGATTAAGATTTCTAAGAAACTATTAGATGGTTTATTTAGTATTCTATTATTAGAAGGATGTATAGGAAAGGATTATGAGTATGGCCTACCTAGCGTTTCTTTATCATACAGTGATATTGAATTAGCAGAAGTAAATGTCAGTTGGGATACTAAGGGATTACTACCAAGATGGTTCGATAAAAACAGAAGGTATTTTTTAATTAACTAGATTTCAAGAACAAATTAAGTTAATGCTGGTCAGGAAGAACTCTCAGTATTTTCTAATTCTATTCTATTGTCCAGGTATCTAAGCTTTATTTTCAAGGGAGAGGTTTATTTGCCGAATAATATGAATGTATGGTCCTTTATATTTTCTTTGTTTTGTATTCTTATATTTTTTATCGTAACATCCTCAGCAAATTTTATAAGTGGTTTTACCATAATTATAGGAACTCATCCATTGAATATTGTTTTAGGATTTACGGTGATAGCATTTGTTCTTGGAGTGATCGGATTAAAGGATGCAAGAGAATGGAAAGCAATGGCTAGAAGTATATTTACTATTATTTTTACGATAGCCTTTTCGGCAATATTGATCGTCATTCTATTCTTTGGCAGCCTCCTAGGTTAAATATTGTTCCATAAATGAAATAGTTTTTTTACTAGAAACAATATGTTTTTTGTAAGATGGAAAGGGGAGGGATATGAAACAATCTAATTACTGATTAGTAAAAAGGTTTGATACAATTGCATTAACAAGATGGATTATGACAATTCAACAAACGGGCCATTTTGCGGAACAAGGATTAGAAATCACAGGGGAAAAAGAGTTAGCATTGGTGAATATTTTGTGTGCCCTATTTTCAGAATAATGGAAATGATATTTGGAGTGTTTTAGGCCATGTGTGAAAGTGGCTTGTCTTAGGGGAGGAGATAAAAAAATGATTGAATTACGAAAAATAACCGGGGATAACATAGATGAAATAATAGCACTTGATGTTGGAGAAAGCCAGAAAGACTTTATAGAAACTACTAACCTCAGAAGCTTTGCAGACGCTCATATGTTGAACGCAGACGGGATACCAGCGACTCCCATTGCCATTTATGCCGATGGAGTTGCGGTTGGATTTTTGATGTATATTTATGATACGTTGGATCATGAATCATTTGAAAATGAAGTTTTTTACGGGAAGAAGAGCTATTTTATTTGGCATATTATGATTGAAAAGAGTTACCAGGGGAAAGGATATGGCAAACTTGCTTTTGAAAAAATGTTGATGAATATTGAAAATATGCCATATGGGGAAGCAGAATATGTAGCCCTCTTTTATCATACAAGTAATGTCAAAGCTAAAACATTATACGCTTCATTTGGTTTTGTAGACACAGGCATCATTCAGAATAATTCGATGTTGGCGATTAAAAATCTAGATATGAAATTAACAGAATCCATATTAGAATAGGATCTCTCGGAAAGAAATGTAAGTTATCAACGTCTTGACTTATAATAAATACAAATTTCCAGAAGAAAAAACAAATTTTGTTAACTCTGTCTTAGCAAAAATATACTATTTATACCGCAATCGGGCGCGATTTTTTTAGAATTATTAGGTAGAAAATGATCGAAATTTATAATAAAAATCGCATAGTATTTCACAAAGAATTAAACTGTTTTGATCAATTGTTTTTCAAAACGATTCTGATTATTTAACTTAAAATGTGGATTTTGGGGATATTTTAGATCAAACTTTATTCCAAACCAACAGTTGGAGACCTCATATAAACTTAATCTCTAAATGCTGACATAATTGTATAAAATTTTTATAAAGCAATTTTTGTGAATATTCAATTTTCGTGAAATCCTTACTATTGTTATGATCGTTACGATAACTATCTTTAGAAGAAGATAAATACACTTTTAAATATTGCTCTGCATTCAACAAAAAGTAAGTCACATCATTTTTACTAACTAATTCTAATTCAGATAATGGAATTCTAGCAAAGTCTTCTAGTGTATCAATAACACCATACTCTATACAAATTTCATCTTTTTTAAATTGATGTTCATATAAATTAATTAACGTGTAGCCTTCTGAATCCATCATTTTTTTTATTATGTCCCAATCATAAATCATATCTTCAGCCGAAACTTCCCATCCTCTAGGATCTCCCGCAACATGTATATCTATTGTCACTAGGAAGCCAAGATCTATTTGTTACTTGTTCTAAACCTAATGAACCCATCAATAATGGAATTATACCTAGTTCGTTTAATTTTTGGGTTATATTTAAAAAAGCGTCTAACTTAAAATTATCCATAAAACTCTCTCCTGCCCAACTGTGAACCTGATGTGATTTGAAATAGCTATTTTCATTCGCCAATAATTATTAGTTTGCGTCAACGACTTGCATTATTTCTTTAATAGCCTTGGATGTTTTTACATATATTAACCATTTAGAGTTCACCATTATTTGCTTTTTAGTATGGACTTCCACAATGTCCATATCTTGTAGTATGGTTTGGAGTGATTTAACTTCACCATTTACTTTTGCGAATGCCATTCTGTTTGCAAGTGAAGTATTTAATGCATATGCAAAATCAATAACATTTGAGTTTTCTGGAAGTTTTATTGAATCCATACCTGGAGTGAACACCGTTATTTCTTTTTGAAACAGTTCAAATGAAATTAAATCACAAAATGCAACAGAATTATGTGCTATAGATTTTACAGAATGGATAGAGTTACCTAATAGGCCCAAACTTATATTTTGTAATTGAGGTTCTTTTAAGTATTCAAAAACACCATGCTTAAAAAAGTTATTAGTAGCTTCATCATGAATAACTACACGAATAATAAGGTTATTTATTTTTATCTTCGTTTCCAAGTACTTTATAAATAGATGATTTTCTATAGCTATTCGGTCAACAAATTGATTAGGCACATGTTCGAACAAGGAGTGGATAATCCCAAGAACAGTATAGCAACTTAGTGTTGTTTTGGATGTTACGTGAATGGTGAAAAGATCTGAAAACTCTTGCCCTTCGCTTAATAAAATAGACGATTTAAAGAGAGGTTTTTTTCTCCACACCACACCAATATTGTCATTATTTGAATCTTTTACTTGTAACTCTTGAATAACCTTATAGAAAGCCTTGGAAAAGATTTCGATATATTCTTCCATTATCTTTTTATATCGAGTATATCGAGGAGGGTTTAAGTAGCTGAATCCTAAGTCTTCTAATTCCTCTTGCACCTTATACAAACCAATCTTCTCGGCTAGTGGAGAAAAGAATAGTAATGTTTCATTGGCGTATGGTATTTTCTTTTCGATTCTTTTAATAGCGAGAGTTCTCATATTATGCAAACGATCAGCAAGTTTAATTACTGCAACACGAATATCGATAATAGCAGTGGAGAGAAGTTTTTGCATGTTGATTGCTGTGTATTCTTCTTTTTCATATTCACCTTTTTCAAATTTAGTTAAACCGTCCACAATGAAAGTCACCTGTGTTCCAAAATATTGTTCGATTTCAGACAAAGAAACCTCGGTATCCTCCACTACATCATGAAGCAATGCACATATCAAAGACGTTAGGTCTGCTTGATATTCTGATAACATCAAACATACTTCAAGTGGATGGATAATATATGGCTCTCCCGTCGCTCTTGTTTGCCCAGTATGTGCTCTCTCTGAGAATGCCATTGCAGATTGCAATTGTGTTATTTCAGCTTCAGATAAGTATTTGCACTTTTGAAGAAGTTCGTCCTTCACTTCGTTAATCAACGATATCCCACCTCATTTTTAAAATATTATACATTATTAGAAGAACATATAAAGGATTTAGTCCAACTTCAAAAATTGTTATATAATATTGTTAATAAATCTAATTAAAAAGGTGATCATGTAGAAAATTTTTTTCGAGATTTTATAAATGCTAATGTACTAGATGAATTGGCTTTAGAGGGTTTTTTCGGAAAAAATGTTATGTTGGCTACTCAAAAGAGGGAACTCATAGAGACAAATTCATTTTTGTATGAATCATTCCTATTATGGTTTGAAGGTAAAGAACAATCAAAGTCAGCAGATGTTAAAGGGAATATAATAACATTTTTTAAATTAATTTTTAGATGCTTATTTAAGTAGTAAACAAGAAGCAATTGATGTTATCGATACTTTTTGGCATGGGACACCGTTATCTGACTTAGAATGTATGACTTCTTACATAGAATTCGCAAGATTGTTTACCGAAACTAAAGACCTCCTTGCAGAAATGAACTTTCAAAAGATTTCTGAAAAAATGAACATAGCATCGGCACTTGCAAATTCATATTCTAAAGGAATAGAAATGACGGGGAAGACACTTACTATGGGCTAACAAATTGATATTTATTAAAATGTACATTACTAAAATTGGATTTAGTAATGTACATTTTTATTAAATGTGTAACATCATAAACAAGCGATGATAAAAGTAACCATCATGTACAATTACTTGTCTTTAATGCTACAGGGTGAGTTGTGGGATTTTATCATTTAGTGATTATATTTCTTCTTGGAAATAGATCTTATAAAACTTTCGATTTGTGGCTTCATCATAGCCGACTTCAATCAGTTTTTCGACTTGCTCAATATCCCGTACATTCACCTGAATTTCAATATTAGAATCCAACTTTATTTTACGTTTATACGTTTTTTCTACCTTTGCGATAGCACTATCAGAAATGATTGTTTCATATGGTTTTACTGAACCTATGATAATGTCTTTTTGGACAGAATCGGTCTTTTCAAAGACTGTATCAATATAGTTATCTACTTGAAATTCATCTTCATTTCTAAAGTAATCGAGTGTTTT
>Ga0209013_10005023_pt1 | contig 11482 bp, 8 predicted proteins | sample Cruoilmetagenom2_FD_187291 | JGI IMG/M metagenome (GOLD analysis project Ga0209013, IMG submission 187291) | Oil polluted marine microbial communities from Coal Oil Point, Santa Barbara, California, USA - Sample 2 (SPAdes) (version 2) | ecosystem: Environmental > Aquatic > Marine > Oil seeps ...
GCGGCGGACGTGCCGTCTCTGACGATTTCGGGATCATGGGGGTCTGTGGTGAGTGGATGACTGGGGCCCAAAGATCGTCAAAGGGGGCACTCACGGGCAATGTCGCCCCGGAGAATCGGGATATTCAAGCCGGAACACCCTCGCCGGAGGGAGGGCACGGGAACGGGAACGGGATCGGGATCGGGATCGGGATCGGAGACCAGATACACTGGCTTCGAGAGGTGACTCAGTGGATCGGATTGTGGAATTTCTGTTCGAAGTAGGAATGCTCAAGCGGACGCCGAGGTCAGGGTGGCAATTCCTCGGTTCCGGGTCGGAGTCGGTTGCCGAGCACGTTTATCGGACAACCATGATTGCGTTCGTACTCGGACGACTGGACGGCACGGTCGACACCGAAAAGTTGCTGCGGTTGGCGCTGGCCCATGACCTGCCCGAGGCGCGCACCGGCGATCTCAATTATGTCAATCAGAAGTACGTCACGGCCGACGAGGCGAGGGCTGTGGACGACATGACCCGTGGTCTGCCGTTCGGCGAAGAGCTGAGGGAGCTGATGGCTGAGTACCGGGACGAGACCTCGCCCGAGGCCGTCCTCGCTCACGACGCCGACCAGCTCGAAATGCTCTTCGAGCTCAAGGAGAAGCTGGACTCAGGCTGTCAGACCGCCGATGACTGGACGCCGTTCGTGCTCCGACGACTGCGGACCGACGCAGCCAAAGATCTGGCCGAAAAAATCCTCGCGGGAGATTCCGCTTCGTGGTGGTTCGACCGCGACTCGGAATGGTGGGTCCGCGGGGGCAAAGGTTAACCCGCATTTCCCACCACCTCGCTACTGCGGCCCGCGGGATGCCGCAATCTGCAGCGTTTTCTCGCATCGGGGTGCTCGACGTACTGCAAGTACGCGCTCCGCGCCCCTCAGGTCGAAAACGCAACATCTCACGACATCTCGCGGGCCTCGCGACGCGACGTGGTGAGAAGTGCGGGCTAGCGACCGGGTCTTCGCCTCAGCTTCCGCAGGCGAAGAACTTCTTCGACAATGCGTGCGGCTGCCCGCTCGACCTCATCATCAGTAGAAAACCTCCCGAGGCTCAGTCGCAGCGACGCTTTGGCGAGTTCCGGTCTGATACCCATCGCGAGCAGCACGGGAGAAGCCTCCGGATGGGACGAGGTGCAGGCCGAGCCGCTACTCACCGCCAGATCGGGAAGCGATGCAAGGAGCGCATTAACTTCTATGCCAGTGAACGAGATGTTGCTGGTGTTCGGGAGCCGGTGCTCGGTTGAACCGTTGATGGCACAATCGTCGACTTTTTCGACGATCGTCTTTTCCAGCTTGTCACGGAGTTTGGCGATCCGCAGTCTCTCTTCTCCGAGCTCCGCGTCTGCGATCTCGAGTGCGTGGGCGAGGGCGACCGCTCCCGGGAGATTCGGGGTGCCGGACCGCACACCACCCTCGTGACCACCGCCGCGGATCTGGGGCGGTAGCTTCACGGGCGGGTTCGATCGCCGCGTGTAAAGCACACCAATGCCGTTGGGAGCGTAGAGCTTGTGACCCGAGAGACTGAGTAGATCGACACCTAACTGAGCCACGTTGACGCCGATCTTGGCGATGCCCTGGGCTGCATCGCAGTGGATGATAGCGCCACGCGCGTGGGCCAGCTCAGCGGCTTCGCGAACCGGTTGCACGGTCCCGGTCTCGTTGTTGGCGAGCATCAGGCTGACCAGGGCCGTGTCGTCGCAGAGCGCCGCTTCGAGCTCGTCGAGTCGAATCCGGCCTTCGCGGTCGACCCCGACCTCGGTGAGAGTCCACCCGTCTCCCTGGAGCGCGCGCAGGACTTCGAGCACCGAAGGGTGCTCGGTGGTCTGGGTCACGAGGTGCCGTCCGCGATCGGCGCGGGTCTTGGCGGCGCCGATCAGGGCCAGGTTGTTGGCCTCGGTGGCTCCCGAGGTGAAGACGATCTCGGTTGCCGATCGGGCACCGAGAAAGCCGGCAACCGAGGTTCGCGCTTTTTCGAGGGCGCTGAAGGCGTCGCGTCCCGGCCGGTGATTACGGCTCGACGGATTGGCGAAGATCGAATCGAAGAATGGTTGCATCGCCTCTACAACCCTCGGGTCGCACGGCGTCGAGGCGTTGTAATCGAGGTAAATAACGTCGGTAGTCATGTTCAACACTGCAATTCTACATTCAGCCAGAGTGTGCCTGCTCGCAAGGCATGGATACAGGGAACAGGGTTCAGGATACAGGGCTGGGCGGGAGGGACCCGCATCCTGCATCCTACATCCTGCATCCTGCATCCTGTATCTGGGTGGGTGGGTGAGGTGGGTGCAACCTGCGTCGATCTCCTTGCGGTGCAAGGCAGTTCGAGCTACTATTCGGGCTCGTTGCGCATCCGCGCAAACTGGAGTGTGCATGACCGAACGAGACGACTTTTTCATCACGGTAGAGGAGGCGGTGGCGCGGATCGCTCGCGGTGAGCAGATCATCGTCGTCGACGACGCCGACCGTGAGAACGAGGGCGATTTGATCTTCGCCTCCGACAAAGTGACCCCTGACGCGGTCAATTTCATGGCCCGCTTCGGTCGTGGTCTGATCTGCGTGTCGATCACCGGTGAGCGCTGCGACGAACTCGACCTGCCGCTGATGGTCGAGAAGAATACCTCGACCCACGGCACGGCATTCACGATCAGCGTCGAGGCCAAAGAGGGAATCACCACCGGCATCTCCGCCCACGACCGTGCGGCGACGGTGCGTGCGATGGTCGACCCAAAGGCCCGGCCTGCCGATCTCCAACGGCCTGGCCACATGTTTCCCCTGCGGGCGCGGAGAGGTGGAGTTCTGAAACGCGCCGGACACACCGAAGCTTCGGTCGATCTCGCGCGAATGGCCGGTCTCACCCCCTCTGGTGTGCTGTGCGAGGTCATGGACGATGACGGCCAGATGGCCCGTCTGCCCCGGTTGCAGGAGTTTGCTCGCGAGCACGGTCTCGGCATCCTCACTGTCGCCGACCTCATTGCCTATCGCATGCGGAATGAAAATCTGGTCGAACGGGTGGCCGGCCCCGCCCTGCCCACCGAGGCGGGCGACTTCCGAATTTACGGCTATCGCAATCGAGTTTCGGGTGAGGAGCATGTAGCTCTCGTCATGGGCAGGATCAACCCCAAGGAACCTGTGCTCGTTCGTGTTCACTCGCAGTGTCTGACCGGCGATGTATTCTCTTCCCGGCGTTGCGACTGTGGATCCCAACTCGACGCTGCCATGCGGCAGATCGCCGAGGAAGGGAAAGGCATCCTGCTCTACCTTCTCCAGGAGGGGCGCGGCATCGGGCTCTTCAACAAGCTGCGCGCGTATGAGTTGCAGGACCAGGGAGAGGACACGGTGGAGGCCAATCTCCACCTCGGTTTCAAGGCGGACCCGCGCGACTACGGCACCGGCGCCCAGATCCTGGTCGATCTCGGCGCACGACGGCTGCGGTTGATGACCAACAACCCGAAGAAGTACACCGCGCTGCGCGGTTTCGGTCTCGAGATCGTCGAGCGCGTACCGCTCGAGGTTCCGCCCACCGACTGCAACCGGGACTATCTCGAAGCCAAGAAGCTCAAGATGGGGCATCTGCTCAAAATGGTGTAGGTGCCAGCCCCGACCGTCGGGTGGGTGGAAACTCAAAACTCAAAACTAAAAACTGTAGGATCGGTGCCGACGTGACGAAATACCCACTCCCAGACCTCAGCACGCTGGCGGCCGAGCTCGAAAAAGGCGTTCCCGGGCTCGCGGTCGGTGGCGTGGTCCCGGGCGCGCGTGCGTTGGCGTTAGCGGCCATCGCTGCCCACGGATGGCCGGAGGGTCTTGCCCTGGTTGTTGTACCGCACGTCTCGGAGGCTGAGGATCTGGCGGCGGGCCTGCGCCTTCTGGCGCCCGACCTGCGAGTCGGGGTCGCGCCGGCCGAGCTCGCGAGCCCCTATCTCGGTGCACAGCCCTCTCTGGCGGCGCGGCTGCAGACGGTAGAGCTGCTGCAACGGGTTGCCGAGGACGCGGTGGATCTGGTGGTGGCGCCGGCCAGACTTCTGGGGTCGCCGGTGCCGATGCCGCGAGCCGTCAACGATTCCGCCATACGGATCGGCGTCGGGGAGCAGCTGGATCTCGGCGGGTTGGCGGCGAGGCTGAGTGCGGCAGGTTATCGACGCGTTGATCTCGTCGAGGAGGCGGGTGAGTTTGCGGTCCGCGGCTGGGTGGTCGACATCCACGCCGGTGGTGAGGCTGGCTCGCGGGTGCAGTTGGACGACGACCGCGTGGAGTCGATCAAAAGCTTCGACCCGACCAACCAGCGCAGCGTCGGTGAAACCGTTAAAGACCTCACACTGCTTCCCCTCGATCCGTTCCCGGCCGAGCCCGAGCGTCTGCTCGAGGTCGCGGCGCTGCTCGAAACCGAGTTCCCGGCGCTCGCGGTTCAAATGGCCGAGGGTGCGGAGCAACGCCTCTGGTGGGGCTTCCTCCATCTCGCCGGAGAGTCGACCAGCTGGCTCGAACTTGCCGACCACGTCGTGGTCTGTGATCGCGATGAGGTCCTTGGTGAACTCGCCCGCTGGTGGTTGGTGCAGGATCGCGAGTGGCAGGTTTTGAGTGGGCGGGTCATGGAGTTGCCGCCGCCCGACCACCTGTTGCTCGATCCCGAAAACCTGAGATCAACGATCGAAGAATCGTCGCTGCGTCTCGATCAGCTTGAGCTGGTGGACGGATCGACGACCTGGAGACGCCTCGCCACCCATCCGGCGGACAACTTTGTGCGTCGTCTTCCTGATCTGGTGCCGACGCTGCGTTCGCGCCGGGCTCAGGACATGAGCCAGGTGATGGTGGTGGCTTCGCCCGGTGAGGGTCGGCGATTCGCCCATCTCCTGCGTGAGGGCGAGGTGGAGCCGGTCTCGTCGCCGCCACCACCGGGCGGGGTGGCGATCGTCGAGGGCGAGCTGCAGCACGGATTCGTTTGGCAGGACATCCTTGCCGTCTATGGACGGCGCGATCTCACCGCCACTCCGAGGCCGCGCCGGCGTCGCTCCGGGGTCGCGGCGTTCGCCTCGGACCTCCGAGACCTCCGACCCGACGACCTGGTCGTGCATCTCGATCACGGGATCGGTCGCTTCACCGGTTTTCGGAGGGTCTCGGTCGAGGGTCGGGAGCTGGAGATGCTCGTTCTCGCCTATCACGGAGGCGACTCGCTCCTGGTGCCGGTTGAACGCGCGGATCTGATCCAGAAGTACGCTTCCGGCGAGGCCGAGGTCAGACCGAAGCTCGATCGGCTGGGTGGCGGTAGTTGGCGGCGACGCAAGGCGAGGGTCAAGAAAGCGGTCCGTGAGATGGCGGCGGAGTTGTTGCGTCTCGCAGCTGTCCGGCATGCGTCCCGGGGTTTCGCGTTTTCACCCGATTCGCCGTGGCAACGTGAATTCGAGGATGCCTTCGAGTTCGAGTTGACGCCGGATCAAGATCGGACGGTGGGCGAGATCAAGAAGGACATGGAGTCGGAGCGGCCGATGGATCGGCTGCTGTGCGGCGACGTGGGCTACGGAAAGACCGAGGTTGCGATTCGCGCCGCTTTCAAGGCGGTGCTCGAGGGCAAACAGGTGGCGGTGCTCGCGCCAACCACCATTCTCGTCGATCAGCACCTCGAGACCTTTCGCCGTCGCTTCGAGGGATTCGCGGTGGAGACTCGGATGCTGTCTAGATTCGTGTCGAAGACCGACGCCAACGAGGTCGTCAAGGGCCTCGCCGAAGGCCGGGTGGACGTGGTTGTGGGGACCCATCGGCTGCTTGCCGACACGATCCGCTTCCGCGACCTCGGTTTGGTCGTGCTCGACGAGGAACAGCGTTTCGGCGTCGCTCAGAAGGAACGCCTCAAGAAGTTGCGTACTGAGGTCGACGTGATCGCGATGTCGGCGACCCCGATTCCACGTACCCTCAACCTTTCGTTCAGCGGTCTCCGCGACATCTCGATCATCGATACCCCACCCCGCGACCGCCAGGCCGTCGAGACGAGTGTGATCGAGTTCTCCGAAGAGGTGGTCCGTGAGGCGATCCTCTACGAAAAGGAGCGCGGCGGCCAGGTCTATTTCGTTCACAACCGGGTGCGATCGATAGGAGCCTTTGCCGATTGGGTGCGACGGATCGTGCCTGAGGCAAGGGTGGTGGTGGCCCACGGCCAGATGTCGGAGCGTCACCTTGAACGCGCGATGCGTGCCTTTTTGGAAGGTGAGGCCGACGTGCTGTTGGCGACAGCGATCATCGAGAACGGCCTCGATATCCCCAACGCCAACACCCTGCTGGTCAACCGTGCCGATCGCTTCGGGCTTGCCCAGCTCTACCAGCTGCGCGGTCGGGTCGGACGGTCTGAGCGCCTCGCCTTCGCATACTTCCTGGTGCCTCCAGGCCTGACCCTGACACCGGCGGCGCGGGCACGGTTGGCGGCCATCCAGGAGTTTTGCGAGCTCGGTGCCGGCTTCCGCATCGCCGCCCGCGACCTCGAGATCCGGGGCGCTGGAAACCTGCTTGGTGCTGAGCAGCATGGCTTTCTCGAGGCGGTCGGTTTCGAGACCTACTGCCAACTCCTCGAGGAGGCGGTGGCCGAGCTCGAGGGCCGTCCGCCGACTGTCCAGCAGGAGGTTGAATTGCGGTTGGGGATGGATCTCCAGTTGCCGGAGCGATACCTTCCCGAGCCGTTGCTGCGCTTGAGCTTCTACAAGCGCCTTGCAGCTTGTGACGACGAGGAAGGCCTCTCCGCTCTGCTCGAAGAAATGGCCGACCGCTACGGGCCGGCACCGCCCCAGGTCAATGATCTCGCGCGAGCCCAGCGGGTGCGTATGGCGGCCCGTCGAGCCGGGGTCGCGTCGGTCAAACGCCGCGCCCGCAAGTGGCGGCTGCGGTTGGATTCGACTATGAGCCCGTCATCGAATCTCGGCGAAGCTCTCGCTGGATGGCCCGGCGCTCAGGTCAGTCCAACCGGTGAGATAACCCTCCCGGTGGGTAACGATGGCCCGGATATCAACCGAGTCCTTCGATTCCTTGAATCGCTGGGCTCTCAGAACCCAACAATTCACTGAGGCCCCAACTGACTGGATTTCGGGCTCCCGGGGTCCGGGTCGCTATCGCTATCGGATTCGCTATCGCTATCGATGGATCTCAGGGGCGGTCATTTTTCGATAGCGATCCCGATAGCGATCTCGATAGCGACCATGGATTCGGACGTAGCCTCACAGCCCTCCACCTGAGCGCAGTACCATATGTGCATGACCCTTGAGCACGGAGAAGATCTCCGCCACGGCGTATATGTGAGCCCTGGGCTCGGCTCTGAGCTCACCGTGACCAGCCCACGCCTCGACCTGGGGTGGCGTGCGGCCGAAGGACAGGCGCCGGGGACTGCGGTGTTGTGGCGGGAGCACTCGTACGAGGTGGTGGGACGGGCAGAGGTCGGGCGAGGTGCTCGCTGGACATTGCGACGTTGGGACGAGGCGTCGGCGATGCGCGGTGTGTTCAAGTTGGAACGCTCGTCAGTCAAGGAGATTGCTGACCAGGCCGCTGCCGAGGCCCGCGGCGCGCGGACCCGAAAGTCGACAGTCCTGCTGCTGCCATTGCTCGGTCTTGCGCCGGCAGGATTGCAAAAGCACTGGGCTGATGGCTGGGGATTGAACGCGGAGCGTGCGACCCAGATATCGGCTATCTGCGAGATCCTGGTCGGCTCGGTGGGCATCATCCAGGTTGCAGCGAGCGCCTTTGGTGGTGAGACATTCATGCCAACCTGGTTGGCCTACCTGGGGGTGGTGCTCTTCGCCTCCGGTTGCGTGCGCCTCGCCCTGGTAGCGGCCGATGGTGAACCGGTTGGGTCTTTCCTCGGTATTGCGCTCCTGCCCATGACACCGAAACTCGTCCCCGCCGCCCCTGAGATTGCACCGTCCGTGAGGTCATTCGACACAGTTGCCGAGACGCTCGTTCTGGAGTCGCCCGTTCATCGCCGCGACTGGGACCGAGATGGGGTCCTGCCTTTTCGCGGTGATTTTTATCGCCTCGAGCAAACCGAACAAGAGGGACGGTCCTGGGTCTATCATTTCGTCCGGGTCGATCGTGAGGATGGGAAGGAACGGATCCTTCGCCTCGCTCCGCCACTCTCGTCGAAAGTGTCTTCGCAAGCTGCAGACCCGGATGCTCCGTCGTTCCTACGGACGATGCTGATCACTGCTGCCGTGACTCTGGGCCCGGCGTCGGACCAGCAGCGATGGTCGACTGAGCTGAACGTCCGCGCAGTGTGGTTGACGGTCATGGGTGCCGGCGCGGAGTTGGTGGGTGGCGTCGTTAACCTCGGGCACGACTTCGGGTCCGCGCAGCCGTTATTGGTCCTCCTCGACTTTTTCCTGGTTGGCGAGGGACTTCTGCGGCTCGGCTCGGCATTTATCGGGCGGCCAATGGGCAGCGTCTTCGGCTGGATCCTCCGCCCCCTCTACCGAAGATGGTTACCCTCGAAGCCTTCATAGCCCATAGCCCATAGCTCATAGCTCATAGCCCCAACCGTGCTACTCTTTGCTGATGAGCGACTTGCGGTGGCATCGCTTCTCCGTCCTCGGGCTCGCCTTGGCTCTGACCATGTCCTGCGGAATCGACCAGAACGCTCTCGCCAGCGTCGGCGGCCGGCGGGTGGATATTGGTCCTTTTCAGACCTACGTCGGAGAAGTTACCGGTGAAGCGTGGCAGGCGGTAAGCGCGCGGGTCACATCACGCCTGCTCGACCAATACCTGGACCGACAGGTAGTGCTCGAAGCTGCTCGGCGGCGAGACGTGAATCTCGCGGCCATCTCGACGGAGGTAGGTCCTTCCGAAGTGCAGTGGCTGCTGGATGAGCTGTGTGGCCCGCCACCGCAAGCATCAGAAGACGATATCTCGACCGAGGTGGCACGCAAGGCAGAGGAGACGCGGCCGGCCAGGGCACACGTCAGGCAGCTGCTACTGGACAGTCACGAACAAGGCCTGGAGGCACTCCAGAGACTGTCAGCCGGTGAAGATTTTGTCGAGGTCTCTCGCCAGTTGAGCCGGGCTCCAAACGCCTCCGACGGTGGTGAGCTCGGGTTCTTCGACCAGGGGGCTCTGCCGCCGGAAATCGACGAGGTGATATTCTCCCTTGCGCCGGGTGGATTCTCGGAGCCGGTTCAAGGTCCTTCGGGCTACCATGTATTCCAGGTTCTTGAGGTGGTCCCTGAGGGTCCTCCTGATCTCACCGAGGTGGAGGCTGGGGTGCGCACCGTGTTTGCGCAGAAAATGGTGCGCGAGCACATTCAAGGGTGCGTTCGGGGACTCGCTTCGGAAGTCGGTGTCGAAATCTACGACAAACACCTGTGGTTCCCGTACACAGGACGGTATGCGGAGGAACAATAGATGCGTGAGCGAGTGACTATGGTCTTGATTGGTGCACTGATGATGGCCTTGGCGGCGCACGGTGCGGAGAGGGTCGTTGTTGAAGGGGTCCTGGTGCGCGTCAACGAACGTATTGTCACCATCTCTGATTTCACCGAACGGATCCGGCAGGAGCTTACACAGATGCCGACTCAACCGAACAACGAGGAACTCCAGCAGTTTACCGAGATGCTCCTCGACGAGATGGTCAGCGAACTGGTGCTGCTGGAACGAGCGCAAGAGAAGCGTCTCAACGTCGAAGACGAAATGGTTGATGATGCGATCGAGAATCTCCGGAAGGAGAACAACCTGGAGGATGATGAGGCCTGGGAAGAGGCCCTCACGAGTGCCGGCATGACCATTGATGCCCTGCGTGAGCGGTACCAACGCTCGATGCTACTTCAGCGCGCCGTACAGGGGGAGGTGCGGCCGGTGGAGATCACCGAGGAGGAGCTCCGGCTACAGTACGAGCTCGACAAGGAGAATTTTCGCGTGCCGGCCAAAGTGAATCTCGAACAGGTCTACCTCGCTGATGACGGATCGAACTCTGCCGGGCTCTCTCGCCGTGCTCGCGGAATCGTCGACAGGGTGCGTGGCGGAGCCGATTTCAAAGCCGAGGCAACCCTCGCGGGCGCCGAGCTTCAGGAACTCGGCGCGATCCCAGCGGATGATTGCCGACCGGAGCTCAAGCGGGCCCTCGAACCGCTCAATGACGGGGACCTCACGGATCCGCTGATCATCCCTGGCGGGATCCAGATCGTCCGGTTGGTACAACGGATTCCTGCGGGGTTCCAACCCTTTGAAGAGGTTGTCGACGGGATCAGGCGGCAGCATTCTGCCGAGACCTACGAAAGTCAAACCAGGGGACTGGTGGAAAAACTCAAAAACCAGTACCTGGTCGAGATTCATCAAGAGTATCTGGACGTCGTATTCGCCAACCTCGGCGGCGCCTGATATGCCGGATACCGGCTCCAAGAAGCGAACGTGGGTCAGGGACCTTCGTGCGGGGACGGAGCTCGAAGAGTGTTTCGCGGTTCGGAGCGTTGATGTCCGCCAACGGCGTGGGGGCGGCCCGTACCTCGCGGCGACACTCGGCGACCGTACCGGCGAGGTGACGGCCCTGGTGTGGCAAAACGTGGATCGGTTGCGCGAGGCGCTCGAGCCCGGTGGTGTGGTTTCCGTCAAGGGCCAGGTCCAGCGTTACAACCAACAGCTGCAGGTGATCGTTCGCCAGGCCGAGCCTCTTCCGGCCGAGTCAGTGGAGGATGAGATCTTCGTGCGTTCGTCGGCCGTGGATCCGGCGGTTTTATGGAAACAGCTCATCGAGTTTATCGAGGAGATGGGCGATCTCGACCTGAGCCAATTGCTTTTCCGGATTTTCTCCGACCCTGAGATTGAAGTGCTCTTCCGATCGGCGCCGGCTGCGCGCTCCATGCACCACGGGTTCCGCTCCGGGCTGTTGGAACACACGGTGTCGGTGACTACCGTGGCACGGATGCTGGCGCAGCACTATGGGCTCAACGCTGACCTGGTGGTGGCGGGATGTCTGTTGCACGATTTCGGGAAAATCTGGGAGCTGGAAATCGGGGCGTCGATCGAATATACGGACGACGGCCGTTTGATCGGCCACATACCCATGGAAACCCTGTTTGTCGATAAGAAGATCGGTGAGCTCGAGGACTTCCCGGCCGAAACGAGGCGGCAGCTCCTTCATATCCTGCTCGCTCACCACGGAGAGTATGACTTCGGTTCGCCTCGTCGCCCCAAAACGCCTGAGGCCTTGCTGGTGCACATGGCCGACAATCTCGACTCGAAGATGGCGGGGATGCTCGAGGCGATCGCGGCTCAGGGTTCGGATGACGAGGCGTGGACGCCGTACTCGCGCATCCTCGAGCGGCACATCTATCGCCGACAGGTCCCCTCCGAGGACGACAGCGCGGAGTAGGTTATCGACGCGTCCGGGATTGTCTGCACCAATTAGCTGTCAGCTGAGCCTCTTGCAAAACCCTGGGTTTGACCCTTTTTCTTTCCGAAACACCAAAGATGCGAGAACGACTATGAAGG
>Ga0209013_10005024_pt1 | contig 11479 bp, 12 predicted proteins | sample Cruoilmetagenom2_FD_187291 | JGI IMG/M metagenome (GOLD analysis project Ga0209013, IMG submission 187291) | Oil polluted marine microbial communities from Coal Oil Point, Santa Barbara, California, USA - Sample 2 (SPAdes) (version 2) | ecosystem: Environmental > Aquatic > Marine > Oil seeps ...
GCTTTTCTTTGTGCTCATCACTTTTCCGGTCGCTGTTATCTATACTGGGCTCTGCAACGGCACCGGCGGCAGCTTGCTTATTACCAGTCTATGGAGCACGTCCACCACTTTACTCCTCGCTTCAACCGCCACCATAAGCATCATCCCAATTGTATTTACCGCATTTTTGTTCATAATCGGGATGATCCTGGTCAATCAGAAAGGATCAGATCTTGGTCGGCGTATAATAGGTTAGAAAGCAGAACATAGATTTGATAATCAATTCAGGCCCCGCAAAAATGCGCGATCATTGGATCATGTAAAATTACACGAAATATGGATAATCTCATGGAAAACGAAAAACTAATCAGGAAACTGCAGATAAAACCTGGCAGCCGCCTTCTGTTCCTCAATGCCCCTGAGAGCTTTCTCGCATCGCTGCAGCCTTTATCGGATGGACTGACCTTATACACAATCCCCGGTGGCAGCTGCGATTACGTCCATCTTTTCGCCAAGGACAGCGCCGAATTGAACCAATTGGCCCCGATTGCCCTGTCGGCGGTTAAGCCAGGTGGTTTGCTGTGGTTCCCCTACCCTAAGAAAAGCGCCAAAGTTCCTTCCGACCTCAGCCGTGATGAAGGCCGGGTCGTCATTAGCCAGGCTGGTTACCGGCCCGTGCGGCAGGTATCGCTCGACGACACCTGGTCGGCCGTACGCTTCCGCGAGCACGAAGATAAAAAGGATGATGATATCGAGGGCAAATATCAGGGTGGCTATGCGAAGTATACAGATCTGTAGGAGTGGCATAGATTTATGATGTCCATCTACGCCACACTCATCGGCGCAATTGCCGGTATTTGCTTCGGTTATTCCATTTTGTACCTATTCGTGGGTTTGCGCCGCAGTGAAGATAAGCGGCTCAATCTGACCTTTGCACTCTTTGCTTTGGGTTATGCGGGAACACTGCTGCTGGGAATCTGGTATCGCGACCAGACGACGGCAGCTGACTTTCTGGCGATCAGCCGCTGGGATGGCATCTTTATCTGGTTGGCTTTTGTCAGCTTAAATTGGTATGTGGCGACCTACACAAATGTGGGAGGTAAACTGTATTTGTGGGGATTTACCGCCATTTTTACCATCGTAATCCTTGGCGCCATGCTCACCCCCACCCTCACCTTCACAGTGATGCCGGCGCTGGCAATGATCCCCCTTCCGTGGAATGAAGAAATCCCCACCCTAATTGGCGAAGAAAACATTTGGGGCGTCTTGCTGCTTCTGGGGCAGATGCTCACTTTAGCTTTCATCATTTTCGCCGGTCTACGGCAGTGGCTGCGGGGCGAAAGGCAGGCAGCATCGGTTTTACTGGGTGGTATGGCCTGGTTCATGATTGCCCTTTTCTATGAAATATTGGCTGAAGCTGGCTTGTTCGCTTATATCCCATTAGCTGAATCAGGTTTCTTGGGCATTGCCATTGCCCTGAGTTTACAAATGGCCAATTCCGTGATCAAAACGGAAGAGTCGCTGGCTGCCAGCGAGAAGTATTTGGAAACGATTGTCACAGAACGCACGGCTAGGTTAGCAGAGACGCAGGCAAAGTTGATAGAGCAGACGCGAGAGTCGGCCGTATTCGATGAACGCCAGCGCATTGCCCGGGACCTGCATGACGCCGTTTCCCAAACTATTTACTCGGCCTCGCTCATTGCCGAAGTGCTGCCCCAAGTGTGGGAGCGTAATCCAGATGAGGGGCAGCGCAATCTGACGAAGCTACGCCAGTTGGTACGCGGCGCATTGGCCGAAATGCGTACACTGTTGTTTGAGCTACGGCCGTCAGCCCTGGAAAATGCTGATCTGGAAACCCTACTGCCCCAATTGGCTGATGCCTTCACCGGTCGTACGCAAATCCCGGTTGAGGTCACCGTCAGCGGGAACCACTCAATACCGGCGGAAGTTAAGGTTGCCTTCTACCGCATTACCCAGGAGGCTTTTAACAATATCAGCAAACATGCCTCCGCAACAGAAGTGATGCTGACCTGTGAGCAGCAGCCGGATGCGGTCCGTCTGTTGATCACGGATAACGGCCGTGGTTTCGACACCGCCGCTCGCCCGACAGAGCAGATGGGACTGGCCATCATGCAAGAACGGGCCTCAGCCATCAAGGCGCAGTTCGAACTGAGCAGCCAACCGGGCGCTGGCACCCAACTAGTTCTCTGTTGGCAGGCAGAAAACAGGATAAAAGGGGAGCTGTCTAGTGACTAAATCTATTACAGTTATGATCGTCGATGACCACCAGATGGTCAGAGATGGCTTGAGAGTTTTTCTGTCTATTTCTGATGACATCCAAGTGACCGGCGAAGCGGGAAATGGCGCGGAGGCAATCAGCTTGTATCCACAGTTAAAACCAGATGTCATTCTCATGGATATGGTCATGCCGGAGATGGACGGCCCAGAAACGATCCAACAGATGCGGGAAAATGGATGGCCGGTGCAGATCATCGCTTTAACCAGTTTTGATGATCAGGAGTTGGTGCAGAAGGCTGTGCAGGCCGGCGCCGTTGGCTTTCTACATAAAGATGTCCATGCTGACAAGCTGGCGAGAGCGATTCGCGATGCGGCAGACGGCCGTGGCACTTTAGATGCCGCCGCTGCCCAGGCGCTCATCCAAAGCACCCAACAGCCATCTCCATTAGGGCAGGATTTAACCCCGCGAGAAAATGAAGTGCTGCACCTATTGGTGCAGGGCAAGACGAACAAGGAGATAGGACAAGAGCTTCACATCAGTGAAGCGACGGCGAGGCTTCATGTCAGCAATATCCTATCCAAACTAGATGTCAGCAACCGCACCGAGGCAGTGAGTGTAGCCTTGCAGCAAAATCTAGTTTAGTCCATAGATCCGCGCCCATTAAAGCTGTCACCTTTTTCCGATTACTGCCGCATCCAGATTGACCAGGAGAAGTTGGAAACTTTCCCTCAAACCTAGACATTGATCTAGGCAAAAATTAGACAAACCTCAGATTCATAAACACCCTCCTCCAGTTAAGATAAAGATACAAGCCCCTTAATATCCTGATTTCGCATTAACTACTGGAGTATGTCATGCGCTTGTTATTGGCAGCCGGGCACCCTGATTTACGTCTTTCATTGGAACTTCTGCTCAGTGAACAGCCGGGTGTGCAGATTGTAGGCGCCGCAAGTGAAAGCGACGGACTGCTGGCGCTCATCCATACCACCAAACCAGATATGATTTTAGCTGACTGGGATTTGCCCGGACCATCTCTATCCCATGTCTTCGCCAAGGCACATCAGAAACAGCATCCGCCAATAATAATTGTACTGGTGGCGCGTAGCAGAGATTATCAAAAGGCCGTGGAAGCCAGCGCCGACGCGGTTGTTATCAAAGGATCTTCTCCCGATTCTTTACTTTCCACTTTCACACAATTCCGAACTCAATTGACCTCTAGCCAGGAGATAAGCAGATATGAGTAAGAACAATGGTAATGGCCGTTCATTTGAATGGTGGATGATGTCAAATCTGGCGATTGGGGCGGGTTTCTCCGCCTTCGTGGCTTTGCTTATCCCGCCCTACATCACCGATGCCACCGGCAGCGCAGCCAATGCTGGTATTGTCATGGCAGTTCTCAGTCTAGCGGCGGTGCTTGGCCCCGTACTCGGCGGTTTCGCCGATAAATATCGTGCCCATCGCCTGATTATGAGTTTTGGCGTTCTGGGCATGGCCATTGCATTTTTCGCCTTTGGCACGGCCGCTCTCACCACCGCTTTCTTTGCCATTGACGCCATTTTGATGGGTGTGTCTATCGCCGCCGTCAGCGCCGTTGCCCCCGTTTTCATCGTCGGCACAAAGCTGCCACAGGCGTTGCAAGCCAAGCAGCTCACCTCCTTCAATTTGGTTGCCCCCATCGGTCAGGTCATTGGCGGCGTCATGCTAGGGGCAGCGGCGGGCGCCGGTTGGTCCTATACCATGCGCTTCTATTTGGCTGCGGCGGTCATGCTGATCGCCTTCCTCATCACCTGGTTCAGCAGCAAAAAACCAGCTAGTCGAATCATCGTTGAAGATGTGGTCGAAAAAGGGGAAGAAATCAAACAAACACGCAAAGTGGGCATCGGCGGCGTTTTACTCTCCACTTTTGGTGTATATTTGCTGATTCTCATCCTCAGTTCCGTTGCCAACAACGGCATCAACAACCAGTTTGCCAACATCATGCCCAATGTGTATGGCATAGATGCGGCGACAACCTCCGCCCTCATTTCGTTGGCTGGGCTGCTCAACATCGGCTTTTTCTTCATTGCCGGTCGCTGGATGGGAAAATCTGGCCCGATGTCTGTTTTTACAACTGGAAATGTTGCCCGGTTGGTCGGTGCATTGGGAATGGCTGTGCTGGGCATGGTAGCTAATGCGCCAATCCTCATCGTCGTCGCTTTTGTGCAAATTTTGTATCAAGGAACACCGTTTGTACGCTTGACACAACCCGTCGTGGCTGTTCGTTTTGCCACCATTCCTGCTGGACAAGCCAGCGGATGGGTCATTGGCGCCAGCGCCATTGGCTCTTTCTTAGGCAGTTTGATTGGTGGCTTTTTGGCCGACAAGGTTGGTTATAACGCCATCAACTGGATGGGCGCTGTTGGCGCAGGTTTGGCAGTGCTGCTCATTTTTATCACTCTCTGGCCAGCGGAGCGGAAGAAGCGTGCCGAAGATGCTGCTGCTGCGGCAGCCTGATTATGATCCATAAGATATAAGGGGCTGGAAATATGTTTTCTTTTTCTTTAGCTGAAGGTTTCATTGCCTTGTTCGTCGGTATGGGGCCGATCAAAGTACTGCTGGTCTACATGGGAATGACCCAGGGCATGGATCAGCAAACTCGCCGCGCTATGGCGCGACGAATTGTTATCGTCGCCGGCAGCGTGGGCGTCTCCTTATTTGTGCTTGGCTCGATGCTGCAGCAGATCCTGCACTTCTCCATCGGCGCGTTGAATATCATCGGCGGGCTTATCTTGATGCTCTTGGCTTTAAATATGGTCATGGGCGGCAAGCCTAAATCCTCTTCAGCCGCGGTAGGGGATCAAACAGCCGATCCCATGAGCCTGGCTACATCGCCCTTGGCCATTCCCTTGACCTTGAATCCAGTCGGTATCGTGACCCTGGTGATTGCCTCGTCGGAAGTGAGAGATATACCGAGCTCCATCGCCGTCATCGTCATGATTGGTTTCGTCATGCTCATCGACTTAGGTATTCTGCTCTTCTCCGACCGGTTGGCTCCCTATCTATCTGAAGCGACAATAGAACTGCTGGAGGTGGTCCTGGGCATTCTACTAGGCGCGATGGCGATCCAGCTCATGCTGAACGGCCTGGCTGATGTCGGGGTCATCAGCCTAACGGGTCATGCCTGATTGGTAAATCACTTTTTGATAAATTTGGTTCAAATCCTTTGAGAGGAATACATGTAGTGAATGACATCGAAATCAGCGGACAGCAGGTGTTCACCATCCCATCTGAAGCGCCGCCAGCCTTTCACTTGCTGTCAAAACCCACCGGGGCTATCTGCAATCTGGATTGCGCCTACTGTTTTTTCCTGGACAAAGAGCTGCTCTACCCTGGCAGTAAGTTTCGCATGAGCGATGAAATGCTGGATCGGTATATCCAGCAGTTGATCGAATCCCACCAGGTGGATCAGGTGACCATTGCCTGGCAAGGTGGCGAACCTACCCTGATGGGCCTCGATTTTTACCGCAATGCGATGACATTAGCAGAAAAATACCGTCGCCCTGGCATGACCTTCTTGCACACGATGCAAACCAACGGCACCTTGCTCAATGACGAATGGTGCGAATTTTTCAAAGAACACAACTTTTTGATGGGCATCAGCATTGATGGTCCACGAAAATTACACAATGTCTACCGCGTGGATAAAGGGGGCAAGCCAACCTTCGATAATGTCATGCGTGGTATTCGTCTGCTGCAGAAGCACGACGTCGAGTACAATATCCTGACAACCGTTAACCGGGTCAACGGCGATCACCCATTGGAAGTGTACCGTTTCATTCGCGACGAGATAGGGGCCGACTGGATGCAGTTCATCCCGGTGGTGGAGCGCATCAATGAAGACGGCCGTACGCTCTACCAGGAAGGAGATACCGTGTCCGAGCGCTCAGTGCTGCCGGAACAGTTCGGCCGTTTCTTGAGCGCCATCTATGACGAATGGATCCACAATGACGTCGGTCAGGTCTACGTGCAGACCTTCGAGGCGGCGCTGCGCAATTGGTTGGGTATGAATGCATCGGGCATGTGCGTCTTCAACGAGACCTGTGGCCAAGGGTTGGCTATCGAGCACAATGGGGACCTCTTTGCCTGCGATCACTTTGTCGAGCCAAAGTACCTGCTGGGCAATATCCAGCAGGAACACATGATCGAACTCGTTGCTTCCCCCCAGCAGTTGAAATTTGGCCAAGACAAACTGGACGGCCTGCCGCGCTACTGCCTGGACTGTGACGTGCGCTTCGCCTGCCACGGCGAATGCCCCAAAAACCGCTTCTTGACGACGCCAGATGGGCAGCCTGGTCTGAACTACTTGTGTGCGGGTTTCAAACACTTTTTCCACCATGCTGCTTTCGGTATGAAATTGATGGCCGGTTTGATTCGCCGAGAGCGTCCCCCAGCGGAGGTGATGCAGCTCTTATCGGCTGAAGAGGCAAAGTGGAATGTACTGTTTGCTCAGACGAGTCGCAACGCTCCATGTCCTTGCGGCAGCGGTCGTAAGTTTAAGCAGTGTCATGCCAGGGCTGGGGAAAAATATCCCATGAGCCCTGCCCCTGTTTCCCAACAACGTAAGAGGACCGTATCTTAGGCGACAGCCTCCCATAAGTGGGTTGGCTGTCATTATTTGCATCAATAAGGAGAAAACTGATGGCAAAAAAACCAAACATTCTTGTTTTATGGGGAGATGATATTGGCTGGTACAACATCAGCCACAACAACCGTGGGGCGATGGGTTACCGCACGCCCAATATCGACCGCATCGCCAAAGAAGGGATCGAATTCACCGACTTCTACGCCCAACAGAGCTGTACCGCCGGCCGGGCAGCCTTTATCACAGGTCAGAATCCGGTGCGGACAGGTCTCACGAAAGTGGGCTTGCCAGGTGCGGATGTCGGCTTGCAGGCCGAAGACCCGACCATCGCCGAACTGCTTAAGCCGCATGGCTACGCCACCGGCCAATTTGGCAAGAACCACCTGGGCGACGAGGATGAGCACCTGCCAACAAATCATGGGTTCGACGAGTTCTACGGCAATCTGTACCATCTGGATGCCGAGGATGAGCCGGAGCATCCGGATTACCCGAAGGACCCTGCCTTCCGAGAGCGCTTTGGCCCGAGGGGCGTCATTCATTCCTTCGCCGACGGCCGTATCGAAGACACTGGCCCGCTGAATAAGAAGCGAATGGAGACCATCGACGACGATGTCACCCAGCGTACTATCGAGTTCATCAAAAAGGCGCATGCAGAGGATAAGCCCTTCTTCGTCTGGTGGAATTCAACACATATGCATGTATGGACACGCATCCCCAAAGAAGCGGAAGGCATCAGCGGTCAGGGCTTCTACAATGATGCCATGGTCTTGCATGATCGCTCTGTAGGTCAGCTGCTTGACGTACTGGATGAACTGGGCATAACCGAAGATACCATTGTCTTATACTCGACAGACAACGGCCCCCACTACAATACCTGGCCTGATGCAGCTATCACACCCTGGCGCAGCGAGAAGAACTCCAACTGGGAAGGCGCCTACCGCGTACCCTCCTTTGCCCGCTGGCCCGGCAAATTCGAGGCTGGAAAGATTCTGAATGGCATCGTCACCCACCAGGAGTGGCTGCCCACGCTGCTGGCGGCAGCAGGTGAGTCCGACATCGTCGAGAAGCTCGCGCAGGGGCACCAAGCCGGCGACAAGAGCTTTAAGGTCAAAATCGATGGTTACAACACCCTGCCCTACCTGACCGGCGAGACCGAAGAAAGCCCTCGCAACTGGTTCTTTTATACCAATGATGATGGCCAGATCGTGGCCATTCGCTACGGGGATTGGAAGGCTGTCTTTGCCGAGCAGCGGGCTAAGACAATGAAGCTTTGGGCGGAACCCTTTGTTGAACTTCGTATGCCGAAAATATTCAACTTGCGGCGAGATCCTTTCGAACGGGCCGACGAAAACGCCAACGGCTACTGGAACTGGTACTTGGAACATGTTTTCGTCATCTATCCAATGCAGGCTTTGGCGGCTGAGCAGCTGCAATCGTTTAAGGAGTTCCCGCCCAGGCAGGAACCGGCGGCTTTTAACCTTGACAGAATTCTCGAGAAAATGGATGACGCCGCAAGTGGCGGACTACGTTAGCCATCTTGACCTCTTAAGAGACCCCATAGGTCTAGAAAACCTATGGGGTACAACTGCTTGTTTCCAGCAGCCCTGCTCTTTTTGCTGTACTCTGCCCTGGTCGGCTTGTCTCTTTCCAGCATCTTCATCCTCTATAGCAACGACCAGATATACAGCGTTTTCTTCATCACATCGGCCACCTTCCTGGTAACCAGCCTGGTAGGCATGGTTATTAAAAAGGATATGTCCGGGGCAGGACATTTTCTGTTCATGCTCTTGACCGGTTGGATCTTGGCCTGGATGGCAAGCTGGCTCTTTAGTTGGCTCTTCGGCCCGTTATCCAACATCAATTGGGCGTTGAACTACATCGGTATCGCCATATTCGTCGGCCTGACAGCGTGGGATATACAGCAGTTGAAGAAATTAGGCTAGCAAGTTGGCGACAAAGCTGGCAGCGGAAGTCTGGTAGTAATCGGCGCATTGAAACTTTACCTCGATTATATCAACATGTTCTTGCTGATACTGCGTGCCTCTAACCGTTAAAGTTTATTACTAATTTGAAGTTTGCATTTTCCCGGAAATTTGCAATTTCCGGGAAAATCTATCCATCAGAGTTGTTCCTGCCATAATAGCAAGTTGACCGGCTGCCTCCTTCCACTACAAACCACCAAGAGCTCCATTTGGCCAGTTCATCTACAGATCTCTTCATGCCCTCCAAGACAATTGGCGTTATAATCACAAACGATATCAAGGATTTAGCTCTCAATGGAAACACCCTTTCTAAACTTCATCGCCGCCATATCTATCATCATTGTCGTTGCAAAAGCGAGCGGCTATGTGAGCACGCGAATCGGCCTACCGGCGGTACTCGGAGAGCTGGTGGCCGGTATAATTCTCGGTCCCACAGTTTTTAATATGCTCCACGCCTGGCCGGCATTTAGCACAGATGAACACCTGGCCGAATCCATCCAATTGATGGCTGAAATCGGCGTGCTGCTGTTGATGATGCTGGCTGGTTTGGAACTTGATCTTAAAGAACTGCTCGGTTCCGCAAAAACTTCCGGGCTAGCCGGTACGCTTGGAGTTTTTGTCCCCTTGGTGTTGGGCTATGGAACGGCCCGCCTTTTCGGATTAGACAATTCAGCATCCTTTTTTATGGCTCTATCTCTGGCGGCTACCAGTGTGAGCATCTCTGCGCAAACACTGATGGAGCTCAAGGTCCTCCGCAGCCGCGTGGGGTTGGCGATGTTGGGCGCGGCCGTTTTTGATGACATCCTGGTTATTATGCTGCTCTCCACCGCTTCCATATTCCTAGGCGGGGTCGCCGGAGGATATGCGGATATTGCCATAACCATCGTCCGCATCATCCTCTTTCTGACCATCGCTTCCGCCCTGGGCTATTGGCTGCTGCCTCCTCTGACAGCCTGGGTTAACAGGCTGCCCATCAGCCAGGGTGCGCTGGCTTTTATCCTGATAGCCACCTTGCTATATGGTTGGTCGGCCGAGGCGATTGGCGGCATCGCTGCCATCACCGGCGCCTTCCTGGTCGGTTTATTCATGTCTCGCTCCCCCTTGCGCCACCAGTTAGAATCTGGCGTCAGTGCCATCGCCTATGGCTTCTTTGTGCCTATCTTTTTCGTGAGTATCGGCCTGGCAGTAGACCTGCGAGCCATCAGCGGCAGCGCCTGGATTTTCGCCATCGCCATCACTATTGTGGCCATTCTCAGTAAGATACTCGGCGGCGGATTAGGAGCCCGGATCAGCGGCTTAACGAACCTGGAATCCCTGCAGCTTGGTATCGGCATGGTTTCCCGAGGGGAAGTTGGGCTTATCGTGGCTGCCTTCGCCCTGGCTAACGGCATGCTTTCACAAGATGGCTTCTCTATAGCCGTCTTTATGGTCATCGTTGCCACATTGGTAACCCCACCTTTGCTGCGGTTATCATTTAAGGAAACGGTTTCGGAAAAGCCATCCGATCAGTTAACATGAAGTCAGATTGAGAAAGGGAAAAGATTTCAGTAATATGACGAGGTATCACCGCTGCCTTCCAGGTGGCGAGTTAGGAGCGGCCCATGGCAAGAGTAAATAACACGCAAACCCGCTCACTCGCAAACTCGCACCTCCATAAGTTTAAAGGGGAAAACGCATGAATTACATGGTCATAGCAGTTATTGACGAACTCGCAAAATGTCCATCGATCTTGGAAGCGTGGGAGGCCACAGGGGTAGCAGGCATAACCATCTTGGAGAGCACCGGCCTGGGACGTATTCGTAAAGGGGGTTTGATGGATGATATCCCGCTTATGCCCAGCCTGCGCAATCTCATGCAAACCCGTGAGGAGCATCACCGCACCCTGTTTACCGTGGTTCGTGATGAAGCGATGGTCGACCGCATATTCGAAGCTACGGAGATGGTCCTCGGCGATCTTAAGGAGCCCAACAAAGGTATCCTTTTCGCCTTACCCGTCGCGCGCACCTTCGGTATCCTCGACCGCACCGGCGCCGCCGGGGGTTCGAAAGAATAACGCAAAAATCACAACTTGCACTGTCACGAACTCGGGGTTTCACTTTATTTGATTAGTCGTTTTTTCATTGGCTGCCATTTGATATCTTCGCCCTCAAAGCTCCACCCTCTGCGCACCCCGGGTAAATTCTTTTTGATGGGTTATTTCCATTGAGTCTGAAAATGAGGGGGCCAAGATAAGCTCCTTGCTCATCGGGAGGAAGAAAGGAAAGATTAAATTCCCTGAAAGTCGTGGCAATCAGTTTCCCAACAGCATCAGAGTCCGCTTCCTGATAAGGGCGAAGTTTGATCGTCATCGCAGCAGCACCTCCAGGTTCTCTTTGATACTCTCAGCATTTATATCCAAGCGACCATAAGCTGCAAAATAAGAGGCCAGCCCCGCCAGGTCCCCACCGGCGATTCGCAGCACACGCAGAACCGCGCATAAATCCCAATAGGGTAGATTGTTGTAATCCACGGCCATGAGGGATTGGTATTCACGCGTAAAAAGCTCCATCGCTTCAACACCAAAAATCCACACGATCTCTGCGCGACTCCTGGCCAAATCAATGAGCGGATCGCCCAGTTCAGCATCCTCCCAGTCTATCACCGCCACTAGTTTTTCAT
>Ga0209013_10005025_pt1 | contig 11479 bp, 10 predicted proteins | sample Cruoilmetagenom2_FD_187291 | JGI IMG/M metagenome (GOLD analysis project Ga0209013, IMG submission 187291) | Oil polluted marine microbial communities from Coal Oil Point, Santa Barbara, California, USA - Sample 2 (SPAdes) (version 2) | ecosystem: Environmental > Aquatic > Marine > Oil seeps ...
AGGAAGGATAGGTATTATCGGAATGCAGCTTTAGGATATATCCAAGCGAATAAGCTAGCCGTGATTAAGCTCTATTCTCTAAAATTCCTGAATTACTTCAATTACAAGAATCGGCTGGTTACTGCAGAAGAAGGGACACAATTACGAGACATGTTGATGCTGATCTCGTATGGCATTTTACTTGGATTCTTTGTTCTGCGATTATTACTTCTAAAACGATACCCTCCAACTGCATTCGAATTGTTAATAATATCAATTTACATCATTAATGCCTTGATCACTGCTATCTTTTTTACCCGTATCCGGTTTAGGTTGCCATTTGACTATCTGTTGATAATTAATGCAGCAATGATCGTAGATAAGGTTATTATGAAGTACACTGGGCGCGGACAAATAAGTCCGTATAATGCAGTGGGCGAATAATTACAGGTAAATCTAGACTTCCATCGCAAAAAAATCATAGCAGAAGGTGGTTCCATTGATGCGTAATGCTTATTTCCTATTGGTTATATTGTTGTTGCTTCTCATAAATGCATGTTCTCCTAAGACAGATAACGAGCTCTCAACACTAACCGAAAACCCAACATCTACTCCGGAAGAGAAACGTCCAGCTGAGGTTAAGCAGGTATACCTCTATCCAGCAGGTGACATTGCCGGCATCCACATCCATGACCTACAATCAGATGAAGAGCTCGCGTTTGCACAAGATGCTAAGGTTAAATGGACGCGTTTTGACAAGATGAATTGGGATCACATCGAGCCTGCCAATGTGAATCCGGAAGAATATGATTGGCGGAGCGTTGATGAACTAGGACTGATAAACGCAGCAGATGCAGGATTGGAAACTATTGCCATTGTACTGTTTACACCTGGATGGGCTCAAAAGTATATCGGCTATACATGTGGACCGATTGCTGAAGCTGCATTCGATGATTTTGCTGAGTTTATGCAAGCTCTCGTTTCCCGGTACAGCAAGCCACCATATAATGTTCGATATTGGGAGATTGGGAATGAACCGGATATTGATCGTGCCTTAGTTCCAGGTAACAGTGGATATGGTTGCTGGGGAGAACCGGACGATCCATATTATGGTGGAGGATATTATGCGGAAATGTTAAAAGCAGTCTATCCTGAAATAAAAGCCGCTGACCCAAACGCACAAGTTCTAATTGGTGGTCTGCTGTTGGATTGCGATCCAATTAATCCTCCTGAATCACCACCGGGTTCTGGATCGCTCAAAGATTGTACCCCTTCTAGATTTTTGGAGGGTATTTTGAATGCCGGGGGTGGGGATTTCTTTGATGGTATCGATTTCCATGCATATGATTATTATTTAGGAGAATTGGGAGCATTTGGGAATGGGAACTGGCATAGTATGTGGGATACAACCGGACCAATTCTAATTAAGAAAACACAATACCTTCAAGCTTTATTATCTTCATTTGGTTATAATGATAAAAAGTTGATAAATTCAGAAGTTGCCTTGCTCTGCGGGAGTAGCGGAAATGAGCCAATCTGCCAAACAGAGGAGTTTCAGAATACCAAAGCTTATTATTTGGTCCAAGCCAATGCGTCTGCCCTCGCGAGCGAATTAGCCGGGAATGTTTGGTATAGCCTTACAGGATGGCGTGGTTCTGGGTTGGTTAGTCGGGGATATGAACCTTATCTGTCGTATGAGGCATTAACTTTCTATCAGGAAATCCTTCTGGAAGCAACATCGGATGGGGTATTACAAGGTGTCTCTGAGATTCGTGGCTACAAATATAATCGACCTGGGGGTATTATCTGGTTATTATGGTCTGTAAATCAGTCAGAAACAAATATCCAGTTACCACATTCCCCCGATGCGATCTACGATGTCTATGGGAATCAACTGCCCCTTCCAGGTGCAGATTTAGCATACACAATCGATGTCGCCCCGATTTATATCGTGTGGGATAACTAGCAAGAATTAAAATCTTTCATCCCAAAAATACAAACGGCTGAGAGCGCATTTGCGCTCTCAGCCGTTTTGCTTTCTCCTAGGTTTGATGCTATTCAATTCGATCCAATAAGTTCTCTTCTGCTTCCCTCAATAGTGTGTCTTCTCCCAACGCACTTTCGAGTGTTACCGGGACGGTTATATCAGGGATAACACCGGTTCCTTCGATCAATAATTCCCCACCCATTGTTTCGGGCCGTCCAGTCGGGAATTGTGCGGATATGTCTTCAGGTAGCTCATATTGCCCACGTCCTACTTCGCCAAAAGCGCCTGCGGTTGGGAAGTGACCGATAATGATTGCATCTGGATTTTGTTTCATCGCATACGTAAACCCCTCACAAGCGCTGATGCAGTACGGGCTGACGATTACGGCGACTGGTCGATCGAAATATGTTGTACCGGGTTTGATGATCGCTGGAAGCTTAGTAGTTTCAAACTTGCCTGATTTGTCATTATAGTACTTACTCTGATATAGATGTATTTCCTCTTCAAAGAAGTAACCAGCAAAATCAAGGGCGATACTTCCTGAACCCCCGCTATTGGTACGAACATCAATGATCAACCCAGGGACATCATTTTCAATAAAACTTTCTATGTAGTGATCCCAAGTTTTCGCCATAAGGCTGTAATCATCTGAGAATGTGTTAATCCGGATATACCCTAATCCGGAGTCGTCTAATATCTCACCTTCGATTGGCAGAGCGACTTCGTCCACCATGAAAGTTGGGATCGATTCGAAAAGGGAGCCATATTCTACTTCTGTTGTCAGAGTTTCTTCACGTATATTTGTCTCTCCGGGGTTTTGGTAGCTGATGGTGACTTTCTCATCGGGGGGGAAACGAGTAAGAAATACGACTTGCTCCAGCCGTTTGTGGTGTTCAGTGGAGTAGGGACCAAAATCAGGGATGACATCGCTTATTTTGTCAGATATTGGCGTATCATCAATGGAAAGTATTTCAGCACCTAGTTCTATGTCTGCATCTGCGGCTGGTGTATCAGGAAGCAGTCCGCTGACGATTACCCGATGATCGCTTAATTCGGTAAGTACTATTCCTATACCTCCTCCACGCTCCTCAAAGAATACATCGGCGTTAAATGAGAGCCCGACATGTGCATCTGGTATTTCATTCACGAACGCTCGGAGTGCACGGTAATAATCATCAATATCCTCTGCATTCTCAACGTCTGAATAAACCCGTTCATGCAGTTGTTCCCACTGAATTCCCTTTTCTTGGGTGAATGGATATTCCTGTGAAGCTTTTTCATATAAGGAATTAAACGCCTCCGTATAGCTCAATTCAGAATAATCGTTGACCGCTATGTCTCCTTCGTTCAAATTAAAGGATAAACGCGGGACCTTGAATATCTTAAATGGGGTTTGATCTAAATCTACAAAACTATACCCGGCAGGTATCTCCTCAGTTGGATCATCATCAGAAAATAATAATCCATCATCTCCAAATCCAACTGGAAAGCCCTGGTCGTCATCCGGAGCCCAGACAATTATCAGCCCACCGCTAAGTTCATTGTCATTATCTGGGTCAACGATAGTAGATGCATAGGCTGTGGACCAACCAGTGCCATCTCGATCCTCGAGGAATGGTCCACCCCATGTATTAGACCAATATGCAATCGCAAATACCTGTACACCTTTATCATCAACATGATTGTTGTCTAAATCTAATTGCGTTCCTTGGGGAACTGATGGGAGTGCTAAGCTATATGTTACCGTTCCATCTTCCAAAACTGTAACTGGACCAACCGCTTGTCCCTCGATGGGGAATTGGAAATCTTCGTCTCTGTTGACAAACCCCGCTTGATCTTCCAATAAGACAAACGGTTCTGATATGGTGTTCAAGAAGAAAGGGGATGTGTATGGAATATCACCGTTGATAAAAACTGGCTCGCTCGGATGCTCTTCCCCGGGTTGAACTGGGATAGGTGGAAGTGGCGTGGAAGTCGGTGTAATTGTTGGAGTAGGTGGTACCGGGGTATCTGGAACACCCGACACAGCATTACACGCGAATATTGTGATTGTTATTAATAAGAGCAAAGGGAACCAGCGAGCTCGAGCAAGCATACAACTCTCCTAATGCAGATAATTGTTCACATGAACATACCGATACGTAATCAGACATTACTCTTAATAGATAACTGACGAAGTATATCATTTGCTATTGGGAAAAAGGCTTAATGGATGATTATTATCCGATCAACTGTATAGACTTTCCATAAAACGATGAAGGATGCAATATCGATTGTGATTTTACATTGATGTGTATTTTGTTTCCCCCGGATGGTTGTATTATTATGTTTTATGCCTACAGCTCATCCAGTTTCCTTGCCAAGATCTCTAACTTTAGGTTGAGATTTTCTATCCCTTCCTTGGTCGGAACACTGCGTTCAGTTATTATCCGATCTATCTCGTCGTTTATCGATGTATTATTGTGGCGATCAAGAAATTTTTGCGATGATAGTTGTTCCATGAGCTGTCTTCCATCAGATTCGACCATTTCCCCTTGTTGGACCAAGTAGTTTATCCTACGGCGTATCTCGTCATCAACCATATGGATAATCATCCTTGGTGACGGGATGCTTTGTTGTAATGCACTTATTCGAGCGCCGCCGGTCTTTATGACATTAGCCAGTAGGGTGCGGGGAAATATTCCGCCTTCAGACTTCTCTTGTTCATATATGATTTGGGTTAATGTTAGCGCAGTCAGATCCGAACCAGTGACATTATCTACAACCTGAACTTCGTGACCTTCCTTAATGAACTGGGCGATACCTGCCAGCGTAATGTATTGTTTGGCATCGGTATCGTATAGTTTGCGGTTCGGATATCTTTTTATCGTGATCATCAAATCATAATCGCGAATGCGGGAATCATCTAACTTTGTCAACCATAGGGAAATAGTACCGCGACAAGTAGGGTGAAAATATTTTCACCCTACTTGTCGTATTGGTTTTAAGTATTACTCGGATTGAGCTTTCTTTAATTCATCAACTTTTTTGGTCAAGCTGGTGATCTTTTGTCCTAGCTTGTCGATATCATCTTTCGTAGGTACATTCATGCGGTCAAGTATCTCTTCTACGCGCTTTGTGAATTCATCCTCGGCTTTCTCAGCGCTCTTCTTGCGTTTATCCATTATTTCAGAAAACAGACGTTTCCCTTCTTCTTCTGCGATTTCGCCGCGTTCTACAAGTTTTTCAATGAAATCCTCGATTTCATCTTGGGCAAGCGCAACCGCACCAATCCCGGCGAGCAATACTTTGCGTGCTGCTTCAAATAAGGAAATCCGGTCTGCAGGTTCGGGTGTTTCAGTTGTTTTTGTTTGGGTAGGCATAATTTTGCTCCTTAATGTGATATTTGTATCTATGGAGTATTTTAAGGTGAACAATATCATTCATCTTTATGACGCGATGCATCATAAAATAATCATAACACACCGCGTCATAATCGTCAATGGATTTTATAGTGGTTCGATGTGATTTCGGAGTAAGTTAGATTTGGGTTGAACATTTTCATCGGACAAGCAAGAGGTTTTATTCTTCTGAATAAGGAGTTGGTATAGAAGTTTCTTGAGCTTTGGATTCGACTTGATGATTATTCCTTCAGGCATATTGGGTGAAATAAGATTTTCAAGTTTGAATATCTTACTGAGCTTAAGGATGACAGTTATTTAGGATTTACACAATGGCGAATCGTTTTATGTTGTCGGTGTGGGCGCAAGGTGTGAGGATTATTAACTGATATACTGGAAGAAAATCCATCGTGATCCATATAAATTGAGGCTGATTTCTCGGTTAATGAGGAAAGAGATTTTGAACCCTGTTTAGCGAAAATACGAGAATTCAATCTTATGTACACGATCAATACTTCTCTATCTGGTATTTGTTTCTATGAAAGTTCTTTCCATAAGTGATGTAATCGTCCCGTTCATATATAGCCCAGAAATCCGGCAGCGGTTCAAAGATATCGATGTATGCATTGGATGTGGTGATTTACCCTATGCTTATCAGGAGTACGTAATAAGTATGTTGGATTTTCCATACTTCTTTGTCCGCGGAAATCACGATAAGGAAGTTGAATATTCAAAAGCAGGTAACCGCAAACAACCAAGAGGGGCGAGGAATCTACATTTGGACGTCATCAAACATGCTGGGCTGTTAATGGCAGGTATCGAGGGCAGCCTGCGATACCGCGATGGTCCTTTTCAATACTCCCAAAGCGAAATGTGGGTGCATGCAGCTCGCATTATTCCAGGTATCATTCGCAATCGGGTTTTGTATGGTAGATATCTTGATATTTTTGTTAGTCATGCCCCGCCGCGAGGAATACATGACCAAGATGACCACGCCCATCAAGGCATAGACGCTTTTCTGTGGATATTAAGTGTATTTAAACCTGCTTATCACTTACACGGTCATATACATGTATACAGACCAGACACAGTTACGGAAACCTTATTCAATCAAACTCGCGTGATAAACACTTATGGTTTCCGTGAGACGATAATTTCTTCTGAGGAACATAATTGAGCCCTTGAGAAGGAGAGCACTCTTGGATTTCAATGATTTAGCAAAGAGCGATTTTGGGAAAGCTCGATCGAGAGCATTTTGGCGGAGTATCAATTCTCGACTGGTTGGCGAGACTAACGAACTTTTACCATTTGATGAAGTTCGTCAACGATTGGTGATTCGCGGACAACATTATCGCGGTCTAGAGCAAGTTTCTATAGATCAGATAATTGGCAGTGCTGGTAGGTTTCGGGATTTTGACCGGGTGTTCTTACCAATACATGAACGATTGAAAGATCGCTGGGTAAATATTGATAAAGCACATTATGATCAAATATATCTACCACCGGTTGATTTGTACAAAATGGGTGAGGTTTTTTTCGTGCGTGATGGAAACCACAGGGTATCTGTTGCCCGACAGAGAAGTCAAGAATACATCGATGCCTATGTTACAGAGATCGATGTATCAGTGCCTATTACGGTAAACTCTGACTTGGAAGAGCTGACCTTAGCCCAGGAGAGGATCAATTTTTTCGGATTAACCGAACTTGCCGAAGAGAGTATTGGGGAGTTTCTGCAAAGCAATATCGAAGGTCAATATTCGCGTTTATTAGAGCATATTGCGGTCCACCGGTGGTACCTTGGAGAACAGCAGCAGGTGGTAATTCCCTTCTCAGAGGCGGCTAAATCTTGGTATGAAAATGTCTATAACCCTGTGATAAAAGTATTGATAGATCAGGATATTTCACAAACTTTCAACAAATACTCTTTTACAGACATATATCTATTCATCATGGAGTACCAAGCATACCTGAGAGAAACTTATCGGGAAGAATTAGATGAAGAGCAGATCACCAGTAAAGATGTTGATCGTAAGGTCAAGAAAGCTGCCGGGAAGCAATTGGCAGAAGAAAGTGATCTGCCAACAATAAAAAAACTCATATCCCTGTTAGTCAATGCTGACTGGGTGAATGATTTGATCTTGGATCAAGAACGAGCATTTTTTTATCAGCGGACTCGGATAAAAGAAATCTTCCCAGATGCGAAAATTAAAACCACCCGTCCAGGAGAGTATGAGACACTCATAAACCACATTGACGTTCATCAATGGTATCTAGGTGAACAGCACGGAACACAAGTCAGCTATCTAGACGCGGTAACTTCTTGGTTTATGAACGTGTATATGCCCATTGTAGACATCATTCGCAATCAGCATATGTTAGATGGATTTCCAGATCGAACCGAGACAGATCTATATTTATGGATTATCAGCCGACAATGGTTTCTACAAGAGGCTTATGGCACTGAGATCTCTCCAGAAATCGCGGCGGAGCAAATTACACCGATTAATTCGAAAAGAAAAAGCCGCTAGTTATCTAATACAACAGAAGGGGGTAACAATTAAATAAACGCGGGCAGTGATTTTAATATCACTGCCCGTTCACTCATTCTAATAACGAAGAAGCTAAATTTGAGCTATGCCTTTCTCTGTCGCCTTGTAGCCCACATTTTTTTCTTCAAGGAACCCGGCTTCGATCAATTCGCGTAAGCTGACCCGTACACGATACATAGGCATACTAGTTAAATCAGCCACATCTGATTGTGTACCTGGAGTCCTAAGTGCGAAAAGTACTTTTTTAGCAGATGGTGTTAATGTTCCGTCTGGATTTATACAGGCCATCGATAGTTCCTCGGTGAAATTCTGGAAAGATTACAGATCTCTCTTACAGAGATACCAATCCACGCACTCATAATCGCCTTTCGCCCGTTCCTCCGCCATTTCGGTTGTTTTAGGTGGCGGGACGATGACCTTATCGCCGGGCTGCCAATTGGCAGGTGTTGCGATTTGGTGTTCATCAGTTGCCTGGAGTGCATCTATTAGACGCAATATTTCCTGCATATTACGTCCTGTCGTGAGTGGGTAGTAGATCATCGCGCGCATAATCCCTTTGGGATCAATAACGAACACACATCGTGATGTCTCAGTTGTGCTTTCTCCCGGCATGACCATACCGAAAAGTGTAGCGACATCCTTGTTCAGATCCGCAATCACTGGGAAAGGTATCTCTACCCCGAAGTTTTGTTCTATGTTGCGCACCCAGGCGATATGGGAGTATACACTATCCACACTTAATCCCAGCAGCTCTACATTGCGTTTTTGGAGTTCAGGGTAGATTTCTGCGAAACCCATAAATTCGGTTGTGCACACTGGGGTGAAATCTGCGGGATGCGAGAATAGGATCAACCAACTACCCTCATAATCGGAAAGACGTATAACACCATGAGTTGTCACAGCTTCGAATTCGGGTGCCGGCTCGTTGAGGCGAGGCAGTCTCACAACTTCTTGTACAACCTCATCAGACATTTTTATTTACTCCTTTCTAGATATTTGATTATTGATGGTTAGGGTCTGTCGCCCACATAATACTGGGTATATGGCTTCCCAACCACCATTATAATGTATGTCATGTAATAATCGGTGCCTGATAGTGAATATTACTGTCGAGAACTTCCATATTTACAAGTATGATTGGTATAGGTGAATGTGTGAGTTATCAATATCTGGTGATGTTTATTGATACCAGCCAGTTGTTGTTTGTTAATAAGAGTTGAGGCGCGTGGGATTCTTTCAATCCAGGGTTGTCAACTAAAAGAAAACAAGTGCTAGGAGTGCAAGGAAAAATTTCTTCAACGGACACATTTTAGTATATGTAATATTGGTTTAATCAAATCATATGAGGAATTAAATTTGGGTCCTAAAATCAGCTAACCACACAAAGTACTACTGGCCAGATCGACAAGAAATTAGCTGAATAGAACCTCTATTGACAGATATACTAATCAATGGCAAATTAGTATATGAACTGCCAACATTCGAAGAGAGTGGATTACCTGACCTGTAACACATCGAGCAATTAGCGATTAGATTAAATCTGAGATAGGAGGGCAAAATGTTTAGATGGCTGCAATCACGTATATTGTGGGGTTCAATATTGATTATCGGGGGCATTGCATTATTGCTTCAAAACGTATATGGTATCCAATTGGCGAATATTTTTTGGTGTGTAATTTTTGCCTTTGGTGGGTTAATTTTCCTCGGGGTGGTTCTTGCTAACCGTGAAAATTGGTGGGCTCTGATACCTGGGTTTGTACTCATAAGCATCGGTGTCATGCTCGCACTCGAATGGTTGGTGCCCGGTTTAAACTCTGATCTTGGTGGTTTTATCGTCTTAGCAGGCATTGCCCTCGCTTTTTTCATCATATACCTTGTTGATAACGCGCATTGGTGGGCAATCATCCCTGGTGGAGTATTAGCAACTGTAGCGGTATTCGTACTGCTTGAGAATATTTGGGCGGGTTTTGGCGGGCCAGGTGTGTTCTTCGTTGGGTTGGGTTTAACCTTTTTCCTTCTCGCAATAGTCCCCACTCCAGAAGGGCGCATGAAATGGGCTTGGATTCCAGGAGTGGTACTGACAATCGTTGGATTTATTATCATTGCAGTTACTGAAGAGGTTATCGTTTTATTATGGCCGGTGGCGTTGATCTTATTGGGGCTGATCCTAATCATTCGATTTTTTCTGTCTCGGTAATCGGGTAGATTCATGATAGTGGTGGGTACAAATATCGGAACTCAGCGAAATAGAGCAGGCGCGGATGGATAGATGCGATTACTTAATCAAACCTCCAATTGCTATCTGCTGTATCCAAAGTGTTGGCACCGATAAGAAAGTATTCTTATTTGGTTTCTTATTGCCAATATCTCTGCGCTGGTTTTCTACAAATATGAACTGCTAAATAAGCTTTCGGATGGATAGTCAACCCTACGATCCTTCTTGTAAGCTTGGAGGTGATTTTGATGGAAAGTCCTAGTCGACCAAAACAATCAAAGCCTTATCGAAGAAGTATCTTCTTCCCCCTGCTATTGGTTTTTGCCGGGACATTATTCTTACTGAATAATTTTGGCATCATCCGAGGGGATCTTTGGGATGCAATCAGAGTATATTGGCCTGTGATTCTCATTGTCCTTGGGTTGGATAGCTTATTTAGAAGAGAAGGTCTAGTCGGTCCAATATTCTTGATTGGTCTCGGGGTATTGATCATATTCTATAACCTGGGTTACCTACAAATTAACGTCTGGCAAGCTTTACTCATTCTTTGGCCTGTAATGCTTATTGCAGTAGGCGTAGATATGATTTTTGGTAAGCGATCATTGCTGTGGTCAATGATTGGGATGGGATTAATCATTATCCTCTTGGTAGGTGCGTTTCTTCTATTCAGCTCACAAACTCAAAAATTGACCCGCGGGCGCGCAGAATCAGTATACGATCTTTCGGATGTAGATGAGCTCGAAATAAACGTGGGTACGAGTATTGGAAGCATCAATGTTGAAGGAGCACGGCAAGTCGAGGCAGAAGAAGAGATTGTTATTGCCAGTTCAGGCAATGCGATACAGGAAGTGGATCAATTTGGAGATCGAGCTGATATCACCATCACGGATGATGGAAGTGCGTATTATCCTGGAAAATCAGCAAATGAATGGCAGTGGTTCATCACAATTCCCGCCAATATCCCAAGCACATTGAACGTGGATATCGGTTTGGGAACAATTCACCTAGACCTGGGAAATACTCTGGTAAATGATCTGACCGCGGAGTTCGGTTTGGGATCAAATGTGCTTTACATGCCTTTTGATGACCAATTTACAGGCAATTTAGAAGGTGGAATGGGATTGATTATAGTCAATATCCCCAGCGACCTCCCTGTGAGGATAAATGCTGACACAGCATTAGTATTGGTCGATATCCCAGAAAATTACCGTAAAACTGAATCTGGCTATATCTCCAACGACTTTCAAAGCAATGACAATTATGCTGAGCTTTACCTCAACTTAGGCATTGGTGGTGTGATCATAAGAGACTCGAACGCACAATAACGATCTAATTTACCTGGATAAAATACTAGAATTCCTGGTATTGT
>Ga0209013_10005026_pt1 | contig 11477 bp, 12 predicted proteins | sample Cruoilmetagenom2_FD_187291 | JGI IMG/M metagenome (GOLD analysis project Ga0209013, IMG submission 187291) | Oil polluted marine microbial communities from Coal Oil Point, Santa Barbara, California, USA - Sample 2 (SPAdes) (version 2) | ecosystem: Environmental > Aquatic > Marine > Oil seeps ...
AAACTGTCTGAAGCTGATATCAAGAAGATGGCTGTTTATGTTTATAAGTTTGGTGGCGGCAAATAAAAAATTCTTTCTTAAAGAAAGTCTTTATTGCTAACGTTGTATTTCAGTACTCCTTGATGGAACTTGAGTTAAAGTCTATATAAAAGGTATATGACATACGTCAAGTGGATACTGAAATAAAACTGATATGATAATGTTTTACCATAATATGAGGAGTCTTCGAAATGAATGATGCTGTATTTTGGGGGTCTATTGTTGCTGTAGGCATTTGTGTAGTAATTATTGTTTATCTCGGTTTTATGGCTGCGAAAAAAATAAATACAGATCACAGTGAAGATTAAAATTTGTTAGAGTAAAAAAAAGAGAGGTTAACCTCTCTTTTTTTTGCTTTTTTTTTATCAAAAATAAATGATTATGTAACATAAGTTACTTATGATGTACTTATTTAGGTTATAATGTTCAAAAAACTACAATCTACTGATAACAATGGATTTGTTATGAAGTACTAAAGTAATAATAAATCAACCAGTGAAGAAATGGCCATGTCCGAAAAGCAAATCCAGGAACAAACGATTGAAGAACTCTATGCTGAAGCACATGAGCATACAATTAATGTCGGTGATGTTAAAATCCATGCCAAGCGAATGGGCGGAAAATTTAGAAATCTAAAATGGGCTTCTAATTTATTGTGGATTGTTTTCTTTATTGGCCCCTACTTACGTTTAGGTGATCGTCAGGCTATTTTATTAGACATTCCTAATCGTCAATTTCATATTTTTAATCTGACTCTGTTACCACAGGATTTGTGGATGTTGTCATTTGTTCTATTATTTTTTGCAATATTGCTGGCTGTCGTAACGGCTTTGGCCGGTCGTATCTGGTGCGGCTTTTTCTGTTTTCAAACTGTTTGGACAGATGTTTTTACCTGGATTGAAGATAAACTTGAAGGTGGCCCGGCCAAACGTCGTAAATTAGATAAGGCAAAATGGGATCTGAATAAAATATTAGTACGAACTAAAAAATATTCACTCTGGTTTCTGATAGCCGTTTTAACGGGTATCAGCTTTGTGGCCTGGTTTACAGATGCTTATGACTTGTGGGTCGATCTGTTTACTCTCAAGGCCTCTTCTACTGCTTATATTACTGTCGCATTATTTATTGTGGGTACCGTATTTTTAGCCGGATTCTTACGTGAACAAACCTGTTTCTGGTTATGTCCCTATGCCCGTATTCAGGCGGTTATGATTGATGATACCTCCATTGTACCCAGCTATGATGTTTCCCGCGGTGAAAAACGCGGTCGTTTGTTAAAAGGCAAACCTGCAAATAAAGGTCAGGGTGACTGTGTTGACTGTAATCAATGTGTTGCCGTCTGCCCTACGGGTGTTGACATCAGGGGTGGTCAGCAGGAAGGTTGTATTATGTGCGGCCTGTGTATTGATGCCTGTGATGCGGTTATGGAAAAAATTAATAAACCCACAGGTTTGATCAAATATGCTTCCTGGGATGGTATTATGGGTAAAGAAGAATTACCGCTGTTGAAACGCCCGCGAGTATGGGTTTATAGTGTAATATTACTGATTTCAGTTGTTGGCGTCGTGCTTGGACTGAGTGGTATGGAAACATTGGAATTGAAAGTTCTTCATGCCAGACAACCCTTATTTGTACTGCAAAGTGATGGTACGATTCAAAATCGCTACACATTAAAAGTGCTCAATAAACAGAACGCAGATATGAAGGTAAAAGTTTCAGTCAATGATGATGATTTTAAAGGTTTGATTCTGCTTGGTGCAGAAAAAGAAATTGTCGCCGCACATGGAACGGTGACGCCAGTTAACATTTTTGTCAAAGTTCCGAAAAGAAACCTGACCGAGAAATCACAACCGATTACCTTTATGGTAGAGGGCAAAGATGCACAGGGAAATAACTATCAAAGTAAACGGGACAGCATCTTTATCGGACCCAAACGTTAATAATTGTATATAATATGTGCAATAAGATAATCTGAATCTGTAGAAAGTATGAATTCAAAAAAACAAAATTGGTATAAAAGCCCCTGGGTTATTGGTTGGTTACTTCTGGTTCTGACTGTTCTGGCTGTGAATGGCTATATGATCTATCAATCAGTGAATGAATTTCCTGGTCTGATTGTGGATGACTTTTATGAGCGCGGTCAGGATTATGAAGAAAATATTCATAAGAAGCTGGAAAATAATGAAAAATGGCTCACTGATTTTTTTGTATCTGATATTCATATAGGCAAATCGGCTGTTATTGGCTTTACCATCAGTGATAAAGCAGGAAAACCCGCAGCGATTGAAAAACTCACCTTGTTTGCTTATCGACCAGCCAATGCGAAAAAAGATTTCTCAAAACCCATGAGTCTTTCAGGAGAAACCTGGCAGACAACGATGAGCTTTGACAGTAAAGGCAAATGGGATCTTCTTGCCAGTGCCGTAATCGATGGTACGGAAGTCAATTTCGCCAAAAGAATTTTTGTCAAAGATTAGTACCTTACCTTGAGCAGCTCTCAAACTTGCGATCACTGTCATCTCCTCCTGCCTCCCGGCGAAGATATCACGTCAAATATTAATGGTAAGGATTTGCATTTTTGCTGCTATGGCTGCAAAACTGTTTGTGAAACCATTTATGGTGCGGGTATGGAGGGTTTTTACCAGCGTACACCTGAGGGTGAAACCTTAGAGCCGCCACCTGCAATTGATTCCGAGCTGGAAGTTTTTGACCTGGACGATGTACAGCGTGAGTTTGTTGATGACCTGGGTGATATTCGGGAAATCCATCTTCTGGTGGAAGGTATTCACTGTGCCGCCTGTGTCTGGTTAATTGAACGAAGACTGGCCAATGAGTCGGGAATTCTGGATGCCAATGTCAATCTCAGTGTAAAAAAACTACGCCTGAAATGGGATAATCGAGAAATCAGGCTGTCTCAAATATTACATATATTGGGGCAGATTGGTTACGCAGCCGTGCCTTTTGATCCCGAAGCTGCAGAAGGGCAGATCAAAAAACAGAATCGTGAATTATTATTCCGTCTCGGTTTTGCTGGTTTTGCCGCTATGAATCTGATGTGGATATCAATTGCACTCTATGCCGGAGCAGATGAAGGCAAGTTTAAAGATTTATTTTACTGGCTTGGCCTGGGACTGGCGACACCTACTTTACTTTACTCCGGTTATCCTTTTTTCCGTGGTGCGATTACCGGCCTGATCAATCGTCATCTGACAATGGACCTGCCCATTGCCATTGGTGCAAGTATTACCTACCTTTATTCCTGCTATGTGGTTTTCAGTGGTTCGGAAATAGCGCATGTTTATTTTGATACGGTGGTTAATTTCCTTTTTGTGATCCTCACCGGACGTTATCTGGAAGCTATGTCAAAAAGACTGGCAGTGCAGTCTTCTCAACGTCTGCTTGATTTGCAGCCAAAAGTGTCGACTCTGATAAAGGCAGATGAGAAGAAGATTGTACCGATCAGTGTGTTGAAAGAAGGGGATTTAGTGCTGGTAAAACCGGGTGAAAAAATACCGGTTGATGGTGTTATTGCCAAAGGTGAAAGTGTCGTTGATGAATCCATGCTAACCGGTGAGTTTTATCCGGTAGCAAAATATGCGGGAGATCAGGTTTCTGCGGGTACAACGAATAAAGAGGGGATCCTGACCGTTGAGGTGAGCCAGATATTAAAAAATACAGCGCTGGGGAAAATTATTGATCTGGTGGATGAAGCTCAATCGACCAAGGCTCCCATACAGTGTACCACTGACCGTATTATCCCCTGGTTTGTTTCCATTACCTTAATTCTGGCCAGTCTTACATTTATTTTCTGGGTTGGAGAAGATTTTGAAATTGCCTTAATGGCAGCAACATCAGTTCTAATTATTACCTGCCCCTGTGCTTTTGGTCTGGCGACACCGATGGCCATTGCTGTCGCAACCGGAGTGGGTGCCAGAATGGGTGTACTGGTTAAACATGGTGCTGTTCTGGAAATTTTATCGTCCATACATCATTTTGTATTTGATAAAACAGGCACCCTGACGCAGGGTAAAATGATGGTCAGTACCTTGTTCAGTATACCCATTCAAGACGACAAGCCTGAGCTGAATGACATCAGTAAAATTATTCCCGATGAGGACAGTATAGAAAATCTTGATGCTACGCAAAGTAAAATATTAACCCTGGCCTGGGATCTGGAAACACATTCTGAACATATGATAGCCAAAGCGATTGCCGCCTTTGGGCTGCAGTACGGCTTACAGCACAAGACAGAGAATAATACTGAACTGGAACAAATTAAAGTTGTTTCGGGTTCAGGTATCAGTGCCCGATATCAAGGCAGTGACATTGCAATTGGAACTTTAGCCTGGATAAGCAGCCTGGCGGGACTTTCTGAGGAAGCAGGCAAAAAACTCAATGCGGTGATGTATGAATATCAGGTTTCCGGCAGTACGGTCGTTTATGCCTGGCTTGAGGGTACTGCGCATAGTGATGGCGGTTTGCTGGCTTTTGTTGTGGAAGACAAGCTTCGAGAGAATGCTCCTGATATTGTCAGAGAAATGCATCATCAGGGCTTCCATCTGACACTTTTGAGTGGTGATAAACAGGAAACTGCCGATTACATGGCAGAAAAACTGGGTATTGAAGAAGTGATTGCGGAAGTCATGCCCGATGAAAAGGATAATGTCATCCAGCAAAAACAGCAGCGGGGTAATTTGGTTGCTATGGTAGGTGACGGCATTAATGATGCACCGGCACTGGTAAGAGCTGATGTTGGTATTGCTATGGGGTCCGGAACGGATGTCTCTATTGATAGCGCAGATGTTATTCTGATGAATGGTGAACTGGAAAAGATTCCCCTGGCTGCCGAATTATCTCAGGCAACTCTTAGGACAATTAAGCAGAATATTAGTATCTCAATCCTGTATAATATCATTATGGTGCCTCTGGCGGTGGCCGCGATGATAACACCTTTGGTGGCAGCCATATCAATGCCGCTGAGTTCGCTGTTGGTTATTGGTAATGCTGCAAGGCTGCGATGGCGTTTTAAAGGTAACAGGTATTAGCGATGAATGTGATTTATGGTTTAATTCCCAGTATGATTATAATTGGTCTGATTCTGGTTGTGATTCTGTTCTGGGCGATAAAATCCGGTCAGTTTGATGATCTTGAAGGAGATGCTCATCGGATATTAATGGATGAAGATCTTAGCCCGGAAGAAAAAACTCAAACTGATTTACAGGACAATACAGACAAATCAGATAAAAGTGACTAGTATTTAATTTTAAACGAGAATAGAATTAAATAGTTAAAGTTTAAGCAGGAGTATTTTATGAAAAAAATAACCGGATTGATTCTTGGCTCTACACTATTAATTGCATCTGCGAGTGCGTCTGCCTTTAGTTTTGGCAGTAGTGACGGAGACTGGGGCGGCAGTCCCTGGAGCGGGGGCAGTGATCGTTATGGCCCCTACAATAATAGCTGGAATGATGGTCCATGGAATTCGGGCCCATGGAATTCGGGTCCCTGGAACTCTGGTAATCGGGGTGGTAATCGCTGGGGCGGTAATCGTTGGGGAGGCAATCGCTGGGGCGGAAGTCCCTGGAGTGGTCGGGGCAATAATCCCTGGAACTGGGGCAGCGGCAATAACAACTGGGCACCATGGAGTTCAGGCCGTAGTAATAATCCTTATCGCGGTGGGGGTTATGGTAATCCTTATGGCGGCGGCTATGGTAATCCTTATGGTGGCGGTTATGGCAATCCTTATGATGCCGGCGCTTATCCTCCAGCAGAGGAAGCTCCTGCTGTTGAGATAGAGATAACACCACCAGCACAATAAGCTGAGCTTAGCGACAGAGCAAAAAAAAGGGAACATTATGTTCCCTTTTTTTATTGCTTCTACGACAGATAGATTATGCCGCCATAATGGTTCTGAGTTTTTTCATGGCATTATTCTCAAGCTGTCTGATACGTTCTGCAGAAATCTCGTATTTGCCAGCCAGCTCCTGAAGCGTGAGCTTGTCATCACTCAACCAGCGCTGTGCAACAATATCTCGACTGCGATCGTCCAGTGTTGCCAGGGCAGAATGCAGTAGATCGGAATGATTTTTCTTGGTATCTGATGTTACCAGAGACTGTTCCGGAGATGGCTCTGCAGATTCCAGATAATTTGCTGGAATAACCGGCGTGTTTTCATTGTCTTCTTCATCATGACCATCAAAGGCATTGTCCTGATAGGTCAGACGTGCTTCCATTTGCAGGACATCTTTGGTCGTGACACCGAGTTCATTGGCAACAGTATGTACTTCTTCGTCAGAAAACCAGCCAAGACGCTTTTTCTTGCGACGCAGATTAAAAAACAGTTTGCGTTGTGCTTTGGTTGTGGCGATTTTAACAATACGCCAGTTGCGAAGAATATATTCGTGTATTTCGGCTTTAATCCAGTGGACAGCAAAAGAAACCAGGCGAACTTTTTTGTCTGGATCAAAACGTTTGACTGCCTTCATCAGACCAATATTACCTTCCTGAATCAGATCGCCTTGCGGCAGGCCATAACCCCGGTAACCACGGGCAATATGTACGACAAAACGCAGGTGAGACATAATCATGCGCTGGGCTGAATCCAGATCGCCGCTATCCTTGACATCTTGAGCCAGTGAGGATTCTTCTTCAGCGGTAAGCATAGAGATCGAATTAACCGCGCTGATATAACTTTCCAGACTACCGGTAGGGACCGCCAATGGTATAGCTAAAGATTTACTAGTCATATACTTTCCTCGTTTGAACTGGGTCGCTAATTTTAGCACTCTTTGTAATAGAGTGCTAATTATTCATAAAGTTCAATTTTTTGCTTAATTTCTTAGAAAAATTACTGAAATATAACGTAGCATAAGGATATCAGAAAATATTAACCAAGTAAATCACTCAGGAATTAAAGTTGTTGATAAGTTACCTCAAATTACATGGTTTTATAAATTATTTAAAGATACGCCATTTTGAATCAACCAGCTGCGATCCAGCTCCCAGACTATCTTGTTTATGCCGGGATTGGACTTAATCGTATTGCCTGCCAGCATCTGAACTTTTGCCAATTGTTTCTGAGCTTTCTGGTATTCCGGTGAAAGTAATGATTTATTCTTTATGTGTGGAAAAATGATGCCAATGACCTTTCCGCAGGGAAGTTCAGTCGATATGGGGCTATTCAAAATGGCAGTCCCGTTGTTGATGCGTAATACCTTGAATTGATAAGGAAAATCATTTATTTCTTGTATTGATTCCAGGCGGGCATTGAGTTCTTTTAGCTCTGGACTTTGATAGAGAAACGTTATCGCCAGAGCAATACTGAGTACTCCTAAAACAATAGCGTAAATTTTTGTTCCCTTATCCATAATTTTTTCTCATGGCGGTATAGACTATAAATATAAATATGAATGTACACAGTTTAGATGAATTATTTCTCTTCTTATGTGAGTAATATTACCGAACAGAGCAAACGAAATGGATATGATAAACACACAAAATATTTAATAATAATTAAATGATAAGCAGTTAAGGGACAGCAATATGGGGAATTCACTCTGGTTTATTACTATTTTACAGGAAAAGCCCTGGCTGGGCTTTCTGATTGGCCTGTGTTTTATGGCTTTTATGTTTTTGTCAAAGAATCTGATTGTTTATTTTTATTCTCGGAATAAAGAAAAACAAGAGAATATAAAATGATTTTCATCTGTTGATCTCCCCCTTCTTTAGAAGGGGGAAGTACAAGCTACTTCGGCTCAATATCTTTCAGGTGCTTTCCAACTGCTATTCTTGCCCCGGATAGACCCAACAGGCAACCGGACAGCAAAAGTATCACACTGGTATCAATCCCCATAAGTCCCAGAGAAAATAAATTACTCTCATAAAGGGACGAAAGATGAACCAGCGGGTCATTAATAATAATCAGAGAAATATTGACCAGTAAAACAGCAATCAGACTGCCCAGCAGGCCATACCAGAAACCGGTATAGAGGAAGGGACGTCGAATAAAGCTGTCAGTGCCGCCAATTAATTTCATAACCACAATCTCACTGCGGCGATTTTCAATGGCCAGACGGATGGTGTTGCCTACAATCAGCAATACAGCCAGAGCCAGCAAACAGCCGATTATCAAAATACCTCTCTGGCCAATATGAATAATGGCATGCAGTCGTTGTAACCACTGAATATCCAGCTGTACCAGATCAACCTGTTTGATTTGTTTTAATTTCATCAGCAGGGCATTGATTTGTTCGGGTTCGCTATGGGTCAGGCTGGGATAAACAACCAGCAAATGAGGCAGAGGATTGTCTTTCAGCGCTTTCAGCGCATCACCAAATCCTGAGTTATCCTGGAATTCCTGTAAAGCGGCATCCTGAGTAATATATTTTACCTGAGCAATTTCCGGATAGGCTTCCAGTCGGGTTTTTATCTCCAGGGTCTTTTTCTCACCCAGATCTTTTTGCATAAACAGGGAAATCTGGTTGATACTGTCAAAGTCGCCGCTGAGTTGTTTAGCATGATCCAGGATCACATATAAACCAGCCGGCAAGGCCAGTGCAATGCCCAGAGCAGCGGCCGTCATAAGGGTGGAAAAAGGCGTACGGCTTAACAAACCCAGAGAATAAAAAAAGACCTGTAGATGACGAACAAAGAAATCTTTAAAGCGTGAAGAAAAACTGGGCTTTAATTGTCTTAGCTGAACCTGATTGTCAGTATTGTTATTATCCATAGTTTATTCTTCTGCCGAAACGAGCTGTCCCTGATCGAGCTGGACAATAGGCTTATCGAGTTGAGTAATCAATGGGATATCATGGGTGGCAATCAGTACCGTCACACCCACCTGATTAAAGGCTAAAAATAAATCCATAATTTCACGGGACAGATCGGGATCCAGGTTGCCGGTGGGTTCATCGGCCAGCAGCAGGGCGGGTTTGTTCACTACCGCACGGGCAATACTGACTCTCTGCTGCTCTCCACCTGACAGAGTAAGAGGATATTTTTTCTCAAAGCGTAATAAGCCGACTTTATCCAGTGCGGCATGAACGCGTTTTTTTACCTCGCGGGAAGAAAAACCACTGATAATCAGAGGTAAGGCGACATTGTCATAGACCGTTCGATCATAGAGCAATTGATAATCCTGGAAAATAATTCCCATATTTCGGCGCAGGTAGGGGAGCGTATGACGACTTACCTTATTCAGATTTTTGCCGCCGACAATAACATTTCCAGTGGAGGCACGTTCAATCAGAGCAATGAGCTTTAACAGAGTACTTTTTCCCGCACCGGAACGACCTGTCAAAAAAGCCATTTCACCCGGATTCAGATGAAAATTAACATTGCTGAGGGCTTCATTTCCCCCGTTGTAGCGTTTACTGACCTGATCAAACAGAATCATGAGCTAAGAGCCGTCCCGACTTAAAAGTGCACTAACAAATTCTTTCGCATCAAATGGTCTGAGATCATCGATACTTTCACCCACCCCGATAAATCGAATAGGGATCCCCAGTTTTTTGGCTATGGCAAAAATAATACCGCCCTTCGCCGTACCATCCAGTTTGGTGACCGTAATACCGGTTAAACCAACGGTTTTATTAAATTGCTCTGCCTGATTCAAGGCATTTTGTCCGGTGCCGGCATCAACGACCAGCATAATCTCATGAGGTGCTTGTACATCAACCTTGGAAGCCACTCTTTTTACCTTGGCCAGCTCATCCATTAAATTAGACTGGGTGTGTAAACGACCAGCGGTATCGGCAATGACAATATCGATATTACGGGCTTTGCCTGCTTCAATGGCATCATAAATTACGGAGGCAGAATCGGCTCCGCTATGTTGTGCGATGACGGGAATATTATTACGTTCACCCCAGACCTGTAATTGTTCAACTGCTGCGGCGCGAAAGGTGTCGCCTGCTGCCAACATAACGGAATGGCCTTCATTTTGAAATTTTTTCGCCAGTTTACCAATCGTGGTGGTTTTACCTGCGCCGTTAATTCCAACCATCAGAATGACATAAGGACTTTTACTGGTATCCACTGAAAAAGGAATACTGACCGGTTCCAGCAGGTCATCCATTTCTTCTTCCAGCGCCTGGAACAGGGAGTCTGCATCGGATAATTGTTTGCGGGAAATACGATCGGTCAGACTGCTGATGATAGACATAGTGGCTTCGACACCCATATCTGAAATCAGCAGCTGATTCTCAATTTCTTCAAGCAGATCATCATCAATTTCTTTTTTGCCCAGAATCGCATTACTGATCCCGTCAGTAATAGAGCTGCGGGTTTTACTCAGGCGCTGTTTGAGGCGGCCAAACATACCTTTGCTTTCTTCTGGCGTTTCAGTTTGAGGCGATTCAGGTAAATCAGTGGAACTGTTTTCCTTTTTATCGGTCTCTTTATTACGTTTTATAAAACTAAACATTGTATTTTCTTGGTTAAGTTACCAACTATAGGTAATTAATAATATAAAATTGCATCTGTTCTGGAATAAATAAACTTATGCAATACTTGATGGACATTAAAACGACTTAATATTATCCTAAATTTTACGCCATAAGCCTATAAAAATATAAGGAATAGGAAAAGAAGATCTCTATGATGGGAATTACAGCAAAGATTATTGTTTCTAAACCCGGGTTTCAGACCCTTTTTCGTACTGCAATTGCAGGCAGTTTATTGCTGGCGGCTGCTAGCCAGGCCAGTGAAACTATTTATGAAGAAAAACTGGAAAATGGTCTGAAGGTGGTTGTTAAACCGGATCATCGTGCTCCCGTTGTTATTTCGCAGGTCTGGTATAAAGTCGGTTCAAGTTATGAGAGCAGCGGGACAACCGGAGTTTCCCATGTTTTAGAGCACATGATGTTTAAGGGCACGGAAAAATACCCCACTGGTGAGTTTAATAAAATTATTTCCCGCAATGGTGGTGAAGACAATGCTTTTACCTCAAAAGACTATACCGCTTATTACCAGAAGCTGGAAAAAAGCCGTCTTAAAGTGAGCTTTGAGCTGGAATCTGACCGTATGCGCGGTTTACTTTTACCCGAAAAGGAATTTGACAAAGAAATTATGGTTGTCATGGAAGAACGCCGTATGCGCACCGATGATAAGCCTCAATCTCTGACCTATGAGCAATTCCATGCCACCGCCTATGATAATAGCGGCTATCATAATCCTGTTATTGGCTGGATGGATGACTTGAAAAATATGACTGTGGCGGACTTGAACGCCTGGTATCAACGCTATTATGCTCCCAATAATGCGACGCTTGTCGTGGTGGGTGATGTAGAACCACAGGAAGTTTTTAAACTGGCAAAAAAATACTTCGGTATATTGAAACCCTTTGATATTGCTCAGCCTAAGCCGCGTGTTGAACCTGAACAAAAAGGTGGCAAACGCATTGAAATGGAGCTTGAAGCCAAATTACCTTATCTGCTGAT
>Ga0209013_10005027_pt1 | contig 11477 bp, 9 predicted proteins | sample Cruoilmetagenom2_FD_187291 | JGI IMG/M metagenome (GOLD analysis project Ga0209013, IMG submission 187291) | Oil polluted marine microbial communities from Coal Oil Point, Santa Barbara, California, USA - Sample 2 (SPAdes) (version 2) | ecosystem: Environmental > Aquatic > Marine > Oil seeps ...
CGGTTCGAAATTCCTTGTTCAATATTCGATATTCAAAACAATCAATACGCGCCTTTTCCCGTGAATACGCGATGGACAGTCTGGGCGATAATCTTCATATCATTTAAGAATGAATAGTTGAGAACATACCAGTCATCAAGCTCTACCCGTTCCTGATAATTGTCCAGATCACTCCGCATCATTACCTGCCATGGACCGGTTATGCCGGGCTTCATCGAACAATATCGACCGGCACTTTCCACATCCTTGTCCTTGTAATAATTCTCCAGCTCCTTGCCTACTATCGGCCGGGCACCCACCACACTCATTTCGCCCTTTAAGACATTAATAAACTGAGGAAACTCGTCGATACTCGTCCGTCGCAAAATTCGCCCGATTCTTGTTACGCGGGGATCATTTTTTAACTTGTAGGTTCGCTCCCATTCCTCCTTCAATTTCGGCTCAGAGGCAAGAATCTCGTCTAACTTCTCTTCAGCATCAACAACCATTGTCCTGAATTTTAAACATCCAAACTCCCGGCCGGTTGCCATTATTCTTCTGTGAAGATAAAATATCGGTCCACGGCTATCAAGTTTGACCAGCAATGCGATTATCAGGATGAAAGGTAAAGAAAGTAGCAGGACAAGGCTCGAAAAAACAATATCAAATGTTCGTTTCCACGAGGTATCAGGGTTAAAACTCAGGATCAGCATATTCCCCAATGACTGTATTTCAGCATGATGCAATCCAAAAACATAGAGGTCCGGAATGAGGAAAATCTGTGCTCCAAGATCACGGCACTCCTTTAGAATACCGAAAATCTTTTTTTCAGCCCGCATGGGGAGTGCTATGTAAACATAATCAATATCATGTATCTTCAGGTAATTCTCAATTTCACTTATTTTCCCGAGCAAGGGTTTGTTTAACTGGTTCAGACGCTCCCTGGTTTCATCCTTGTCATCGAAAAATCCGACAACCTCAATACCGGCCCATGGAATGGCCTCTACCTGGTTTATCATTCTCATGCCCAGGTCACCGGCACCAACAATGACAGCATGCCGTATATTTCTGCCCTGGGACCGGTAGTACCTAAGCATTTTGCGAACTATCAGGTGAGAGATAAAAATCAGGAAGGGAGTAACAAGAGACCAGGCAATAAAGACAACCCTTGAATATCCTTCGGATAACTTAAAAATAAAGAAGTAGAAGAGGAGAGCACCGATAACAGTTCCCCATGCTTTGACAATAACTATAAACTCACGAAAAAATTTCCAGCCACGCCAGGATCGATAGAGTTGAAAATAATGAAAACTTATAAAGGAAATACCAAAGGCGACAATTTCAAGCCAGGTATAGTACGAACTCCATGGTACCTGATACAATTTGACCAGGGCCCAAAGAAATCCGCAAACCAGCGAACAGTCCAGAATATGAAGTATTTTATATACAAAGGAACTGCGTTCGCGCAAATTCCATGAAAGCACAGGAGTCATTATAATCCGCCGCTTTTATTTCGTAACAGTTCACCGGGGATGCAAAAATTTCAAGACCACCACTGCCGATTTAAACTGAACCATACAGCTAATCCTCGTGGCAGCATAGTGTACCTTTTCCCGAGATTGTATGCCAGAAACTTCATACTATTTCGCAGGATACTTTCAGGCAGTTTGATATATTCCCGTTCGTTTACAAGCTGCCTGAATTCCGACCGGACAAAGCGTTTTCCTTCACCCATGGGTGTGCCGAATTGTCCAAGAAGTTCAGCATGATCGGCATGAAAAACGCCAATATCAAAGTATCGCCTGAAATCCTGGCACACTGAATAATTATGCGAATGAAAAACCCTGGCATCAGCAGCATATGCAACACAATAGCCATTGCGTAACAGTTTTGCCACTGTAAAGGTATCCTCGCCAAAAATGAGACCATCCTCAAAAAAATCTACTTCTTCCAACAAGTTACGTCGATAAGCAGCAAGTGAGTTAGAAATGAATGCCGTCTTAAAACCATACTTTTTTCTATCCTCCCAGCATCTGACCGATGACTCGCCCGGATAGTTGAATTTCCTGAGATGCCGGGCAAAACAGGTTGCATCCTGACAAGGCAGTTGTCGTCCATACGAGGCAGCTATTCTCTCTTCCGCAAAGGGAGCAATCAGTTTTTCCAGGGAATCAGGCTCGGCCATTACTGCATCCTGAGTCATATAAACGAGTATGTTGCCGGTCGCCATATGCCCGGCCAGAGTTCTGGTGCCGCCATGATCGAACTCCTCATGGGAAATAAACCTGACTGTAGCATTAAAGGCCCGTGCCGTATCAAGAGTGTCGTCGCTTGAAGAAGAGTCGATCACAAGTATTTCATCGGGCACAAGGGACTGGGTGGCGAGAGCGGAAAGCATCTCTTTAAATCGTGCCCCTCCATTCAGAGTAGGAATGATCACCGACACCTTCTGGTTTACTGTATAGCCTGGAGCGGTTTTCTCTTGAACCATGGAACTCTACACGTTGAAAGTTGCAACAAGAAAGTATTTTGCAAGGGCCCACAGTATATAAGGAGAAGGATGTTTCCTATAGAGCAAAATCTCATTTCGTGCTGCCATGATGCGCAGTTCGCGGCTCATATTTGGCCGGTCTTTCTGCCAACCCCTGCCATGAAAGGCAACGAGATCAGGTTCATATCGAATACTCCATCCCGATTTCCTGACCCTGAAGCTCAATTCAATATCTTCCTTGTAGAGAAAAAAATCCGGATCGAAGATGACGTTTTCCGCTAAAACAGCCTGCTTCAGGGCGGCCTTTCTGCAAAACATCAAGGCGCCGCACGAAGCGGGGATATTCTCTGCCTCTTTGTACCTTCCTCTGTTCACCTCGCCCTGCCCCCGATCATACCAGCGGCCATACCATCTCCTGAAAATTCCGGTTGAATCAAGGCGTGATGTAGCCTTGAGCATATCAAAATCATAGCCCAACATGCGACCCGTTACAATGCCAAGCGTTTGGTTATTTACCATTCTTCTCTCGGCCTGCTCCAAAAAGGGCGGATCAAGCAGCACGTCGGGATTGAGAAACAAAACATACTCAACATCGTTAGGAATCTGTCCATAACCGAGATTATTTGCCCGCGAAAATCCGATATTATTTTCCTGCCGCAGCACATATATATCGTTTTTACCTTCGTAAGTCTCAAGGTAGCGAACATCACTGGAACCTGAATCAACAAGACAAATAAACGCAGCAGGAGCGCTCTGCTCGGCAAGTGCCTCCAGACAGGGACCCAGTACCTTTTCCGAGTTGTGGGTTACGATGACAACGGCCGTTTTAGACATAATATCCTGCGAAAAATTTACAGAAAAATTTTCAAATACATTTTCAACAGCCAATTCCCCTTGCCCTGTGATTCACGTCTTGACATAATCGAAACAACAACGTCATGTTCGGCTTGAAGGATACGATCAGCAAGTTCCCTGTTCGATATCACAGCACGGTTCTGGACCTCCCTTCTCTTCTGCAACAGAGAAGGGGATTTTCTCATGAACCCGAAGAGACCTGCAATATAAGCGGGAAGCTGCCATTTTTTTATGACAAAAAGAAACCAGAAAAAATGATATATACAAAGAGCAGGAAAAAAACGGATAAACAATGAAATGGGATAGTTTTTAACCAGAAGTAACAAATTATTTCTGGTGGAAAGCCTGACTGTGAACGGGTTTATTTTCGAGCCTGTTGTGGCGCTTCCGATATGAAAGACCCTTGCCTCGGGAATATAGCGGCAGGTAAACCCGGCCCGGTTGGCGCGGAAATTTAAATCCACATCTTCCAGGTAGGCAAAAAAGTCCTCATCAAGCAAACCAATCTCGGCCAGCATGGATCGGCGATAGAAGGCTGCCCCGCCACAGGCGCCGAATACTGTTTTTGACTTATCGTAGAGGGGACTGTCTTTCTCCATGGTTCCCAGTCGATACCCGACCCCGCCCCGGAGAAAACCATCGCCGGCTCCGTCCAGCATCTCCCGCTCTGTATAATTGATCATTTTCGGTGCAAAAAAGGCGTCACTGTGCTTTTCTGCCGCCCCAAGGAGTTTTTCCAAACAATCCGCTGCCAGCTCTGTATCGTTATTCAACAGAAAAACAAAAGGCGAATGCCCGGCCTTAATTCCCTTGTTCACCGCCGCACTGAAGCCCGTGTTCTCCCCAAGGGCAATCAACCGGACGTCTGGATACCGATTCCGGATAAAATCGACTGACCCGTCTTCCGAACCGTTATCAACGACAATGATCAGGAAAGAATCGACAGTCTGTGCATAAATGGATGAAAGACAGGTATCAAGAAACTGTTTACCGTTAAAATTGGGGATAACGATATCAATCTTTGTTTTATGGAGTCTGTGATTCTCCCTTTTTTCCATGCCTGACTAAGGTGTTTTTTGAGGTAACATCAACTTATAAATAGCCGGCAGAAATAAGGGGAGTTCCGGCTCCGGTGGTGGTGGAGGGGGAACCGGTTCTCTTGACAGCTCGACAACATACAGATCGGGATATGGATTTTCATCTGGATCGTATCGTGCTGTAAAGTCAGCAATTATTATAGATGTTTCTGTAGCAGGATTAAAATGGGTTGTCCATGTTTCCGGTGGCTCAAGTTCGTCGTAGAGTGTCATATTCCCGCTTTCATCCATACTGCCCCGGAAATATTCGCTGATTCCCAACCAATTGGGACCGTAAAATGTCAAGGTTATGGTTACCTGCTCATCTTCATGGGTAACGATAGCCGAGACCTCTGTATCATATTGATGATATATGTTGCCATGGCCGTCCATAAAATAGGATCTTCCTGTCCAGTCATCACCCTGAATGTCAGGGCCGATAATATCGCTGGTGACCTGCTGGGGTGTAATTTCTTGGGTTGACGGGACTGACGTTTGACCTGACGATGCGTCGGCCTGTTTTTTCTCTTTCAGTCTAGGAATAAAGCCTTTTACAGATGCATATTCTCCCTTCTCATTGACAGTAAAGCCACCATAATATCCTTCCGTCATGTCCGTGGTGACAAAATCGATAACACTATACACTCCGCCGACAAGACCGAATCGTTCACCGTCAGATGTTTTTTCTATCTTTACCTGATCTGGATTGAAAAAAGATTGTATTACCTCGGCAGGTATTTCTGGCAATTCGGTTTTCAATGTATACAGTGATTCGACGGCAACAGAATCCCCTGAATCACTCCCATCTTCACTTGGTTTAAGCGTATAGAGTGGTGAACGAACGACCTGATATTTTCCATTTACAACAAGAAAAAAGTATTCAACGGTGCTCACCCCTTCAGCAGGAGGCGGAAGAACTCCCTGAAACAGATTATCCCCGTCTGCAACAAGGTCAACATAGAGATAATCAGACGCTTCTTGAAACCGGAAATAACTTCTGACTGAAACTATTGATTGGCTATCGGTTACACGAACCTGTACAGGTATGGGTTGAGCCTTTGCATAGCCTGCACCCTGCTGATGTGAAAGGACCGTATCGGGCAAGGTGGCACTCCCTGCCGAAATAGCGAAAAGAAAGACCAGACAGGCAAAAAGGAATATGGATAAAACCGCAGTATCCATCCGGGTGATGGAATTTTTAATCAGATCATGTACACTCATTAATGAATACTCTTGAAAAGCAAATATTGATGGTTAAATTTTTCTTATTATTTCTTTAACATAGTAAATCGGTTTCTTTTGCGACTCATGATATGTCCGAATCTGCAACTCGGAAATCAAGCCGAACGTAACAAATTGTATACCGATAAAAACCAGAAGAATCGCAAGCAGAAACAATGGCCGGTCAGCTAACGGCATATTGTATATCTGACGTTGCAGAATAAGAACAACAGCAATCAGGGTGCCCAGACAGAATGAAACCATTCCGATCAGGCCAAATATATGGATGGGCCTGTTGGAATAACTCAAAAGAAACTTGACCGTAATCAAGTCCAGGATCACCCGAAAAGTCCTTGAAATTCCATACTTGGAACTTCCGTGCTGCCGAGGCCGGTGGTTTACCTTTACTTCTGCTATGGAAATACCCATACCACTGGCAATAGCCGGTATAAACCTGTGCATTTCCCCATACAGATTTATATTGTCGGTAACTTCCTTTTTAAATGCCTTTAAGGTACATCCATAATCATGGAGTTTTACACCGGTTATGCTGGAAATAACCCAGTTGGCTATCATGGAAGGCAGACGGCGGTTTAAAAAAGGGTCCTGACGTTTATGCCGCCAGCCGGTTACAACATCGTGCCCCTCCTTTATTTTCTCAAGAAATTTTGGAATATCAGCCGGATCGTTCTGCAGATCACCGTCCATTGTGATAATTATATCTCCCACTGCGTAATCAAAACCGGCTGACATTGCTGCGGTCTGGCCGAAATTTCTTCTGAAATTAACAAAAACGACATTTGCATCCTGATTGCTTATCTCCTGAACCAGTTCTCCTGTCCTGTCCGTACTGCCGTCATTGATAAAAAGAATTTCATAAGACAAATCCTCTTTTTGCAGAACGGCTTTCAACTCCTGATAAAGTTCATTGACATTACCCTCTTCATTAAAAAGAGGAACGACAATAGAAAGATCAACCTGTTTATCCATGCTTTAAGCTCTTCATTCAATGGGCAAATCCTGAACAACCCGCAAACAATTGAAAGGATGAATGCAAGACTGGTAATTCAACACCTTCCAACACATAAACCGGCGAAAAATCGTCTCTTTGCGGGGTCAACAAACTGTACAACAGCCATATTCAAAAATACGGCGCACCAATATGTATTCATAACTCCAATCACGTGAACAAGCAAAGGAATTTAGTAACAATTCACCAGTAATGCAAAACGTAGTCTCAACGAGTAAAACCTGAAACAAACAGGTCGGCACGGTCACAGTCGCCTGCTGTTGTCAGGCGATATGCCGTATTACTCGGTACATGATGAATAAATATATCGTGATAATCTCCCTCTGAAGTTGACACCAGCCATTGTCCATTATTTGACCAATACTGATTATCGAATTTGATTCCAGGCGGCGAACTGACATGACCTTTAACCTGCAGGGTTCCCCAGTCGTACAGATAGAGCTTTTTGTGTTTCCTGCCATTAACCGTAACCAACTCGCCGTCAGGGGAGAGACTGGCTGAACATCCGTTGGCAACAGTTCTGGACAAACCGCTTTTCAGCTCAAAAACCCGTACCTTGATCCCAAAAGGCGTCCGAACTGTCGCGGCCAGCCTGTCACCACGTGCTGAAATGTCAACCTCTCTGAATTCATTGTCTTTTAAAAGAATTGTAACCTGATGATTATGCAACTCAACCTTTTTAAGATAGTTTCCGTCAGTAAAAAGAACCGCTTTACCGTCGGGGGTGAAACAGACCGCCCTCGCCTTTTCCGCATGAGCTATCGCCTTTGGACCTCCGCCGGCATCGTTCACAATCATTATTGCATTGTTATGGACAAATGCTATGAGCTTTCCATCCGGGGACCACCGTGGATATGTACCGTACGGGACGATTTGCTTTGTTTTACTCTCAGCGATATTCAGCGAATAGATACCGTCCGGTCGCTGATACACTATTTTCCCTCTCAGGTTGCTGATATCCACAGACATTTTTTCAGAAGCAGACGCACCTGCAGGTGTACGGCTTTCATGGTTTGGATTACTCCTTGATCCACCTTTTTCAGGAAAAAGAAAAAAAGAAAGGGAGAGCAGTATTGCTCCTGCCGCTAAAAACTTCGGCCAGAAAATCCGGGCCGGGGTCCTTAACTTGTATTCGGCATGGGCCGTCTTTTTGAAGAATGGAAGCAGTAAAACCAACAGGGCGAGGGCACCCAGCGAATACCCATACACCTGGGTCAGTAAATGGTGTGAAATGCTTGTTAATGCTGCTATGCGTTGTGAATAGCCCAACAGCTGAAAAACAAGGGTCCATGCCCCTTCATAGGCTCCAAAACCGGCAATGCCTGATATTGGAAGACTTGCAGCCATTTCCGCACTGCAAAGACCCAAAAAAACCTTGGGAAGGGGAAAGGATACCATTTCAAAACCGAGAGGCAGAACCAAAGCGAGTAGTAAAACGTACAAAGACAGGTACTTAAAACAGCGTACTCCGAGGGAAAGTGAAAAAATCCGCCAATAAATCCCCTGCTTTTTTGCAGTCATAATATCTCTTCTGGTGTCATTCAGCACATCATGCATTTTTATCCTGTATTTCTCCGGTACAAGAGGTATTGACCTGCATACTGTTCCAGTAGCCTGCAGAATTCCCGGCAATAAAAACATGACAGCCATACTGACTCCGGCGATCAGCACCCCGCCGCAAATGACAACAACCGGCGAAACAATATCTGAACTTCCTACCAGTACGGCGAGAACAATCAAAAAGGCAAGAGAAAACATATCAAAAATAAAGGCAAAGGCAAAACTTGACGCTGCTGCACCAAATTGGATCCCGAGCCTGCTTTGGACAAGATAGATGTATATCAGTGTTCCCAGTCGGGCCGGCAACAGGTCGGAAAAAAAATTGCGCACCAGGGTGATCAGGTATAAAGCCACCGGATCGGGCTGATAACCGGAAGCGTTTAAAACAATCATGTAGCGCCAGGTCCTGAACAGGCTCATCGAAAAGGACAACAGGAGAAACAGGAGAATCCAGCGGAGGGTTAATCCCTGCAGGAGTTCTATCACTTCATGTAAAGAAACGGTTGAAAACAGGTAGGAGAATATTCCGGCCGAGACAAGCAGGGAAAACAGAAAAAGCCAAACACGTCGTTTAGAGAACATTGCTCTTGACAGTTCAGTTTCCATGATAGGTGCAGAACATGTTTTTTCGCAAGATATTGAGACGGTTCAGAAGAACACCAAGGGGTGAAAACAGAATCCGTAAAACAAGCCGGCGTGCAAATGGGCCCCGAAAGAGGAAAAAGAACCTGTACAGCATTTCTTTGCGAATGGCCTTAACAGGTTGAACTGGAAATGGAGAGTGATAATCGGGCACCGCCTCTCCTTTTTTCTGCTTTCTCAGAAGACGGATAAAATTGCGGGATTTTTTTCCCCGCGACATGTTCAAAATGCGTTTGGATGCACGTTCCTTCGGAAGTGTCTGCATGGAGATAAATCCATCCCCAACAGCCTGTTCAAGAAGATGCAATCCACTTGCTGTCCTTTGGGAGATGAGTGTACACCGTTCCAGCTTTGCCAGTTCGCCGCTGTAATCAAAGGCCCAGAAATCGCCAAAACTCAGGTCCGCATACTCGGCCAGGGCATCGGTACAGAGATAACAGCGCTCAGAACCGTACAGGCGAAACATAACATTCATAACGTTTTTGATATTAATGGAATGAAGGGGCACCTGGCTCCCATCCTTTTTTACGACAAAAAAACCTCCCGGCCAGCCGCCGCTCCGAAAATCAAACCGGGCAACCTCGTCCAGACCGATCTTGCGTATCTTGATCGCCTCAAGATGTCCGTTCGGATTCAGGTTACAGTTGCAGTACAGTCCAAGAATATATGCTATCTTGCCAAAGAGTTTCGGATCTGCCGTTTCCAGCTTGCGCAGGCCGTGAATTTGGCAGGGCAAAGCAACCACGGCATACCGGCCTTCTTTTTTGCGCAATTCAGCCAAAACCTCCATTGAAGGAGTGATGCTGTATTTTGACTGGGCAGCGTCACGGATTTCTTCGACAGTAGTGGCAAGAACTCCTTTTGAACGATACGGTTTTGCCGGATCCATGGCAACGACCAGAGCACCATCTATTTCTCCCTTTTCAAGCAGATAAACGAGCAGGCCGGTTACTATTCCCCCACTGGAACCGGCGAATCGTATTTCTTTATTCTGAGGATGGGCAACAAACAGGTTTTCCGTATATCCCTGCAAGTCGGCAGGATCATACTCCGTCTGAAACAGGCGGCTGGAAAGGGCTGGATAGTCAACATCCCCTCCCGGGCAGCATTGTGTACAGAAACCGCAATCAGTGCACCGGCCGTCAAGGACAGGGAAATTGTCGTCGTTAAAACGAATCACCCTAACCGGGCACACACCGGCACAAACACCACAGCGGGCACAAAGCCCCCGGTCAATAACTTGTTGACGAAGTTCGGTAAAACTCATTCGTTTAATCCACCCGGCGGTCCCTGATTATTCCGGCAGGCCGGCCGACTGCTACAGCATACGGCGGCAGGTCCGTCTCGACACATGCGTGCGCACCGACAATGGTTTCTTTTCCTATTGAAACACCTTCGATAAGTTTCATTCGAACACCAAGCCAGCATCCGTTTCCGATCACTGTTTTTTTATCTTTTTTCGGGCCTGCCTGTACTTCCTGTTCTGGCGATGTACCCCGACCAGCTCCATTGCCAAGTTTACAGTAGGCGGCAACAAGAATATTTTTACCGACCGTAAGAGGATGATTGGATCGTACAGTGCAGAACGAGCTGAAATTTGACCCGGACTGAATCGTAACCACCCCGAATGGCCCACAAGTGATATCTGTTCCGGTACCGATAAATACATCATCTTCAAGAGTTATACCGGGGCCGGGCAGATTCCAGCGGCCGGCATCAAGGGTTACACTGTTATTCAACACCACCCTGTCACCCAGAACAATATTCTCCGGTGAGAGAAAATCAACGAAACGGCCGAACAGAACCCCCTTCCCGCAGGAACGAAATAAAGGCGGAAACATTTTCTGCCTGAGCCACAATCCCGCCGCCCCGGGACACCAGCGAACAAACCTGTACAGCAAGCTCTTCATGCCCATCCTGTCAAATTATACCAACCCGGGCAGGCACCCCGGATACCCGACTGCCTGCCGCTATGTCACTGATAACAAGTGATCCGGATGCCACATGCACATTTTCCCCGATCTGCACACCGTCCAGAACCGTCACCTCATCCCCGATCGTTACGTTATTACCGATAAAGTTTGGTCCCTTGCATGTCAGGGGTTGATCAATAATCGGACGGTCAAGGGAATCAAACTTGTGCCCGGCCCCTACAATATAAGTGTAATCACCTATTGTACAACCCTTGCCAACTGTAAGCCCTAATAAGGAGCCCAGCCTGCAGCAGCGTCCTGTTTTCGTCTCCTTTCCAAGAATGATCCGGCCGCCGGGACAGCTGAAAATGGTTCCCGGGCCGACAACAACATCATCACAAATTCTAATCCCAAGGCCATCCCTTTTAACGTCAAGAGAAACGTTATCGCCAAGCATGACGTTGTTTTCGATCTCGATCAGGTGAGGTCTTTTCATAGAGCAATTTCGACCGATTATGAGATTTTTTCCAACCTGCATAAATAACATCGAATAAAAAATGCTTCGCAGACGGGTACCCAAGTTACCTGGTAGAGAACCTGTCCCGGCAATTATCAATTCGTATGCAACAAGGAACATCAATCCTTTACTGCCAACCGTTGCCCTTCGGTACTTCTGGAGGACACTTCCCGACCGGGCAAGCTGCTTTTGA
>Ga0209013_10005028_pt1 | contig 11477 bp, 6 predicted proteins | sample Cruoilmetagenom2_FD_187291 | JGI IMG/M metagenome (GOLD analysis project Ga0209013, IMG submission 187291) | Oil polluted marine microbial communities from Coal Oil Point, Santa Barbara, California, USA - Sample 2 (SPAdes) (version 2) | ecosystem: Environmental > Aquatic > Marine > Oil seeps ...
AAGTTGATAAGGGTTATACCCATATTCCGCTTTTCAATATTGTTTTTATCATCCTTGTGTTTGTTTTGATCTTTGTCATAAGAATAAAATTCAAAAAGCTTGTCACTAGGATACGCGACAGAAATAAAACAAATCGCGAAGAATGAGTGGATGCATGTTCATTCCCGGATAAAGAGTATCTGCCGAACACCGGCAAACAGCAACGTGAAACATCCTGTGTTCTGTGGTGTAGAAAATATAAAGGCCCCTCTCACACTGTGTAAGAACATTGTGTAAGATGGAGCCTCAAATCATTAATTATCTAATGATATCAATTTCTTGGTGGCGATGCAGGGAATTGAACCCCGGACACTGCGGATATGAGCCGCATGCTCTGACCATCTGAGCTACATCGCCAATCAGGATCAGGCTTCCCGAAATTTAACAGCGGGTTTCCTACCAACTTGACATACTGAAGTCAAGCTGTTTATTGCTGTTTCGTTGCCGGGAAAGATCCGACGGCTTCGATTGTAAACTCCTCGAGAGATTCCGGCAGATCCGAAAACACAACCATGAACGGAATAGACCGCCCCGGTTTCACATCAAAATTGGATTTCTTATCCCCAAATCGATTCGACAAGCGCTGGTTGATATCTGCCAGCGACATTTTAGACAGGTCCGGGTCTGAAATAATATTCCCGCCGTATACTGTCACCTCCTTTGCCAGCATTTTGCCGGAGGAAAAAAGGCTGCCCTGAATTTTGATATACTTGCGATTTCCGGAAAATTCATTTTTCACCGTCCCGGTAATGATAAATAATTTTCCATGCATTGTATTGTCGATAAACTTGCTGCTGATGTTATCAATTCTGATCTCACCAACCTCCTTCATCTCGGGCTTCATCACCTGGTTGAGATAAGGCACCTGCTTCAGATAATCCGTCACATACGGCACATCCATATTCATAAATCTATCGAGAAGAACAACCGCAACCAGTGGCAATATAAGCAGGAGCAGCAACAACATAACCGGCCGCAGGATACCGCTTTTTTTGACAGGTTTGCTTTTCTTTGTTTTCTTCTTTTTTTCTTTTTTCTCGGTGGGGGCCTCATCGACATTCACCAGAGGTTCCGCATATTCAATGGTTTCAGATCCCACCCCAATCTCTTCGGCTTCGGATATGGTGGCCATTCCATCGAGATCGTCGGTATCTTCATCAACTTCAAATTCAAGCTCAATGTCTTCCCCGCTGAAATGCCCTTGAACCTGGTCCCCTTCCGCCGGGACATCGAATTCATCGAACCCGGAGATGTCGATGTTTTCCGGCTTATCTCCGCCACTCGCTGCCATAACCGGTTCGGAAGCTTCGCCAATGTCCAATTCCAGTTCCACATCTTCGATATCTTCTTCCATGTAGTCATCATCGGCATCGATCATAATATCCGACAGATCAATTTCACCTGTCTGATCCATCAGATCGTCGGCGTCGGGCGACTCTTTCCACTTTTCCACTTCGATTTCAACATTGTCAATGTCAGATACAAGACTGACGGTTTCAGCCTCTTGGCCATCCCCCTCCAGCATCTTTTCAATGTCTGAAAGATCAACATCCTCACTATCCTCATCAGCAGTGTCACCTGCGGCCTCTCCCTCAAACTCCATATCCAGTTCAAAATCGAGGTCTTCGAGCTCGACATTCTCTTTTTCCATGGAAGGAAGCTCTGATTCAGCATCCGGGAGTGCGTCATCCGCCATCTCGAGGTCGAGATCAAGTTCTTCCCCGAGATCGTCAGAAACATCCTCAGTCTCGGGCTTCGGGACTGCATCGAGCATGACGGTTTCTTCAAAATCTGAAAAATCGAGTACTTCCGATTCTATATCGTCCTTGTCATCAGTCAAACCCGAGTCTGTTTCCGGTTCTGAATCCAGGTCAAGATCAAGATCCAGCTCATCTTTATCGGTTTCGATCTCTGGTTCAGATTCCATGGACAACTCTATATCGGAAAGGTCGAGCTCCTCGGACGTGGTGTCTTCTTCGGCCGATACTTCCTCTTCAGGCGTCACGCCGAGTCCCGGGTCCAGATCCAAATCCTCTAGTAGAGCGTCTTCTTCAACCGGTGTCTCCTCTTCAAGCACCTCGTCAAAATCCAGATCCAGGTTTTCTACTGTGTCACCTTCGGCCGATGTTTCCTCTTCAGGCGCCTCGTCAAAGTCCAGATCCAGATCTTCCAGGGAGACATCTTCGGTGGCCGTCTCCTCTTCAGGTGCCTCAGCAAAGTCCAGATCCAAATCTTCTATTGCGCCGCCTTCGGCCGGCATCTCCTCTTCAGGTGCCTCGTCAAAGTCCAGATCCAGATCTTCCAGGGAGACATCTTCGGTGGGCGTCTCCTCCGCTGCCGGTTCCATGCCGAGCGATTCCTCGATACCGGGCAGATCCGTCTCCTCCATCACGTCTTCCACTTCTGCCGAAGCTTGGACCTCGTCTGTCACTTCATCCGGCAAATCGGCATCCGGTTCTCCAGCAAAGCTTTCTTCTACGCCGTCAACATCGTCTGCAGCAGCTTCCGCTACAACTTCATTTTCTTCGGAAACCGTATCAATATCGAACTCCAGGTCGAAATCGTCCAGGGACGCATCCATCTCCTCATCGACCGTGGATTCGGTATCATCACCGGCGCTTTCTTCTGCTTCCGCCTCTTCCACCGCTTCGGCTGTCATGTCACCTGTTTCCTCAGGTGTGGATTCAGGCTCCGGCGCTTCGACTGCTTCGGTTTTTTCTTCGATCTCCTCAGGTGCCGCTGTTTCGGTAACCACTTGCTCAAGTTCCGGCAGATCCGGCGGATAGGCTGTAAACATGTGCTTACACCTGGAACATCGAACCTTTGAACCCGTCGGTTTTAAAAGTTTTTCATTCAGATTAAAACTGGTTTCGCAGTTTCCACAGGTGATAATCATGGCAAGCCCTCGCTCGTCAGTGCCCAGCCTTGGGTCAGCGGGCACCTGTTAAAAATTTCAGGTGATACATATCAGGTAGATTGCTATAATTTTCTTTTTCCAGGATCGGAATAAATTTCAGTTAGAACAGAAATCAGGCCGGATAATCCACGCGGCAGCCGTGAACGAAATTACATGATAATTGCCTTCTTGTCAATAATTTAAATTCGTTACATCCCAGTATCCGCTAACATCCGTACTAGTTTTTGCTGCTCTTCCGTCAGGTTTTCAGGTGTCTTGACATGGATCGTGATGAACAGGTCACCTCTCCCGGAGCCTTTCATGTGGGGTAGGCCATGCCCCGGCAGCCGCATGCGGGTCTTATGTTTGGTGCCGGGTGGAATGGTCAGGCTCAATTCCCGGCCGCTCAGGATCGGGACCGAGATCTTGGTGCCCAAAATCGCTTCGCTCAACCGAATATCCCGCGTGGCTGTCAGGTCATACTCTTTGGCGCTGAAAACAGGATCCTTGAGAACTTTAGATTTGATATACAGATCCCCGGGCTGTCCACCATAGGGGCTGTTTTCCCCCTTGCCGGAAATTCTCAGCTTTTTGCCGGCAATCATTCCTTTCGGGATCTTGACAGAGATATTTTCCGATTGGTCATTATGCTGGAATCTGATGGTCTTATTAGCACCTGTGGCGACTTCCTGCAGGGTCAAGGGCAGTTCATATACGAGATCCGAACCCTTTGTCTGCGCCGGCTGTCTTGCCCGGCCCCTAAAAGGATCACCACCAAAGGCGAATCGCCCCCCCCCCCTGCCACCGGAAGAAAAATTCATACCACCAAAGCCGAATTCCTTGAAAATATCGCCAAAATCAAATCCCCTGAAAATGTCTTCCTGGGAATAGCGCTGGTGGAATCCGGATGATCCAAACGTATCGTACTGCTTACGCTTTTCCTTGTCACTCAGGACGGCGTAGGCTTCGCTGATCTGTTTGAACGTTTCTTCTGCGGCCTTGTCGCCCTTTGTATGATCCGGATGGTATTTCATGGCCATCTTTCGATAGGCTTTCTTGATCTCTTCGGCACTGGCGCTCTTGTTCAGACCCAGTATTTTGTAGTAATCCGCTGCAGGCATATTGGTAAACTCCCATGGAAAATATCAAATGATAGCGATTGAAGATAATGACTCTTTTCCCTCACAATAGGGAATAAGGGTTCAAGGGGTCGAGGATCCAAGGGTCCGAGTGTTTGTTTTCCGAAAACTGACTACCCCTGTAATTAATGAACCAGTCGCCCTATGGCGTCTAAGTTAAGCGCTTTGATCAGCCGTGTCAAGCACCGTTATTGTTATTGAACCTATTGATATTGAACCGCAATAACGTTTGCTACTCCTGTGGTTTTGCTCTCTCGAATCAGCCAAACCCGGACCAAATCCGAGCGCTAACTCTGTTAACTCAACTTTCGGTTTTCACCATAGATAGAGCGAAAAGGGTGATCCGATGGCGATTTGCGCTGTTTGAGCGAATTAGGGCTCCTTACATCAGCGCATGACAATGAAAACCCAATATGAAAATCCGGCTATTTGGCAATCATGCATGTTTAACCCTATGGCCGGCGCTGATGTTAGGAACCCTTGCGGCGAGTTCGCACAGTGCCAGCGGATTATTCATTTCGCGTTCGCTGAATCCAGAAAGTTGAGCTGTCAAGTTGTTTTTGCCCGAACCCTGAGGGCGATCATGAGAACTGAAATGGCCGCAGGGGTTATCCCTTCCATTCGGGATGCCTGCCCCAGCGATACGGGCTGGATGGCGTTCAATTTTTCTTTCAATTCATTTGAAAGACCATGTACGGCATGATAATCAAATGCGCCGGGAATTTTAATTTTTTCCAGATGATTGAATTTTTCAATTTCCCGCATTTGCCTGGCAATATATCCTTCATATTTAATCTCGATTTCCACTTGCTTGGCCACCTTCTCACTCACGGGGTTCGGGCCGGGCGCCAGCGTTTCGACGGTGTGATAAGACAGCTCTGTTCTTTTCAGGAGCCGGTCCAGGTATATGCCGTCTTTCAGTAACCGCGTCCCCTGGTCTTGCAGATACGTGTTGGCGACTTCGGACGGCTTTATCACAACCCCCTTGATTCTCTTGATCTCCGCCGCGATCTGCTTTTGCCTGTCATGAACATCTTTCAATGTGTCGTCGTCGATCAGACCAAGACTGTTTCCAATCTGCATAAGCCGCAGGTCTGCATTATCTTCACGAAGCATCAGGCGGTATTCAGCCCGCGAGGTGAACATACGATAAGGTTCCCGGGTCCCCCGCGTTATCAGATCGTCCACCATTACCCCCATGTAAGCCTGGGATCTGTCCAGGATGAAAGCCGGTCGCTTCTGTACCTGGCCGGCGGCATTGATTCCCGCCCACAAACCCTGGGCGGCCGCTTCCTCGTATCCGGACGTACCGTTAATCTGTCCGGCCAGGAACAGGCCCGGCACCCGTTTGGTTTCAAGCGTCGCCTTCAACTGCACAGGATTGATATAATCGTACTCGATGGCATAGGCGGGGCGCATGATCTCAGCTGATTCCAGGCCTTCCACCGATCGTACGAACTGAATCTGAACCTCCAGGGGAAGACTGTTTCCAAGACCACTGGCATATATTTCGTTTGTGTCCACCCCTTCGGGTTCCAGGATGATCTGATGACGATCCCTGTCCGGGAATCTTACAACCTTGTCTTCAAAGGAAGGGCAATACCGGGCCGACACACCCTTGATCATACCACCGTACAGAGCCGAGTATTTGAGATTTTTTTCCATGATCTCATGGGACCGCTTGTTGGTATGCCCGATATAACTCGGCATCTGTTTCAGTTCGGCGCTTTTGGAAAAATATGAGAACAGGATGGGCGTTTCATCCCTTTCGTGCTTCTCGAACCGACTGAAATCGATGCTGGCCTTGTGAAGCCTTGGTGGGGTTCCTGTCTTCATCCTTCCCAGGCTGAACCCAAGATCCTTCAGGTTTTGTGCAAGCCCGTAGGAAGCAAATTCCCCTGCTCTGCCCGCTTTCATGGATGTAAATCCGATATGAACAAGACCACTCAAAAAGGTACCGGTTGCCAGAATCACTGTTTTGGCCTGGTATCCAAAACCCGTTTGGTCTTCAAGACCAACGACCCTCCCGCCCTCTACCACCAGTCGTTCCACCATGGTTTGCTTAAGCGTCAGGTTCGGTTGGTTTTCAACCACCTGCTTCATGGCCAAATGGTAACGCATCTTATCGTTCTGCGTTCGGGAAGAGTGTACAGCCGGGCCCTTTTTGGTGTTCAGCATGCGGTACTGTATGGCGGACCGGTCGGTAATTCTGGCCATCTCACCACCCAGGGCATCCACCTCCTTGACCAGCTGACCCTTGGCCATGCCACCGATGGAAGGACTACAGGGCATGGCCGCAATTTTATCCAGATCCATGGCCACCAGCAGCACCTGACAGCCCATCCGTGCAGCCACCAGGGCAGCCTCGCAACCCGCATGGCCGGCACCGACAACAATGACGTCATATGTGTTGGAATTTCCAGACAATAAAATTTCTCCAAAAATAAAATCGTTTCACGATTTTATCGAACGCGACGTTGTCGCTGTTTTTACTTTACGAAAATGTCATTATATACTAAATTTGAAAGTTCAAAATAAATATTATAACATTTATCACAACAAAATTGGTCAGAATTTTCGTTGAAGCATATATTAAGTCTAAAATGAGCGATTGTCGAGGTTGCCGTAGCTACAAGGAAGATGTCATTCCGCTATAGTGGACTATGCGGGACGGCATCTGACACCGTAGATGCGGTAAGATCGGCAATCGCATTCAGGTCGGGCACCGTATGGCAGTAGCAGACAAAAGATACAACGATCTCAACACCTACCTGCGCAACCAGTTTGGATGTCGGGTTCAGAAAATTACCGTCGATGCCGGCCTGACATGCCCGAATCGGGACGGCGCCATCTCCACCGAAGGGTGCATCTTCTGCAACGACCGGGGATCGGGAACAGGGGCTCACAATAGAGGGCTCTCCATCACCCGGCAACTCGAACAGGGGAAAGCAGCACTATCGAAACGTTACAAAGCCAAGAAATTTCTTGCCTATTTCCAGTCGTTCAGCAACACATATGCCCCTGTTGAAACCCTGAGACGCCTTTACGAAGAAGCCCTCGGTGTGGACGGTATCGTGGGCATCTCCATTGGAACCCGGCCGGACTGCATTGACCAGGACAAACTGGCACTGCTCCAGGAATTAGCCGGAAAATGCCTTGTCTGGATCGAATACGGGCTCCAGTCCGCCCACGACAGCACCCTGTCCCTGATCAACCGGGGACACGATGCAGCCTGCTTTGCAAGAGCCGTTGAGAAAACCCAAAACAGAGGCATTCAGATATGTGCGCATGTCATCCTGGGATTGCCGGGTGAAACCACTGCCCACGTGCACGATACCGCCAAATTTATTTCACGACTGGGCATCCACGGCGTCAAACTCCATCTACTCTATGTCATCAAGGGCACGCGGCTTGAAACCATGGTCCAACAGGAATCATACCGCTGCCTGACACAGGCTGCCTATGTCAATCTGGTGTGTGACTTTCTGGAGCGAATTCCCGATGACATGATCATTCAAAGGCTGACCAGCGACCCGCACCCCCATGAACTGGTCGCACCCCACTGGTCCCTGAACAAGATGGAAACCCTGTCTCGGATTCAAGCAGAACTGGAACGCCGCGATACCCGTCAGGGCAGCTTTTCTTGACAATGCCCTTAATTTACAATACCCTAAACTGAACAAAAATGGGTGGTTTTAGGCTCATGTGCACCAATCTGACAGGACCGGGCAGCCGGAGGGGAGAAACCATGTCTGATCATTCAGACTGGCACATTCTTGTCATTGATGATGAAAAAGACATTCTGGATGTCATGTATCTCGCCCTGAGTGATAATGGCTACCAGGTAACAACCGCTCCGGATGGAACAACCGGCCTTGAATTGTGTCGTGAGACGCCTCCCAGGATTGTGATCACTGATATCCGAATGCCGGGAATGAACGGCCTCGAGGTTCTGGAGGCAGTCAAAAAACTCGATCCGGATATCGAGGTGATCGTCTGTACCGCTTTCGCAGAAATGGATCTCGCCATCCAGGCCCTTCAACTCGATGCCTCTGATTTTATCACCAAGCCCATCAGCGACCATGCCCTGCACCTGTCCCTGGAGCGCGCAAAACAACGTTACACATCCCGTAAAAAACTTCAGGACTACGCAAAATTCCTTGAAAGACAGGCAGCGGACCAGGCCCAGATTCTTCACCAGGATAAAATGATGTCGCTCGGAAGACTGGCCGCCAGCGTAGTTCACGAAATTAATAATCCGCTCTCAGGCATTCTCAACTACAGCCGGCTCATGTCCAAAATCCTGAAAAAACGCCCTTTGAAAGAGGAAAAAATAGATAAATTCAGACAATACCTGGAACTCGTGGAAACCGAGACAGAGCGGTGTTCACAGATCGTTTCGAACCTCCTGGCCTTTTCCAGAAAATCGCCGCCTTCCATGGGCCCTGTTCGGATTCAGGAACTTCTCCAAAAATGCATATCCTTGAGCCAACACAAACTCGAGTTACAGAACATTGCCTTGACCACATCCTTTCAACCCGACTTTCCGGCAATCCAGGGAGACGCCAATCAACTGCAGCAGTGCATCATTAACCTGATCTTCAATGCCATCGACGCCATGCCGGAGGGTGGGAATCTTCACATTGAGAGCCATTATCATGCTGATAAAGCCCATGGTACCCTTGCGATAACGGACACGGGCGCCGGAATCCCAGAGGATAATCTGCCGCACATCTTTGAACCCTTTTTTACAACCAAACAAGAGGGCTACGGCGTGGGTCTGGGGCTCTCGACAGTGTATGGTATTATCGATCGCCACAACGGGCAAATCGACGTCGAGAGCCGCCCGGGGCACGGCACGACTTTTTTCATCAGGCTGCCGGCAGCGTGAGCTGATAGCAACCTATGAGCTATCGCCCATCAGCTATGACCTAGCAAAAGCGACATCGTCGTATCAAATAAAATTGCAAAGCAATTTTATTGGAAATTTCAAATGCCCATAGATCAAAAAAAAATAGATGTCATACGGAGCAATCAATTCCTGGCAATCCTCGATGAACTTGGCGTAGGCGCCTTTACTGTGGACCTCAACCGGAAGGTGAAGTCCATGAACCTGGCTGCCCAGGCACTCATGGGTTTGAAAGAAAACGATGTCAAAGAAAAGGATTGCCGTGAAATCTTCACCGGTGTTCCCTGCATGACCACATGTCTCTTAAGGGGGAACAGCAATGCCGTCACGGATGAGCCTGACGTGGAAGTCATCAATGAAAACGAGACCGCACGATTGTTAACACGGATGGCCATCCCGATTTATGATGCAAGCTATCAACTGGCAGGCTGCCTCACCATTCTCCAGGACCATTCCCCTATCGCAGATTTGATTGACCGTATCCATTACGAAGAGCGTAGCCTGAAAATAATCCTGGACAATCTCGATGTCGGTATCTTTACGGTCAACCGGGGTGGCTACATTACCTTTTTCAATCACAAGGCCGAAAAAATATCCGGCTATGGCCGCCGCCAGGTTCTCGGAAAATCCTGTTCAACTATTTTCGGGAAAGGCGAAGCCAACGACCTCTTCTCCTTAAAAAAATCTATCAGAAAAGGAATCAAGCAGAGCGTCCGGCATGAAGAAATAATTTCCAAGGCCGGGGAAAAGGTTCCCGTCAGGGCCAACGTCATTGCCCTGAAAAACGAAAAAGACGCTATCGTCGGTGGGCTGGCCACGTTTCATGATCTGACCCTCGAGCACCAGTTGGATCAGGTTATCAGCAACCGATACACCTTCCATGATATGATCGGCAAGAGCCCCGAGATGCAGAAAGTGTTTGAAACCGTCTCCGTCATTGCCGGAACCGACGCTACCATCCTCATTGAAGGGCCCACAGGAACCGGCAAGGATCTCCTGGCAAAAGTCATCCACTCCTCCAGCCAACGGGCATCCTGCCCTTTTGTCAAGGTCAATTGTGCCGCCATTCCGGACAATCTGCTGGAATCAGAAATGTTCGGATACGTCAAAGGCGCATTTACCGGTGCCGACCGCGATAAACCCGGACGGTTCAGCGAAGCAGATGGCGGCTCTATTTTCCTGGACGAAATCGGTGAGCTTCCACTGTCGCTCCAGGCAAAATTGCTGCGGGTACTGGAAGACAGAGAGTTTTATCCATTGGGGAGTCGCCACACCCTGAAAGTCGATGTACGGATTTTATCCGCCAGCAACAAAAAACTCGACATGTTGGTTGAAGACGGATTATTCCGGAAAGATCTTTTTTATCGACTGAATGTTTTCAGGTTGAGACTCCCGACACTAAAAGACCGCAAGATAGATCTTCCTTTGCTATTACGGCACATACTGAGACGGCTTTGTGCTGCCAGGGGCAACCACCCGGTGAACATTTCAAAATCCACCATGGAAATACTTCTCAAATTTGATTACCCCGGCAATGTAAGGGAACTTGAAAATATTCTCGAGCACGCCCTGATTATCAGTCAGGAGCAGGAAATTCTGCCCGAACACCTGCCCGATTATATCCAGCAAACCATGGCCGTTGCCGATGGACCTGCGCAGACCGTCGACAAATTATTAAAAAGAAGCATTCCTGGTGACCGCGAAAGAATCATCCAGGCCTTAAATCAACATGGCGGAAATCGGGCAGGAACAGCCCAGGCTTTGAGCATCGATCGCACCACGTTGTGGCGAAAGATGAAGCGTTATAATATACGATAACGACAGCCGCATAGCATCCCAGCTTCCCAGCCTTCAGGCTGCTTGGGGCTAATTCATTCAAAATTCAAAATTAATCATTTAGAATTATCTTTACCCCCTTTGGAGAGCAATGATGTCTGCCACGAATAAAATCGTAAATGCGATCCCGACCCGTCTGCCGTTGAATATCGCTATTGTCGGCGGTGGCAAAGCATGTAAATTCTTCCTTGAGCTTCTGCAGACAGATTATTTTAAATCCCTGGATATCAACCTTATCGGTGTTTGCGATATTGACCCGGAAGCCGAAGGCCTGCAGATGGCCGAGCAGATGGGCATATACACAACGGACAATTTTAAGGATTTTTTTGAGTTCAAAGATCTGGACAGCATTCTTGAGCTGACCAACAGCCGGGATGTTCTTTTGGATCTTGTCAAATTGCGTCCAAAAGGAGTGGGTGTCCTCGAACATAATATCGGCCAGTTTTTCCGCTTGTTCTATAATGTGGATCAGCAATTAAAATCAGCAGAATATCAGGCAAGCCTTCAAAAAATGTTTTCCGATTTTCTGATTCAACAAAGTAACGAAGCGATCGTTGTGTTAAGCACCGACTTCACTATCATTGACGTGAATGAATCCTATCTGAACATCGTCAACAAGAAAAGAGAGAACGTGCTGGGTGCGTACTGTTACGAGGCC
>Ga0209013_10005029_pt1 | contig 11476 bp, 7 predicted proteins | sample Cruoilmetagenom2_FD_187291 | JGI IMG/M metagenome (GOLD analysis project Ga0209013, IMG submission 187291) | Oil polluted marine microbial communities from Coal Oil Point, Santa Barbara, California, USA - Sample 2 (SPAdes) (version 2) | ecosystem: Environmental > Aquatic > Marine > Oil seeps ...
CGTTCCAGCGGACCGTTAGGAGAGCCCAAGAAGGATAGGGGTACGGCTGTACCGAACTCGGGCACGGAGACGGATACGGAAACGGGCACGAGGCGAATCAATCCCCGTCGAAGATTCCTCCGATGCCACCCATCTTGCCGAGGATCGAGCCCTCACCCTTCGAGGTACCACCGGTCTGCGGGGCGGCCTGCCAGATCCGGCCTGCGAGCCGCGAGAACGGCAGCGACTGCAGCCATACCTTGCCGGGCCCTTCGAGGCGGGCGAAGAAGAAGCCCTCACCGCCGAAGATGGCCGATTTGACCCCGCCGACGAATTCGATGTCATAGGTGACCGGGGTCTCGAGGGCGACCAGACAGCCGGTGTCGACCCGCAACCTCTCGCCGGCGGCAAGCTCCCGTTCGATAATGGTTCCGCCTGCGTGCATGAAGGCCAGACCGTCGCCTTCGAGTTTTTGCATGATGAATCCCTCGCCACCAAAAAGAGCGGTCCCGACCCGTTTCTGGAAGGCGATGCTCAACGACACGCCCTTGGCCGCACAGAGGAAGGCGTCCTTCTGACAGATGACCGCGCCCCCGTGAAGGGTGAGGTCAACGGGGATGATTTTGCCCGGATATGGCGAAGCGAAGGCGGCACGGCCTTTGCCCGAGCCCTGGTGGGTAAAGATCGTCATAAAGAGGCTTTCACCGGTGAGGAGTCGCTTGCCGGCGCCGACGAGCTTGTCCATCATCGTCGATTGCTGTGGGGAGCCATCACCGAAGATCGTTTCCATCTCGATACCATTACCCATATACATCATGGATCCTGCCTCGGCGACAACGCTCTCCCCGGGGTCGAGCTCGACCTCGACGAATTGCATCTCTTCACCGTGGATATCGAAATCGACCTGATCGGCTGTGCCGCCGCGCCGCCGCGTCGGTGGTGGGGGAGGCGCGACGTGAGCTGTGAGATCGGCCACCGTGTGGGCGGGCGCCCAATCGGTCACTCCTTCGCAGTAGACCTGGGTGTTGGGGCCATAGGTGCCTGCCTGGAGGGCATCCACCAGTTCCGGCTCGCTCATCGGACCAACCGTCTGACCATCCACCGCCACGTACCACATCGAGTCGCTCATCGTGCCTCCAGGTTCTTGGGGTCGTCAGATTATACGCAAATAGAGACGGAAGGATACCAACCCGCCAGGGGAGAAAGGGAGCTGAGCAGTGCTACTCAGTCCACCCGCGCAATACACGCCGGGTCATCATTTGCAGGCTTGTTGACCAACGTGCTGACGGGGTACGCCTCCATGCCTTCGGCTGGGTGGGGGACAAGGAGTTCCTGGAGGCGTTCCTCGGCCAACGGTTGGGGCTCGAGCCACTCGGCAAAACGTACTGGCGGCAGAATCACAGGCATGCGGTCGTGGAGACCTGTGATGAGATCGTTCGGAGTTGTGGTGATGATTGTGCAGGTGTCCAGAGGCTCGCCCTCACCTTTGCTCCACCTCTCCCACAGACCTGCGAACGCAAACAGTCTTCCGTCCGAAAAGTGGATGAAGTGGGGCCGTTTGCCTTCACCGGTCCGGACCCATTCGTAGAAGCCATCGGCCGGAATCAGACAGCGTCGGCTCTTGACCGCAGATCGAAAGGACGGTTTTTCGGCCACCGTTTCGCCGCGGGCGTTGATCATCCGTGCACCTATCTTCTCGTCCTTGGCCCACGACGGGACCAGGCCCCAGCGAACCAGTGCGGACTTGCGGGGCGCCTCCTTTCCTGCACGAACAATCGGGATGGTCTGGGTTGGGGCAATATTGAAGCGGGGCTGGAGCTCCCGCGGCGGGTCAACGTCAAAGACATCGGCCAGCACCGAGGCATCCACGATGAGGGCGAATCGACCGCACATGGATGTAATCCTATCCGATTACGACCGGAGGAACGGCAGATCACGCAGATTGATGCAGATGATCCATCACAAAAGGGGAGCTGCGTTACCTGCGTCGTTGTCGGGACAACAATAATTCGCCTCAATACCTCAGAGGCGAAAAATAACTGACAGTGGTAACCTTTCGCTCGGATCGCCAAGGACGCAATAGGGAGAAGAGATGGCAGGAATTTTCAAGGCATACGACATCCGGGGGACCTATCCCGATCAGCTCGACGAGACGACCGCGTTCCGGGTCGGTTATCACTTCCGCGACCTCCTCGACGAGGAAGACCTGGCGCTCGGTCCAATGGTCGTGGTTTCCCGCGATATGCGCTCGCACTCTATCCCGATGGCCCGCGCCCTCAAGGACGGGCTGCGCGCTCGAGGCGTTGCGGTGATCGACATCGGGGTCGCCGACACGCCTCAGAATTATTTTGGGATCGGTTTCCTTGGCACCTCGGGCGGAATCCAGGTCACCGCGAGTCATAACCCGGCCGCCTATAACGGCTTCAAGATGTCGCGCCGGGACGCCATCCCGGTCTCGTACGAAACCGGCATCGACAGGCTCGAGGAGTTGGTGACGACCTCGGATGTCCCCATCGACCTGCCGCCGCAGGCAGGGGAGGAAGAGCGTTCGGTCTTCGACGAGTACTCCGAGCACGTGCTCGCAGTAGTGACCGTCTCCGAGCCGCGACTCAAACTCGCCGCCGACGCAGCCAACGGTATGGCCTCGATCTACCTGCCGATCCTCGAGCAGCTCAACGTCGATCTCGTGCCTCTCTACTTCGAGCTCGACGGCACCTTCCCGAACCACGAGGCGAACCCCCTCAAGCACGAAAACCTGGTGGATACCGAAGACGCGGTCAAAGAGCACGGCTGCGACCTCGGTGTCGCCTTCGATGGTGATGCCGACCGCGCGATTCTGATCGATGAGACGGGTCATTTCATCTCCGCTGACAAGATCACAGGTTTGGTGGCGCCACGCTTCCTCAGGGACGAGCCTGGGGCCGCCATCGTCTATGACCTTCGCTCGTCGTGGGCCACGAAGGAAGCGATTGAAGAAGCGGGAGGAAAGCCTGTTCGCGAGCGTGTGGGCCACTCGTTCATAAAAGCCACCATGCGCGAGCACGGGTCTCCTTTTGGTGGCGAGCTTGCCGGCCATTTCTATTTTCGCCGCAACTTCACTGCGGATTCATCGATCATGATCTTGATCGAGGCCCTCAATCACCTGCGGGAAACCGGCAAGCCGTTGTCCGAGCTGGTGGCGCCCCTCGAGCGTTACTCGGGCACCGGCGAAATCAACTTCCACGTCGACGACAAGGATGCCATGATTCGGCAGCTCGCGAACGTTTTTTCCGATGGGGAGATCGACTACCTCGACGGTGTCACGGTGCAGTACGAGGATTGGTGGTTCAACGTCCGGCCGTCAAACACAGAGCCGCTGCTGCGGCTGGTGCTGGAGGGACGCACCCGCGAACTGATGGACGAGAAAAAGGAGCTTCTCCTGAGCTACCTCGGCACTCCCGAGTAGCGTCCTCGAGAGGAAAGCGCTTCAGCCAAGCAGCGCCAGAAACACTCCGGCCGCGACCGCCGAGCCGATGACCCCGGCAACGTTGGGGCCCATCGCCGCCATCAATGGGTTGACCTTGCCGTCGGTCTCCGAGGAAACGAAGTCCTGGACCACGCGGGCCGCCATCGGCACGGCCGACACCCCGGCGGCGCCGATGCACGGGTTGATCTTCCGATCCGCAGGCAGCACCAGATTGAGGAGCTTGGCGAAGACCACGCCACCAAAGGTGCTGAGTGAAAACGCCACCGCTCCGAGAATGAGGATGAAGATCGTCTGCCATCGGATGAAGGCTGTGCCCTCCATCGTCGCGCCGACGACAATCCCGAGGAAGATGGTGACGATGTTGACCAGCGCCCCGCCGGACGTCTTGGCCAGGCGGTTGGTGACGGTCGACTCTCGAAGCAGGTTGCCGAACATCAGCATGCCGATGAGGGGAGCACATCCCGGGACCGCGAGGGACGCCACCACCGCCGTGACGATCGGGAAGAGAATGACTGCGGTCTTTGACACCGCCTTGGTTTGCGGCATATCGATGGACCGTTCGCCTTTGGTGGTCAGCAAGCGCATGATCGGCGGTTGAATGATCGGCACCAGGGACATGTAGCTGTAGGCAGCAACCGCGATGGCGCCGAGCAGATGCGGTGCCATGATCGAGGCGAGGAAGATGGACGTTGGCCCATCGGCGCCGCCGATTATGCCGATCGCAGCGGCCTCATGAGCGCTGAAGCCAAAGACGTAAAAAGCTCCGACGGCGGCCACGGCGATTCCGAACTGGGCCGCTGCGCCGAGCAGGAATGTCAGAGGGCGCCCGAGCAGGGGGCGGAAATCGGTGAGGGCGCCGACCCCGAGGAAAATCACCGGCGGCAGGAGCTCGGTCTTGATGCCCGCGTTATAGATCAATTGCAGCAAGGGATGGCCGCCGCCAGCGGCCGCAACCCAATCCGCTGAGGCGCTCATCATCGCGTTTGGGAGGTTGGCCAGGATCGCGCCGAAACCTATCGGTATCAACAGGAGCGGTTCATAGCCCTTGCGAATGGCGAGAAAGATCAGAACGCCTCCAACCACGAACATCACCAGGTTCTGCCAGCTGAGACCGGCAAAACCCGATTGAGCGACGAGGGTGGTCAGCGCATCCATTTTCGCCTCAGCTTTCGATGGTAAGAATCGGCTGACCGGCCTCGATGTCGGCACCGATTTCGGCTTCGATTGTCAGAACCGAGCCCGAGCAGGGAGCCTTAACATCGTGCTTGGCCTTCATAGCTTCGACTGCAGCGATGACCTGGCCTTGGTTGACCGCATCACCGATCTTGACGTTGACCTCGACGAGTTCGGTCTTTCCCTGGAAGGGGGAGAAGACCGGTGTACCGTTGCTCGGTTCTCTGGCCGCGGCGATTGGGCCTGGGTTGCCCGCGCCGGTGGTAGGCGGTTCGATTGTCACGGTGAAGCTCCGGCTGGCGCCATTCTCGACCACCGTGCAGGTAGTCGTGACGGGACCGGTCAGTGCCTGGCCCGGTGTGGCGGCAGCAGCGGCGGGTGCCGAAGCGGCGGCCTCTTCCTTCTTCTTTAAGGGCAGCACGATCTTGCCCTTTCCGGTGAGCAGCTTTATGCCCTCGTTGAGGTCCATGTTCTTGCCCGGGATGATGGCCGACGCCACCAGGAATACCCTTTCTTCGGTGACCGGCAGGCTCCGTTCCTCAAGGGCAGCCTTTGCAGGTGCGAGGGAATCGGGGGCCGCTTCGAGCGGGTCGCCGGTGAACGGTGGTTTTTCGAGCTGTTCGGCCGCAATCTTGACCACTTCGGGATCGGGCGGAAGCGGCGGCCGGCCAAAATAGCCGAGAACAGACTTGCCGTAGCCGTCGTTCATTTTCTCCCAACGCCCGAGGAGGACATTGTTGAAGGCCTGCAACCAATACTGTTGGCTGCCCGGGGTGACGCTGGTCCACGCGCCACCCGCCTTCACCACGACCGGAAATTCGGCGAGCACGTCGGAGTAGCGGTCGAGGATGCCGGCCTCTTTCATCATGTGAACGTTGGGACCGATGGCGCCGCCGGGCATCGGGAAACCGACCACCCGCGCGTCGGCGGTGGTGGTCACCGGGTTGAATTCATACTCGGCCATGCCCTCGTTGAGAATGTTTTCGATCTCATCCATCTTCGTGTGATCGATTTCGAGCGAGTATCCCGTTCCCTTGAGGGCGTGCCACATCGAGCGTACATCGGGCTGGACCGTACCGGAGGCCATGGGCCGAACCGAGAGATCGATGCCGTCGACCCCGCCTTCGATGCCTGCCATGTAACAGGACACCGCCATCGACGCCGTGTCGTGGGTGTGCTGCCAGAGAATGACCTCCGGTGGCAGAATCTTTTTGAGCCCCTTGGCGGTCTCGTAGCAGGTCCTGGGGTCGGTGGTCCCCGAGGCGTCCTTCATGCACACGGAGTCGAAATGCACGTCGAGGTCGAGCAGGCGCTGGATGATGCCGATGTAGAACTCGGCGGTGTGGACGGTCTCATCCTTGAACGGGAGACCCATGAGGGCGACGCAGACCTGGTGGTGCATGCCGGCGTCGACGATCGGTTTGCCGGTCTTCGCCAGGTTGTCGACGTCGTTCATGAAGTCGAAGTTGCGGTCCCAGGTCGTGCCGTGCTTGGCCATGAGCTTGGCCTGGAGCTTGAGGGCGTCGAGGCGCTGGGTGGTCAAGGTGACGCCTGAGACCGAGCGGGTGAGGATCTGCAGATCGACATCCGGGCCGACCGCCTCGCGCATCTTGTCCATGCAATCAAACGGGTCTTCTCCGACGTAGAAGAACGGCGCCTGGTAGCGGGCTCCGCCGCCGAACTCGAAGTGGCGGATGCCGGCCTCCTTGGCCGCGAACTCCATCGCGGGCAGGATGTCGGCGAGCCGGACCTTTCCCCCGAAAGAGCTCTGCAGCCCGTCACGGAAGGGTGTGAACATAACTCGGATCTGTTTGGGAGTTTCGGTGAAGATCATGAATCCTCCTCGATGCGGGTCACCCGTGCGCCCGGAAAGACCGAGGCGACGGTTGTCGAGATTGCGGCTGCGAGAACGGTATCGATGACGTGGCGGCGTTCAGGGAATACGGTAGTGATCAGCTCGATTGTCAGCGCCAAGGCCCCGAGGAGCACGAAGACCGAGACGAGAGCGATCAGGCATGCGGAAAACAGGCTTGCGGCTTCCAAATCGGAGTCCCCTTCATTGCCCTTTTGGGTTTGAATTCACAAAGAATCGCGTCGTAAATTGACGACACCTCCACGCTGCTGGCGACCAGAATACGCCGAATTTTCCGAACGTCCAGTGGCAATTTGTGAATTTCTTCACTTCTCCTATTTCGTGCGGCGAGAGGCGAAGATTGGATCGGTCAAACTCTTAAGCTAAGCTGGAGCCATGGGTGACACATCCCGTCCGCGGCTCGGCGCTCGTTCCCTGATGGTCGGAGCAGCCGTAGTTGTGGTGCTCGCAGGGCTCAAGGCGGCGCAATCGCTGATCATTCCGTTCTTATTGGCGCTCTTCCTCGCGATCATCTGCACCCCGGCGGTTTCGTGGCTTGCCAACCGCCGCGTGCCGGTCGGCGCTGCCGTGGTTCTCATAGTGATTGTCCTGTTAGGGATGTTCTCCGGATTTGGAGCAATTGTCGGGGGTTCAATCGACGAGTTCACGGATTTTGCGGCCCAGAACCAGGCACGTTTCGACGGACTGGTCGAGTCTGCTTCGGCGTGGTTCCAGGAGCGCGACATTGACCCCGAAACCCTGGAAATCCTCAACATGCTCCAGCCCGGCAGGTTGATCAATCTGCTCGGCGGTGTGCTGAAGAACCTCGCCGGCGTGCTCTCGAACTTTTTCCTGATTCTCTTGACGATGATCTTCATGCTCTTCGAGGCCGCGAGTATTCCAACAAAGGTACGCGCCGCCGTAGGCTCGGGTCGTTTCGATCTCGAGAACATGCGCCACGCGGTCATCCAGGTGCAACGATATCTGGGGCTCAAGACGCTGACGAGCCTGGCGACCGGGTTGCTGGTGGGGCTGTGGACGGCGATCCTCGGTCTCGAGTTCGCGGTGGTGTGGGGCCTGATGGCATTTCTCCTCAACTATATTCCGAGCATCGGATCGATCGTTGCCGCCATCCCTCCAGTGCTGCTCGCTCTGGTGCAGGGAGGACTGGGCTACGCGCTGTTGGTTTCCGTCGGTTATGTCGTCGCCAACGTTGGCATCGGTAACTTCGTGGAACCGTGGCTGATGGGTCGCACGCTCGGTCTCTCGACGCTGGTGGTCTTTCTCTCCCTTGTGTTCTGGGGCTGGATGTGGGGCGGAGTAGGGATGCTGTTGTCGGTGCCACTGACGATGATCATTAAGATCCTCTTTGAAAACACCGACGACCTGCGTTGGATCGCGATCATGCTCGACAACAAGCGTTGCGCAGAAAAACGGTTGGAAGAAGCGGAGGCAGCCGGAAGTTAGCTGGCAAACGTCGTCTGCGCCGCAGCCTCGGCCACACCTGTCTCCACCGCTGCTCCCTCGCTTGCAAGAATGGTCTCGAAAGCGCTGACGCAGAGGAGGACGTTTTTGACTCGTGCCCCAATAACCCATCACCAGGTTGGTGTCCATGAACCAGCTCTGAACCGGGCTTTTCCGTCCCTGGATCACCTCGACGGCGCGAGGGCTGAAGCTCACCGGTGACAAGCCCGGTGTGCAGGAGAGGCATTTTTGCGAGCCCGAGCGATCTCGGATCTCGCATCTCGGATTTGTTGGAGCGGAGGAATTGACACCGGGCATACAATAGAGCCGCAAGGAGGGGCCTGACGATGAAAACCCTGCGTCTATTCAGCATCCTGTTCATGATTTGTGCGACTCTTTCCACCTTTGCGATCGCCCAATCGAGCTCCGAAATCCGGAGCCCCGAAAGCGTGTTCGGCTTTGTTCCGGGCAGCGACCGTCAGCTCATGGATTACGGCGAGCTCGTGGACTACATGCTCGATCTGGCGGCGGCCTCCGACCGCATCGAAATGCGTGAGGTGGGCACATCGCCTCTCGGCCGGACGATGTACGTTGCGTTCATTTCCGCACCGGAAAACCTCAGCCGCCTGGACGAACTCCAGGAGATCAACAAGCGCCTCGCGCTCGATCCGTCAATTCCCGAGGACGAGAGGACCGAGTTGGTTCGCGATGGGCGCGTTTTCTTGCTGGAGACGCTTTCCATGCACTCCGGTGAGGTCGGTCCGAGTCAGAGCCTGCCGATTTTCGCCCACCGGATGGCGACCTCCGATGACCCGGAAATCCTTGCTCAGCTGAATGATGTGGTTTTGATGATGGTGCTCTGCCACAACCCGGACGGCATGGATATGGTCGTCGAACATTACCGCGAGTACGTGGGCACGAAGTACGAGGGATCGAGACTGCCGCAGGTCTACCACAAGTATGTCGGCCACGACAACAACCGCGATTTCGTCACCCTGACCCAGGAGGACACCCGGGTCATTGCTGCCCTTTACAGCACCGAGTGGTATCCCCAGGTCATGGTGGAAAAGCACCAGATGGGCTCGACCGGGCCGCGCTATTACGTGCCGCCCAACCACGATCCGATCGCCCAGAACGTCAATGAAGGTCTGTGGACCTGGTCGGCGGTCTTCGGCTCGAACCTGTCACATGACATGGCCGCCGACGGCCTCCAGGGCATCGCCAGTCACTGGACCTTCGACGACTACTGGCCGGGATCGACCGAGACCTCGATCTACAAGGGCGTGATCAGCTTTTTGACCGAGGCGGCGAGCTGCCGCACCGCCACGCCCGTCTTCGTGGAACCGACCGAACTGTCGGTGCGGGGCAAGGGGTTGGCCGAATACAAAAAGGGCGTCAACCTGCCTTATCCGTGGCCGGGAGGGAAATGGAGCCTTGGAGACATCGTCGAATTCGAGCTGTCTTCCATGAATTCGATCCTCGCAACCGCGTCGAGACACCGTGCCGAGATCCTCGAGTTCCGCAACGATCTCTGTCGCAAAGAGGTCGAGAAGGGACAGACTGAAGCACCTTACTACTTCGTATTGCCGCAGACGCAACGGGATCCTGGCGAGCTCGAGGCGTTGGTGCGGCTGCTCGAGCGCCACGGCGTCGAGGTGGACCGGTTGACGGAGGCGGCGGTGATCGGTGATCACCATTTTGCAGCTGGCGACATCGTCGTTAGGTTGAGCCAGCCATACCGCGCATTCGTCAAAGAGGTTTTGGAAAGCCAGCGCTATCCGGAGCGCCACTACACACCGGGCGGCGAGCTGATCAAGCCCTACGACATCACGAGCTGGTCACTGCCCCTGCACATGGGGGTGCGCTCGATTCAGGTCGACACCAGGTCCGAGGAGCTTGAAGCGTCGCTCGAGCGGGTAGCCGGAGGGGATATTTTAGTCGACCTCACCCTTCCCGAAAACGTGTGGGCCCTCGGCTACCCGGCGACAAGTAACCAGTCGTACAAGGCCGTTTTTGCGGCTCTCGAGGCCGGTCTGAAGGTCGAGCGGTTCAACCATCCCTTCGGATCGCTGCCTTCTGGGAGTTTCCTGATCCAGGCTGGATCGGCGCCCGCAGAGAAGCTTCGCGGTGTGGTTGAACAAGCGTCCATCACACCGGAGGTCTTCGAATCCGAGATCACGGTCGCCACGATGCCTGTTCGATTGCCGCGCATCGGGCTGGTCGAAACCTACTTCCACGACATGGACGCGGGTTGGACCCGCTACCTCTTCGATACTTATGGGATCGACTTCAAGGTTCTCCATCCGGAGGACTTTGACAGTACCGACCTGAAGAAGAATTTCGATGTCATCGTCTTTCCGGACGCAAGCAAGGATGTGCTCACCGAGGGCAAGTACAAGAGATTCGATCGCTATGTGAGCAACGACTATCCGCCGAAGTTTCGCAAGCCAATTTCGAAAAAGGCGCGCGGCACGCTGACGGAGTTCATTACCGCCGGCGGAGTGGTGGTCTCGTGGGGTCGTTCGACTGGGCTCTTCACCGAGGGCCTGCCGATGCCGAAGGATGGGGAGGAGAGCGAGTCTCTCGAGCTGCCTGTTCGCGATGCGAGCGAGCAGCTCAAAGGCGTCCTGGTGCCGGGGGCGTTTCTGGCTGTCGACCTCATCGAGGACCATCCGCTGACCTGGGGAATGCCTACAAAGGCCGGCGCCTTTTCACGCGGCACTCCGGTTTTTGCGACCTCGATTCCGGTGCTCGATACCGACCGCCGGGTGATTGGGATCTATCCTGAGCGTGAGCTTCTTTTGAGCGGTTACATCGAGGGCGGGAAACAACTCCAGAACCGTCCGTCGATGGTCTGGGTTCGGGCCGGCAAGGGACAGCTCGTGCTCTTCGGATTCCGACCGCAGTTCCGCGGATCGACGCCGGCGACATTCAAGCTTGTCTTCAACTCACTGCTGCTTCCGCCGATGAAGTAAACAGCCTGAAGAGGGCGGAAGTGCACGGTCAGGCGACTACCCAGGTTCGAGGTGCGCGTGGAGGCACGCAGGCGGGGGCATTGTTCCTGCTGTTCTTCCTCCTGACTGCGGCCAGTGGAGCTTTCGCTCAGGAAGCGATTGCACTCAAGAAACCGCATACGGTCCCGAGGGCGACGTCCAAGGTCACGATCGATGGCGTACTCGACGAGCAGTCCTGGCAGGACGCCTTGACCCTCGAACTGGAATACGAAGTCCGACCAGGTGAAAACATCGAACCTCCGGTACGGACCGTGGTCTTCATCACCTATAACGAAGACCGCGTGCTGGTGGCGTTCCGTGCCTATGACCATGAACCCGAGAAGATCCGCGCCCGTTTTCGCGATCGGGATCAGGTCATGGGAGACGATTGGGTGGGGATCATATTCGACACCTTCAACGACGAGCGCAGGGCCTACGAGTTCTGGGTCAGTCCGCTGGGGGTGCAGACCGATGGTATTTACACCGAGGGCAGGATTGGAGGCGGCAGGAACTTCGACGATTCATGGGACGCGATCTGGTTCTCCGCGG
>Ga0209013_10005030_pt1 | contig 11474 bp, 8 predicted proteins | sample Cruoilmetagenom2_FD_187291 | JGI IMG/M metagenome (GOLD analysis project Ga0209013, IMG submission 187291) | Oil polluted marine microbial communities from Coal Oil Point, Santa Barbara, California, USA - Sample 2 (SPAdes) (version 2) | ecosystem: Environmental > Aquatic > Marine > Oil seeps ...
TACCTCTTCGGTTCCATCATCATAAATAAACCGAAACGCGCCTTCGAAAATGTAACCCCAATGAGGACAATGGCAGCTGTCGTTCGGCAATCCTTTCAGAAGTGGAGTGAAATCAGTGCCTTCTGGAAGCTCGTGGTAAGTAGCATCCATGTTTCCAAAACCCTCAAGTTTACGCATTACTGTTCCAGGTGCTTCCATTATTACTGGTATATCTTCTTTTCTTATTTTCATGATTTCTCCTTTATATTTTCAACAGATTGTTATATTTTGATTACTCGTCCATCCATGCTAAATTCTTCCGATCATTTCTCACCTCCACAAATAATCTGGCATATCACCTACGAAATATGGTAAATCGGGGTGCCCTAACTGCTGGCGAACGGCATGGGCTTCACCTGTATGGAAAAAGTAATGATAAGTGGTTCTAAGTATTTTGGTGCCGTTGTTTTCTCCATTGCGCACTCTCTTTTCAGCCAGCACCCGAGCCAGCGCATCTTTGCTTGCCGTCCCAAATAAGGAATCTTCAAGTGCCTTTACATCTTTTTCAAGGTGTTGTTCCAGATGTGTTTGCAATTGTCCAGTTGTCAGTGTATCTAGAAACAGGTCAGCTGCAGCAGTGATATCGTGCCAAACCTGCCACATATCAGCCAGCGGCGGCGTGGTTGCGGGATGGCCGAACCCCACCAATTTATTTAATTGAGGATGAGGTACCTTGCCCTGAGGGAAAAACACAAAATAGTACTGTTCTTGGGCTGCCAGATGGCCGACCATCCAACTGATACAGTTCATGGGCATGATGCGATGACGAGCGTCTTCATCAGAGATTCCTTCCAAACAGCGAACGAATTCACTGCGAGCAAAACGGAGTTGAGTTACGAGTGGGTGAGGCATATTTTCTCCTTGCGCCTTACGCTAACAAAATGGGTAAAGATTGATGCAGTATTCTAGACCAGGCAACTTAATGGTAACTTAATGAGATTTAATGGAGAGAGGGAACAGTTCCAGATTGAGGATGAACGCTGGTAGTATTCTGAAATTCAACAGCTCATGCTTGGTGCTATTGGGGAAGAGCAGTGTTTAAAAATGGAGTACGTAATTTTTCGTCATCTATTGCCCCAGCAATGGCTTGGATGATATTTTCAGCTTCAGATACCATTTTATTTGCATCACCCTCGTTCTTGTTTTGACGATATATTTTTGCTAGATGCTGTCGGCCCTCCCAGCGGATGGGTTGGTATTGGATGGCATCAGCCAGAGCTATGGCCAATGACAATTCACTAATGGCATCATCTAGAACCCCCATTTCTGCCAATGCTAACCCCCGTAATTCATGATTTAAGGCGGTGTATTTGCGGGCAATGGTCGTTGCTGCCAGCAGCAACCCCTCATCTGCCAACGCTAACGCCTTTGCCAGGTCATCGAGAGCCAAAAAACACAACCCGCGAGCGTGCAACAGCCGTACCTGCCAGCGCCAGTTATGGAAACCGAACGATCCGGAATTGATTTGCACCTCGATCTTATCCAGCAAACCCAAAGCCAGCTTTGGCTGATCGAGATGCAGCATGTCCATAGACATATTCAGTCGGGCGCTAATCTCCGGCGACGGCTTGTTCCATCGCCTGGAAAAATCAAACCCTTTCTCGTTAAAATAAAGCCCCCTTTCATAATCACCTAGTTCACGATACAGCCAGCCTTGCATGTTAAATACTTGTGCCAAAAGGTAGCGATCACCGGTGATCTGCGCCTCTTCTTGACTACGTTGGAAGGCTTCAAGGGAGCGGCTGTAATCACCACGCCCGCCCAACGCCCGTCCCAGAATATTCCAGGCATAAGCAATTGCGCTGCGATCATCTGTCTTTGCCAGCAATTTCAAACCTTGTTCAGCGGCGACTGCCGCTTCGGTAAACTCGGCTTGTTGAGCGTATAAAAAGCCAATTTCCACCAAGGCGCGGGCTTCCAGCTGGTTGTCATTCAGTTTGCTGCCGACTTTTTGAGCGCGAGAAGCTGTTTCCAAAGCACTGCTTAAGTCACCGCTGCTCTCATGGACTTCGGTGAGCAATAATAAACTTTGCGCCAGGCAATTCTCATCACCTGCCTGTTCTGCAGCGACAAGGGCAGCTTCCACCTCTGGTTTACCGCCATCAAGCCGATGTTGGCGGTTTGCGTTTTGGGCCAGTGCGTAAAGGAGCTTTGCGCGGCGGGCGACATCGTCAAAACGTTCAGCCAGAAGGAGTGCTTGTTGAATAACATCTGTTGCCGCCTTTTGGTCATCCAGAAACATGAAGGCATTTCCCAGACCCAGATAGGCGTCCATTTGTGCTGCAGGCTGGTCCGCCAAGGCCAATGCCCGCTCGTAGTGGCGCACGGTTTGCTGGTAAGCATAGGTGTCCTGAGCATGTTTACCTGCCTGCATCCAATACGCTAAAGCCACCTCATATTCCCCGCCGTGTTCAAAATGGTGGGCCAATATTGAAGCTTTGCTCGGAGATGGCGGCGTTGTTTCTAATATTTCTGCAATTTGACGATGATAAAGTTCGCGCCGGGCCGCACTTAAATTATAATAAACTACTTCGCGGATTTTATTGTGATCAAAATCGTATTGTCCTGTTGTTTCTACCAGCAATTGGCGTTCCCCCAGTTTCTCTACTGCGTTGAGTAGCGTCATATGTGGGTGAAGACTGATGGCTTGCAAAGTGGAAAAATCGAGGCTACGACCGTAAACTGCGATCCAGTTTAGCGTTTCCTGCTCTGATGGCAGCAATCGCTGCAGCCGGTCAAGCACTAAATCCCGGACAGCATCGGGCAAAGTCAAGGTGGGATCCGTTTGAGCCAGCGCTTGCCAATCCTTTTTGGCAGCGTTAACCAAGAGCCCATCTTCTCGTATTGATTGAAGTAATGATGTGAAGAAAAAAGGGTTGCCATCGGTTTCCTGGTAGAGCCAGTGACTCAGCTGATCGACATAAGGCACCGTATCGGCTGTTTGTGCCAGCAAGGCAATTGTATCCGCCTCAGTTAGGCGCGCTAAAGGAAGAGAGACGACGTGTGATTCCCGCTGCAAACTGTGAAGCATGGCAACTAAGTCAGCGTCAGTGGAGATATATTCTGCTCGCAAGGTAAAAATGAGCAAGATGGGAACCTGGACGATGTGACGGGTCAGGTAATGAAGACACTGCAGCGTAGCCGAATCGGCCCAGTGAATATCCTCGATAATAATCATCAATTTACCCCGTTCTGCCTGTTTAGCAAAGATGTGCAGGATCGCCTGGAAAAGTCGACCCTGCTGGCTTTCGTCCAGCTCGTATGATGGCATGGAAACAGTCATTGCAGCAGCGGCCGTTTCTTCCATTTCGGGCACCAAGATAGCCAGTTCTCGCAGCCAGACGGGAGCCAACTGCTGCCAGTGATCATCATATGCCATCACCTGGCGTACCAAATCAATCAGTGGCTGGTAGGGCATGGCTTGTTCCACAGGGTAGCAATAGGCACTTAGCACTTGAAATCCACCCCGATGAGCTATGGCAGCAGTTTCCGCTACCAGCCGGCTCTTGCCTATACCTGGCTCTCCAGTGATCAACGCCATTTGACCCTGACCAACGGTTACTTGTGTCAGCAATTGAGTGAGCCGGTCAATTTCCACGCCCCGGCCAACAAAGGGAGAAGGGATTCGCAAGGGGGTACTGACGAGTGAGTAAACTTTCTCATCTCGTTTCCAATTTCCATCCGGCAACTTGATCTGGCTGGCGAGTTCAACCGTTTCTGGCATAGGGTCTACGCCAATCTCATTCTGCAAAGCATCTACTAGGTCAGCGTATATTTTCAGCGCAGTTGTACGCTCCCCCAGAGCGGTATGGCAGCTCATGAGCAATCGACCGGCAGTTTCATTGACGTTATCCATCGTCAGGATTTCATGGCAAAGGGTGATAGCCTGTTGGTAACGGCCGTTTTGCCTATATGCTACAGCCAAATTGACCATCAATTGCTCGTATCGTCGTTTCCACTGCATTCGGGGAAACTGTGCCCACTCTGCATAGAGCTCATCACCCAGGTAGTCACCCTTGTACAGTTTTCGGGCTGCTTCCCAGGCTGAAATGCGTGCTGTCAAATCAGTCGCAGATTGAGCGGCAGCAAGATGCGCGGCAAAAGCGTCGCCATCCAGCCAGTAGTCACTTTTGATGTTGAAGCAGTATCCTTCACCCTGTTTGTCAATATAGGCTGAAGGTTCGCGAGGCTGCAAATTTGGCTGTAATACGCGACGTAATTGACTGACCGTGACCCATAGATTGTTTTGTGCTTTACGAAGCGGCAAGTCGGGCCACAGGTATTCCAAAATTTGATCTTTGGAGACAAGTTGTCCTGGTTCGACCAATAGAATCTGGAATAATGCCTTCGATTTTTGGGTTGGCATGGTCAGAAGTTCTTGTTGGCGCCAGACTTGAAAGAGCCCTAAGATCTGGATGCGGAGAATGGCGGTTTCTAACAGTAAATCTTCCATCACATATTTGCACTAGCATCGATAATCAAGATCGCAAAGATTTTACGTTGATATAGGGGGGGGGAATATATTTCTGTAATACAATATTCGTTAAGGATTTCCAGGGTGGAGAGCTATATCTCGGTTGATGGAAATTAGAGTGCGCCCGTCATAACCAGGATGTCCAGCCAAAGCAAGGCAACTTAAGATTTAATTTATTGGTTATTATGCTTGATTAATATTATCACAACCCGTACAAAACATACTGAACACTCTCGATATCCAAAGGAGCAGCCTTGAGATCACAGCAACAATTGGAAGTCAATACTGAAAATTTCATCCCATGGCTCGGAGCGAAGCAACATCTGATTGAATGGAATTGTAAAGCATTATTTCCTTAAAGCTCTCAAAAAAAGAGAAAATAGATAACGACAGCGTTACTTGACGATATTTGGTTGTGCAATTATCATTTCGAATAGGTAATTCTTTTAAGACTCATTGCCCCCATTGATGGTTTCTAAACAAAAATTATGGGGAAGGCGGTTCGAGTTTCGTCCAACACCGTCCACACAAAAACCCGCTAACAGCGGGTTTATCGTTTAAGAGTTTGTCGTTTCAATCTATTATCTGAAGATCGGTATTAAGTGATTCTGCATATTGAAATAATGGGGACTACGGTTATGCTCGTTGTCCTCAGAAAATGCAATCAATAAACTGGCAGATGGGAGCCAAGGAGTTGAGATGCCAAAACAAGTTCGCATCGTACAATATTTCGGCTGCGAAAATTGCACCTGATAAAATGCTCTAAAATGGCTGCAAACGTAGCTAACAAATCCTTGCCCCCAAAAAAGGGGTCACATTACCGTTTTAGGAGGGTAAGTGAAGTATGGATTCGTCTGCTAGTATTATCATCACGTCAGCTTTAGTTTTTTTAATCCATTGGAGTATGGGGAGAAAGGATTTCAGGCCGGCTCAAACCGTGGCATTTGGTTTTCTTTGTACTTGGGCTGATCTGCGATACATGGGGGACAGGCATGATGTTTGAAATGGTGGGCGGGATGACATTTGATATTTACGGGATATCTGGACTAATCGCGATTCTGCTCATGTTCATCCATGCATTGTGGGCGTTAATTGTGCTGCTCAGAAATGATGAGAAAGCCCTCATGGATTTCCACAAATTCAGTGTCGCCGTTTGGCTCATCTGGCTGATTCCATATTTCAGCCCGATGTTTTTCAATATGGCAAGCTAGCTAACGCACCAGAAATTGATGCGGCGGGACCCGCATACGAAAGGGTTCTCAGCGCTGAGTTTACAGACTATGAGTATCCTAAAACTGATACCCCTCCCAATCTCAGGCTGGTCGGATGGAACAGTCAAAGAGCAGCCCGCGAACACTGACAGGTCTGGTTTCTAACAAAAGGTTAATACACGTAAACGAATCATGGGGTATACTTAGTTGCTTGATTAACAGAAGTTCTGATACAAAGAGTAAATTTTTGATTTGGAACCCATGCTTGACCAGGCAATATACTATAAGGAAAGGAGTTCCAAATCATGTCTGAAAAAGAACAAGGTACGGTCAAATGGTTCAATGGTAGCAAAGGCTACGGTTTCATTGAACGTGCAGAAGGCGAAGATGTGTTCGTTCATTTCAACGCTATTGTTGGTGATGGCTACCGCAATCTGGAAGAGGGCCAGCGCGTAGAGTTCACCGTTACGCAGGGCCAAAAAGGCCTGCAAGCAGAAGACGTTGTTGTGATCTAAAACGACTCGCAATAGCACTTAAACCAAAACGGGCCAGCGAAAGATGCTGGCCCGTTTTTATATTTTGTTTCGTGGCAGGGCTTGGGAGAGAAGATAGCGCGAAAAATAAGAGAACCATATTAAGCTACTTGATTCAACCATCTCTCCTTGGTGCATATTCGTCAATTCCCCAATTATAATCACCGGAGGGTTCATTGGAGCATATTGGCACTTTGCATCATCGACTGAGACAAGGATCTTCTTTCCACTATAATTAACTTGGAGAAAAAATTGCAATCAATGCAGAGGAGCGCTGTGTATATATTTAACTTGCATGGATCCTACCGAGCACCCCGAGTGCTCAAAACGGTTTGGCCCTGCAATAGTTCGGTTTGAATGAAGTAATTCTGGTGACCGGTACAATTGGGAGTAGTTCTGTGAAATAACGTGCACCTGCAGAACATTCGCAGAAACGGGCTTATTGATTGTCTCACAATTCGACCACAAACTTACGCACGGCATTCTGCACAAGCTTTACTCATTCCACCTTTACTGGAGGCAGCTTCAGTGAACTTGCTTTTGATCATATTCATCGCTATCGCGCTGGTTTTCGACTTCTTGAATGGTTTCCATGATAGCGCCAACGTAGTAGCCACGGCAATCGCCTCACGCGCTATTCCTCCAGGTTGGGCCTTAGCCATGGCAGCAGTGACAAATTTTCTCGGTCCTTTCCTGTTTGGGGTAGCAGTCGCCACCACAATTGGTAGCGAGGTACTCAGTGATGAGGCAGTAACGGTTCCGGTTGCCATGGCTGCGCTCGTCTCAGCTATCGTCTGGAATGTTCTCACCTGGTTGTTGGGTATACCCTCCAGCTCTTCACATGCTCTTATGGGAGGCTTCGTTGGTGCCGCTCTGGCAGGATATGGCATTCACGCCATCCAAATTGAAGGGCTCACCAAAGTCATCATCGGCCTGCTAATTTCGCCCGTTATTGGGTTATTCTTCGGGTGGATGATCATGCGCTTGGTGTTTTTCTTCGGGCATTGGTTTACCCCCGGGGTTAACAACGTCTTCCGGAAAGCCCAATGGATAGCATCGGGGATCTTGGGTTTGAGCCATGGAACCAACGATGCCCAAAAGACCATGGGGGTCATTTCTTTGGGACTGGTTGCATTTGGTGTCATTCCGGAATTTTATATACCGACCTGGGTTATAGCAGCTAGTGCCTTCGCTATTGCGTTGGGTACGGCCTTCGGTGGGTGGCGGCTTATCCGTACTATGGGCGCTGGTTTCTACAGGGTCCGGGCAGCTCACGCCTTCTCATCCCAATCTGCATCTTCAATAGTCATCCTTGGCTCTGCGCTCATTGGTGCCCCGGTCAGCACCACACAAGTAATCGGATCGACTATCGTTGGCGCCGGTTCAGCCCAACGCTTCTCTATGGTTCGCTGGGGATTGGTCGGTCAAATCGGCGTCGCTTGGGTTATAACCATACCAGCAACCATAATCGTAGGCGCGCTGGTATTCTGGATTCTTAATCTTATATTATGAGAGAAGATACTTATGGCTAAAATACCATTTTGGAAGAAATTTAACCTGCGAAATACATTTAGAAGAAAACCAAGCCGCTTCATTGAACTTCTTGTCCAACAGGCCACCCTAACTGAGCAAGGTATGCAGGCATTGGTAGCTTACTTTGAGAAACCTAGCCAAAAAAGGGCTAAGGCAGTCGACAGAATTGAAAGTGAGGCGGACGAAATCCGTCGCATTCTGATCGATGAATTAAATCGCACCTTCGTAACCCCCTTTGACCGGGAGGATATTCATGCCCTCTCGCGGGCGATAGATGACATGCTCGACTATGCCTATACCACTGAGATCGAAATGACGATCCTTGAGGTGCAGCCCAACGATGCCATGCGCCAGATTGGCGAACTGCTGGTGAAATCGGCTAGCGAGATACGTGCCGGTGTAGAACGACTTGCCGATCACCCTGGTGTTGCCCTAACCCATGCTGTCAGGGCGAAAAAGATCGAGAATGATGTTGAACTCCTTTACCGGCAAGCTATTGCTGATTTGTTCCACCAGCCGGAAGATGCAGAGCACATCGTCCAGATGCTTAAATATCGCGAGACATATCGCCACCTGAGCAACGCGGCAGATAAAGGTGATGAGGCTGCCAATGTTCTCTCTGACATTGTGGTCAAGATGGGTTAGATATTTCCTTATCTCAGAGTCACCCTGCCCGAATCCCCATCGACTGTGATAGTTTGACCGCTTTGAATTCGCTTTGTGGCTGCGCTGGTCCCCAAAACGGCTGGAATACCGTACTCGCGAGCCACAATCGAACCGTGGCTTAGCGGTCCACCCACATCGGTGACAATCGCTGAAGCGCGTGCGAAAAGCGGTGTCCAGGCTGGTGTGGTCAGCGGGGCAACGAGGATATCGCCAGCTTTCATCTGGGAGAAATCCCCTGGTCCTTGGATGACACAGGCGCGGGCGGTTACGCTGCCCGGGCTGGCAGCCACACCTTTGAGAGTATCACTTCGGTCTTTCCCCCCTCCACCCGATTTCAATCCCATCAAATCCTTACCAAAGAGCTTGATCTGCGGCAGCATCATCGGTGCAGCGACGCGCCGGGTTGCCCGCCAGATCCCTCTACGTTGGGGGATTAGCCCAGACAGGTCCTCTAGAACCTTGCCGTGATCTAGCCGGGCGGCGGCATCCTCAACTTCTGCCACGGTCAGCCAGAATACGTCATCCTGCCTTGCGATCGTACCGCCTTGTACAAAGCGTGCCCCGATCTCACGCAGCATTTTACGCAGCAGTGGGTAGGATAACCCGACATCCGCCAAACCATCTTCGCGCAGCGGTGCATACTTTTGTGCTCTGGCAAGATTGCGCTGGAAGGACTTCAGCCGCCGTCCTTTCAGCCGCGCCTGTAAGGCCTGTATGGCACCTTCACGACGGTCGACAGCAGCTTGTTGGCGCTCATGGGGGTTGATGCCCTCTCCACTCAAGAATAACTTAAACGTTTCCAGCACTGGCGCCGGGTCATCAGCCGGTACAGGATTGCCGAAATCTAGGTTGTAGATCATGTGACCATATTCTTTTAGATAATCTTGGAAGCTTACCCGCCAGTTTCGCCATTCGTCTGGATCTAACCCTTCTGGTGCTTGATCTCTGTCAGGATGATCGCTTAGGTCAGCCGTGGGGGTATCCAATAGATATTCCGTTAGGGAAGTCTGCATTTGAGCCCATTGGGCCAAGTCATAAAGTGCTTTTTCTGACCGGATGGGCACACTATCGAACCCCATCAGATAGGCTGGTGCACTTGGATCATCCTTTCGTTTAATGAACTTGTACCTAAAGGTGAACCAGGCTTCACTCATCCAGGCTGCCGGGAGCACACCCGACACGAGCGCACCATAAGCATCTACAGCTGCTTCAGTGAGCTGCCTTACAGCGCCCAACAGTTCTGACGTCGGGAGGGCTCGCCATTGCTTGGTCTCCCATCCCTGAACGATTTCTACATACTGCGGCCGTCCATCCTCAGTCCAGCGCTCGACTGCGCCGCTGAACATGCGCTTCAAGACCCCGCGGGTATCCAGGATCACTTTCAGCAGCGGACCGATCTTTACCGAACCGTTGTAGTAGGCATATTCGTTGACTGCAATAATGGGGTCTTCAGGCATAATGCCAGTTTTACCGAAAAATGCAAACAATAATCGATTCCAGCTCGCATTCACGGCGCTCAGTCCCAAGGTGCGGAACAACGGTGTCAATGGGTCAGCCATTAACTCAACGATGTTATTGCGCATGGCGGCATAGGCTCCGGGGGGAAGCTGCCACTCGGTTGGTGCCGGTGGCTCGGGATCCGGCAGTGCAGTGATCGGCCGTGCCTGAACGATATGAAATTTCCCTTCCGCAATAACCCACTCGATGTCCATCGGCATGCTGTAGAGCTCTTCTATTTGACCCCCCAGCTCGGCCAGGCGTGCAGCTTCCTCATCAGCTAGGACCGCAGCAAGGCGTAGATCTTCAGGGACCGGCACTTCATCTGTGCCATTACTGGTTTGCACGGTCTGCACGAGTTTTTCGACGGTTTCACGATTGATCACTTCCTGCGAGGCTTTATCTATTGTGATCGAATCTGGCGTTACCTGTCCGCCTACAATCGCTTCACCCAAACCCCAGGATGCGTTTACCAGCATTTGGTCGTGCCGCCCGTTAAGCGGATTGGCGGTGAATAGGATACCTGCTGCGTCAGCTGCGATGAGCAGCTGTACAACCACCGCCAGGGCTACCCTCTCCGGTGAGATATTCTGACGTGCCCGGTAGCCTATCGCGCGGGCGGTCCACAAACTTGCCCAGCATCTGCGCGTAGCCTCCAGTACTGCCTTAGCCCCACGGATGTTGAGGTACGTATCTTGCTGTCCGGCGAAAGAAGCCTCGGGCAAATCTTCAGCCGTGGCCGAAGAGCGAACAGCCACCGCCGGAGTTTCCCCTGGCAGTTCAGTATAGGTCTGAAAGATCGCCTCAGCGACCTTCACTGGGATGGTGCCATCAACAAATAGCTTCATAATTGACCGCGAAGCAAGTTCGAGTGCGGCAGGATCAGTACTGTCCACAGATTTCAGGGCTTCTTGTATGCCGGCTTGTAGATTATTTTCTGCCACAAAATGCCAGTAGGCATCTGTAGTAACGAGGAACCCTGCCGGCACCGGCAGTCCAGCGTTCACCATACGCATGAGTGAAATCCCCTTACCACCAACCAAATCTAAGGTCGCACCCTGGTAATCCAACGGGAGAATGTACTTGCTGCTCATAATGCCCTCCTTACTCGCTCTTATTTGCGAGCTGTGTCACAGATATCAGTGTTAGATTCAAATCCCAAAGCGTGTTTAGGATGCCGCGCAGAGCCGCCTGGTCTGGGACCGAGAAAAATAACGTAGTGTGAGTGGCGTGTTTTTCGATCTTAATTAACCGGTTATCCAACCAGTGTACCCATTTCTCGTGGAACACGCTGGCAATCTCCACTTGGTACATTAATGTTTCCTTTGCTGCATGTCTTTGGTGGTCCATTAATCTGTCCTGGTGTGGCTCTAGTGTTCCGTCAAATGTGATTATTTAGTAAGAGCAGGTCGTGGACGGAACACTTTAAGCTTTGTCAAGGGTGCAGTAACTTGGATATCGAACGAAATTTTCACCATTGACCAAGCACTAACCTGATAATATTGAGAGAGTTAAGTATCT
>Ga0209013_10005031_pt1 | contig 11469 bp, 8 predicted proteins | sample Cruoilmetagenom2_FD_187291 | JGI IMG/M metagenome (GOLD analysis project Ga0209013, IMG submission 187291) | Oil polluted marine microbial communities from Coal Oil Point, Santa Barbara, California, USA - Sample 2 (SPAdes) (version 2) | ecosystem: Environmental > Aquatic > Marine > Oil seeps ...
TGGCAAAATAAATGGGACGAAGAGCAGGCTTTTGAGCCGGATGATGCTTTAACGAGAAAGAAAAAATACATCTTAAGTATGTTTCCTTTCCCTTCTGGTCGTTTACACATGGGACATGTGCGTAACTACGCCATAGGTGATGCTTTTGCCCGTTACTACAGAAAACAGGACTTTAATGTGCTTCATCCTATCGGTTGGGATGCTTTTGGTATGCCTGCTGAGAATGCTGCCATCAAACACGGACGTCATCCTAAAGATTGGACATATTCGAACATTGATTATATGAGAAAAGAGCTCAATACACTTGGACTTTCATTTTCTAAAACACGTGAATTTGCTACCTGCGATGAACTCTACACGAAATGGGAACAAGAGTTTATCATCAAGATGTTTGAAGAGAAACTGCTTTACCGTGAGTCTACGACGGTAAACTGGTGTGAAGATTGTCATACAGTTTTGGCAAATGAACAGGTTGAAGAGGGGTGTTGTTGGCGTTGTGACAACGAAGTACAACTTAAAGAGATGCCTGGATATTACCTTGATATCATTAAGTATGCAGATGATCTACTTGGTGATTTAAAAGAGCTTGAAGGTAAATGGCCAAATCAGGTACTTACCATGCAAAGTAACTGGATAGGTAAATCTCAAGGACTTGAGTTTGAGTTTGAACTGAGTGAAGCTTCTAAGGCTAAACTTGGGGGTAACTTTGACAAGTATACTGTATTTACAACACGTCCAGATACCATTTATGGTGTGACATACTCTGCACTTGCTGCAGAACATGCTATCACTAAGTATTTACTTGAGAATGAATTGTTAGATACAGATGTGATTGAAAAGATTACTACGATTACAAACATGACTGAAATTGAACGTGCAAAAGAGGGTAAAGAGGGGTATGACTTAGGCATTACAGTCATTCATCCACTAACGAATGAAGAGATCCCTGTATGGACTGCAAACTTTGTACTGGCTTCTTATGGTGGTGGTGCGGTCATGGCTGTGCCTGCACATGATGAGAGAGACTTTGAGTTTGCCTCTAAGTATGATCTTCCTATCAAAAGAGTGATCTCTGGTGGTGAGGAACTTCCTTACATACTTGAAGGAAAGCTTGTTGATTCAGCTGCGTTTACAGGGTTGGGTAATTACGAAGCCAAGGCCAAGATCATTGCGATGTTTGAAGAGACAGGATTTGGTAAAGGTACGACAAACTTTAAACTCAGAAACTGGGGTGTAAGCCGTCAGCGTTACTGGGGAGCACCGATCCCATTTGTGCATTGTAACAGTTGTGGACTTGTTCCTGAAAAGATAGAAAACCTTCCTGTTGCGTTGCCTGAAGATGTAGAGATCACAGGTGAGGGTAATCCTCTTGAGAACCACCCTACATGGAAAAACTGTGCTTGTCCTAAGTGTGGTGAAGAGGCTGTTCGTGAGACAGATACACTGGATACTTTTGTACAGTCAAGCTGGTACCAGTTCCGTTATGCAACCAATCCTAAAAAATGGAATGAAGTAGGTATAGATAAAGAAGAAGCAAATTATTGGCTGGGTGTAGATCAGTATATCGGTGGAATTGAGCATGCCATCTTACACTTGTTGTATGCGCGTTTCTTTACTAAAGTACTTCGTGACCTTGGTTACCATGACATCAATGAGCCTTTTGAAAATTTATTAACCCAAGGTATGGTACTGATGGATGGTGCGAAGATGAGTAAGTCTAAAGGGAACACTGTAGACCCGGATGCACTTGTCGAAAAGTATGGTGCAGATACAGCTAGACTCTTTACCCTTTTTGCTGCACCACCGGCTAAGGAACTTGAGTGGAATGATTCAGCGGTTGAAGGTGCATTTAGATTCATTAAAAAACTCTATGACAGAAAAGAGAAAGTCACGCAAAACTCTTTGCCGCAGATCGATCAGGGAAGCTTGAGTAAAGAGTCTAAACTTGCACGTGTAAAAGTCTATGAAGCTTTACAAAAATCATCTGATGTGTATGAGAAGACATTTGCCTTCAATACACTTATTGCAGCATGTATGGAAGCCCTGAATGCATTGGACAAACAAGATGATGGGGCTGTCTGGACTGAAGGTATGTATATTATGCTCAACCTTCTTGAGCCTATCATTCCTCATGTAACGACAGAGCTTAGCGAAGCATTGTTTGAACGTAAAAACTTACAGGCTGTTCTTGAAGTAAAAGAAGAAGTCTTCGTGCAAGAGAGTGTTTTATATGTGGTGATGATAGGTGGTAAAAAGCGTACTGAAATAGAGATGAATCCTTCTGCTACGCAAGATGAAATTTTAGCTGCAGCAAAAGAAGCCGGAGCAAAATGGCTTGAAGGTATGAGTATCGTTAAAGAGATCGTTGTGCCAAATAAATTGGTAAATTTAGCTGTAAAACCAAGTTAAAGATCATAGGAAGAGAGGAAAGTATGAATACTATTGTGAAATTTTGGATGACGGTTAGTATGGTGTTACTTGTAAGTGCTTGTGGGTACAAGCCTTCCTCTCATATGATTCAAAATGTATTTAGCGATACAGTGTATGTAGAGGTTATAGTTGATAGAGCTGAACCTGAAAATGCACCATATGTCAAAGATGAGATGAATCGTTTGATTTACACACGTTTTAAGGGACGAGTTGTACCTAAAGAACAGGCACAGAGTCAAATTCGACTCTCTTATACAGGAAGTACTTTTACACCACTTTCGTATGAAAATGGGTATGTAACACGTTACCGTGCAAATATCAGAGTGAAGTTTGACATGGTGAATAAAGAAGGTAAGGTTAGTAAAACGATTTCGAGTATTGTTGAATCAGATATTCAAGAAAGTTCACTTACCTCTTCTGTCCTTAGAACCGAAGCTATCGGTAAAGGATTGGCAAAAGCATTGGATGAATTTTTGGCATATGTAAGTGCTAAAGGGATGCTAAAAGAAGGTAAATAATGCAGCCTTTTGACAGATTTCTTGAAGATAAACCTCTTTACTATAAAGAGATAGACCATGAGCGCGTACATAGTGCTTATGTCATGTTGAAACCGCATATCAGACAGCCTAGAACGATTCATGTTGTGGGAACCAATGGGAAAGGTTCAACAGGACGAATGGTTGCACATTTGGCACATCAAAGTGGTCTCTCTGTCGGACACTTCTCTTCCCCTCATATTTTAAAATTCAATGAACGTATTTGGCTGAACGGCAGTGACAGCAGTGATGAAGTACTTGAAGAGGCACATCAAAAACTTTTTACGATCCTGGGTCAAGAGATGAGTGAAAAGTTGAGTTACTTCGAGTATACGACTCTTTTATCTTTTGTCGTATTTGAAAATTGTGATTTGATGGTTTTGGAAGCAGGGTTGGGTGGAGAATTTGATGCAACGAATGTATGTGACAAAGCACTTTCAGTTATCACACCTATAGGCATAGATCATCAGGCTTTTTTAGGTGAAAGCATCGAAGAGATAGCTGGCACAAAGATACGCAGCATACAAAAAGCGCTATTGTTGGCCCCTCAAGTGTATGATGAGGTACGTGAAGTCGCTAAAGAAATAGCGGATGAGAAGGGTGCAAAATTATATCTTTCTCTATGTCCAAGTCATAAGATGACAGAATTGGAAGTGATCTCCCAAGAAAAATCCTGGGGAGATTATCTGATAGATAATGCTTGTGTAGCACTGCAAGCCTTAGATATTTTAGATATCTCTTATGATGTAAATGATCTGCGTTCATTGGAACTCTTTGGACGTTTTTATCCATTGACAGAAAATATACGCATTGATGTTGGGCATAACCCTTTAGCTGCAAAAGCCATTGTAAAAGCATTGGACGACAAGGTGGTTCTCATCTATAACAGTCTTGATGATAAAGATTATGAAGCAGTGTTACAGACACTTAAACCTAAAGTAAAGCGCGTAGAGATCATTCCTATTGATTCACAAAGAGCGACGACTTTAAGTGAGATAGAAAAGGCATTGGAAGAAGTAGGCATTGAGTATGGCTATTTTGAGAACAAGATAGACAAAGATGAACATTATCTGGTGTTTGGTTCATTTTATGTCGTAGAAGAATTTTTAAAGAAGATACATGTACCAAAGTAATATTTACCAATACCTCGAAACGCTAAAAGAAGAAAAACTGCTTATCTGTAAAGATGACAAAGAAGCTGTACAGATACGAGATGTAGCAGTTCTTCTTGGATTTGACACGTATATTCTACCTGATCTTCGTGTGAGTGTCGGGGAAGATCTACGTGCCTATGGTGAAGATGTACAGTTGTTGTTTATACAGTTGGCTTCTTTCCACAAAAGCACAAAGAAAAAGATTCTTATCTCACCGCTAAGAACTTTACTTATCCCTTTTCCAAAAGCAGAACTGTTTGATACTCGGTCCATAGAATTTGGCGATACATTAGACTTACAGGAACTCAAGGATACCTTGTATCAGTGGGGGTACCATTTTACGGACATTGCAGCCAGTCGTGGAGAAGTCTCTTTCCGTGGAGATATCATAGATTTTTACCCTATAGATGCAGATAAACCTTATCGTATATCTTTGTTTGATGAAGATGTGGAAACGATCCAGCATTATGATGAGGGAACGCAGAAGCGTCAAAGTGATGAGTTGGAGTCTTTGACATTTACACCGGCATTTTTAGCGCTTAGTAAAACCCAACACGAAGCACTCAAAAACAGAACCGAACGAAGCACTTACGACACCTTTGTGAAAGATATAGATTCACTTGGACTATGGCATCTGGATGATCTTGGAGAGAGTGCTTTAACGCTTTTTGACGCTGTATGGGCATCTGCTCTGGATGATGAACTGAAAGAAGTCTATGAATTGGACGAACCACTTGTCCCAAGAAAGTCATTTTTATTACCAGCTATCCCGGAAGGCAATAAATACCGTGACCTGGAAGCAGTACATCCAAATAAATTACTCGAATCACACAAAGACAAAAAAATTACCATTATCGCTAAAAATGAGAGTATTGTACGTGGTTCAGAATTAGACTCATTTGAAAATATAGAGTTTGTCTATCAAGAGGGTATCGTCAATCTATTGGGTACAGACAGACTCATCCTTTCACTCAATAAACCCATAAAACGTAAAAAGGTAAAGAAGGCCAGCATTATACTGGATGAGCTTAAGCCTGGTGACTATGTGGTCCATGAGAATTACGGAGTAGGTATTTTTAAAGGGATAGAAAAACGAGATGTACTGGGTGCTACCAGTGAATTTGTAGTGATGTTTTACCAAAATGAAGACTCTTTGCTCATTCCTGTATCGAACCTTGAAGTGATAGACCGTTATGTCGCAGAGGGTGGAGCATTGCCTATACTTGATAGACTGGGGAAAGCAAGCTTTAAGAAGCTCAAAGCCAAAGTCAAAGAGAAACTTTTTGCTATCGCTTCACAGATCATTAATCTCTCGGCACAACGTCACTTGAAAAAGGGTATCAAACTCAAAAGAAACATGGAAGAGCATGCCATTTTTATGTCAGAGGCTGGTTTCGTACACACAGAAGACCAGGAGCGTGCTATCAACGACATGTTGGATGATATGAGCTCTGGAAAGATGATGGACAGACTGCTTTCTGCAGATGTGGGGTTCGGTAAAACAGAAGTGGCAATGAACGGGATGTTTGTGTCGGTCAAAAACGGTTACCAAGCTATGATGATAGCGCCTACGACACTGCTGAGTTCTCAGCATTACAAAAGTCTCAAAGAGCGTTTTCATGAGCACGGTATTAAAGTGGCAAAGCTTGACAGGTTCTCTACGACAAAAGAGAAAAATGCTACGCTCAGAGGGTTGGAAGAAGGGACTATAGATGTCGTGGTAGGAACCCATGCCCTGCTGAAAGCGAAGTTTAAAAACCTGGCGCTTGTTATCATCGATGAAGAGCATAAATTTGGAGTGAAACAAAAAGAGGCACTCAAAGAGATAGCCATCGATGTGCATCTTCTTTCCATGTCTGCGACACCGATTCCTAGATCTTTGAATCTTGCAATGTCAGAGGTAAAGTCTTTTTCTGAGATCCTCACCCCTCCTACAGAGCGTCAAGGGATACGTACTTTTGTGAAGAGTTATGATGATAAAGTCATCAAAGAAGCCATACTCCGTGAGATGCGCCGTGGTGGACAGATATTTTATGTCTTTAACTCTATCGCTGGGATAGAAGAGAAGAAAAAAGTACTTTTAAAACTCTTGCCAAAACTTCGTATCGCGGTCCTTCACTCCAAGATATCAGCCAAAGAGACAGAAGATGAGATGATGCTTTTTGAAGATGGTGAGTATGATGTACTGCTCTCTACATCTATCGTAGAATCAGGTATCCATATGCCTCATGCCAATACAATGATCGTCGATGGTGCAGACAATTTTGGTATTGCAGACCTGCATCAGCTTCGTGGTCGTGTAGGACGTGGAGGTAAAGAGGGGTATTGCTACTTTATGGTCACAGACAAAGAGCGTTTGACAGACAATGCTAAACGTCGTCTGCTTGCACTTGAGTCACACTCAGACCTGGGGAGCGGTGCTGTACTGGCCTTCCATGATCTTGAGATACGCGGTGGAGGAAATATCATTGGTGAAGCACAGTCTGGTCACATCAAACAGATAGGATACTCGCTCTACTTGCGAATGCTTGAAGATGCGATTAAAGAACTCTCCGGACAAGACAAAGAGGTGGCACAGAACATCGACATGAAACTTTCTATCGATGCATACCTCAATGAAGAGCTTATAGAAGAAGACAGACTACGTCTGGAACTTTACCGACGTCTCTCTTTATGTGAAAGTATAGGGGAAGTATATGAGATAGAAACAGAGATAGCAGACCGCTTTGGAAAACTCGATGTGATCACCAGACAGTTCATCGATGTTATTGTGATGAAGGTACTGGCAAGAGAAAAAGGCATTTCAAAGGTCTCATCTTATGGTGAAAATGTCTTTATTGAGTTTATTGATGAAAACACAGAAAGAATGGTACTCAAATCACGTAGTAAAGATGATGATGATATCATCGCTACAGCGATGGGGTATTTGAAAACATAATTTTATCAGCATGTACTAATTAACCTAATATTATACTTAAGTATATAGTTTATGAAAGGGATATATGAATTTTTTTGAATCAGAAATATTAAAAGGTAAATATTTCCCTTACAAGAGTCGTGATAGACTAAGAGCAACGATGGTCAACTTGTTCATCTTGGCTGGTGCTTTTGTGATGCTTCTCTATGCTTATGAAAACCTAGTTCAAGGCTACTATGTCATGTTATCCGTTGAGCTGTTAATTATTTTCATCTTGATGGTAGCTTATCTTGTATTCCCCCACTATGTCAACATCAATCATACGTCCTATATGATACTTGGTGCACTTACTTTTTTACTTTCTATGTCATTGATCGTTCCAGATCAAGACCCTGAACTTTCACTCTTCTGGTTAGCTGCTTTACCTATATTTGTTTTCTTTTTCTTAGGGGTGAAAAAAGGTATCAGATGGAGTACGAACATGTTTATTGTGCTACTCTTTATCCCTCTGGTCTCTTATTTGACCGGGGTACAGTTTGTCTATGAATGGGAACTGCTTTCTCAAATCGTTTTAGGGTATTTGGTCGTTTCGTATATGCTCTATATTATTGAGAGTGAACGAAGTTCTTATGAAGAGAGATTGAACATCGCACTTGAAGAGAATAAAATACTTTTTAAAGAAGTACACCACCGTACAAAAAACAATATGCAGGTGGTGATGAGCTTACTTGAAAGCCAATCTTTTAAAATCGATGATCCTAAATACAAAAAAATGTTTGAGACACATGTAGACAGGTTAAAAGCGATGAGCTTGATGCATAAAAATCTTTACACCAATCACAGTTATGAAGAAGTAGATATCCAAGAGTACCTGGAAGAGATAGCACAAAGTTTACAGACATATACAGAGTATAATATTCGTACAGATATAGACCCAATCATTATAGATATGAGAATAGCCATGAACATTGGTCTCATTTTTAATGAGGCCGTGACCAATGCCATTGAACATGCTTTTGACGGAGATAAAGGGAATATTGATATCTCCTTTAAACAATTAGGTGAACGATATAGTTTATGTATTCAAGACAACGGTAAGGGTTTTGATACTTCATTAACATACAAATCTTTGGGTTTGACCCTCATCAAAGACCTAAGTGTCACCTTACCCCATAGCAAGATCAATATAGAGGGGCAAAACGGTACGAAGATACAGATCTATTTTGATAAAGAGGAGCATGTATAATGGGTTTACCTCAAAATATTGTGATAGTTGAAGATGAGGTGATCACACAGCGTTATTTACAAGATATACTTGTTAACAATCATGTAAATGTATCGGGTTGTTTCGATAATGCATTAGATACGTTAGAGGCACTTAAAAATATAAACTGTGACATGATCTTAATGGATATAAACATCAAAGGGTCAATGGATGGCATCCAGTTATCCAAAAAAATTTTAGAAAAGTATACATTTCCTATCGTCTTCATTACCGCACACAATGATGATGCAACACTTGAAGAGCTACTGGAACTTGCACCGTATGGTTTTATAAGTAAACCATTTTCAAGTAAAGAGATACTTGTTACATTGAAGATCGCATATAAGAGATATTTGATACATAGTGAAGTATCTAAAGTAAAAACAAGTGACGAACCTACAGATATCGTCATCAATGATTACTATACATACTCACGAAATGTATCTGTATTATATTACGATGGACAAGCAATTAAATTGAATAAAAAGCAAGGGCAACTTTTAGAGATCTTAAGTAAAAATATCAATCATACGGTAGAATATGATACGCTTCTTTCACAGCTATGGGAAGATGATACAGTAGCAGATTCTACTCTGCGTACTTTAGTCTATTCTATCCGTAAATTACTTCCTGATCTACCTATCGTTTCTCATAGTAAAGTAGGGTATTCACTACAAAGTTCTCATTCACTTTAGATTCGATGGTTATTTCCGACAACACTCAATTATTAACCTTCAATTAACCTCACAAAAGTATACTTTCTACATAAAAATGTAGGAGAGTAACTTGAGTCAAATCATAGAAAATATCAAAACAGAAATTTCTAAAGTACTTGTAGGACAAGACAAAATGGTCGAAGGGCTTTTGGCAGGTTTACTTTGTCGTGGTCATATACTTCTAGAAGGTGTTCCAGGACTTGCAAAAACCACAGCGGTCAATGCTCTTGCAAAGACACTTGGTTTAGATTTTAAGCGTGTACAGTTTACCCCTGATTTACTTCCTTCTGACATTATAGGTACTGAGATCTATGATCCTTCCAACAATACATTTAAGATCAAACAAGGTCCTGTTTTTACCAACCTTTTACTTGCCGATGAAATTAACCGTGCTCCAGCCAAAGTGCAATCTGCACTACTAGAAGTGATGCAGGAGAGACAAGTCACTATAGGTGATGAAACATTCAAGATTGACCTTCCTTTCTTGGTTATGGCAACACAAAATCCTGTTGAACAAGAAGGTGCTTATGAACTCCCTGAAGCACAGCTTGACAGATTTATGATGAAAGTGGTTGTGGGTTACAACACAAAAGAAGAAGAGTTAGAGATTGCAAGACGTGCTGCAAATAACAGTTTTGGTGACATACAACAAATAGCAAGCATTGAGGATCTCAATAAGATCAGAGAAGAAGCACTCCAGGTACATATGGATGAAGAGATAGAAGCGTATATCATAGAACTTGTAGCTGCGACACGTGATCCTAAAGCATATGGTCTTGAAGAACTTGAAGCCTATATAGAGTTTGGAGCAAGTCCTCGTGCGAGTATAGATATGTATAAGGCAGCGCGTGCGATCGCTTACTTGAAAGGGCAGGATTACGTTTCACCTATTGAGATAGCATACATTGCTAAAGAAATTCTTCGTCACCGTATCATACTCTCTTATGAAGCACAGGCGGAAGAAGTGACACAAGATGAGATTATAGAGAAGATTTTAGCAGCAGTTCCAATTCCGTAGGTATCTATTTTGAACAAAGCTGTAAAAAAAATTATTCTCAAAACCAAAAAGCAAGTCTATGGAGATATGCTGGGAAACAATGCATCACTCTTCCAGGGTGAAGGCTTTGAATTCGCAGAACTCCGTGAGTATGTCTATGGTGATGATGTTCGTAAGATAGACTGGAAGACGACAGCAAAGCTAGGAAAGCCTTTTGTAAAAATTTACAAGGAAGAGCGAGAGCTTAACGTCGTGGTGGTTTCGATGCTTGGCGGGTCTGTCTATTTTGGAACCGTTAAACAAAAATCGGACATTATGGCAGAAGTTGTTGCTACACTGGGTTTTTCTGCTGTAAAAAACGCTGATATGTTTTCACACATGGTGTTTGCAGATAAACTGTATGACGCAAGCAAAGCAAGTAAAAAACTCTTTTCCGTACATAAAGCAGTGGAAGATGTAGTTGAGTTTAATCCTATAGGAAAAGAGGGTGATTATTCTGCCTTGGTAGAGACATTGCATAACCGTTTGAAAAAGAAATCTTTGCTTTTCATCGTGTCTGATTTTGTGGGAGATATAGACTTGAAGTTATTGAGTAAAAAACATGATGTGTTTGCAGTGATGGTACGTGATAAATTTGAAGAAGATCCTTCTGAACTGGGTTATCTTAGACTGATAGACATGGAAACCAAACAGAGTTTTGAGGGTGATGTGGACAGTGCTACACTCAAGAACTATAAAAAAGCACTGCATGATAATGATGAAAAACTCTACAAGCAGTTTAAAAAACAGGGTGTACGGTTTACAAAGATCTATACGCATGAAGAACCGGCACTTAAGCTGATGAAAAGAATGAGGTAACAGAGATGGATACAAATCAAACAGCAAATATCAATGAACAGCTTAGAGATATTAAACCCTTACTTGATATACCGGACAGTTCTTATTATATCTATTGGGGGTTGATCGACCTTGCCATTTTCTTAGGAGTGGCTATTGTGTTTTTTATAGCGAAGAAACTTTGGGATAACAGAAAGATCAATCTTACAAAAGGCTATCTTGAATCCATCAAAAAGATAGACTGGAACGATACCAAAAAGTCTGCCTATGAAGCCACACACTATGCAAGACTTTTAGCTACAGATGAGAGGCGAAAAGAACTTTTTTCTCAACTAGAACCTATGCTTGAACAGTATAAATATAAAAAAGAGGTAGATGAAGTAGATCAAGATACGAAAAACAAATTTAACCTTTATGTGCAGGTGGCTGATGAGTCAGTTTAGTTTTGAGTATCCATTCCTATTAGGGGTAGTACTTCTTTTTATCCTTTGCAGCATTTGGTGCAAGGAGAGAAGTCGTGCTATCTTTTTCCCTCATGTAAAAACACTGATGGCAAAAAGTGCAGGTAAGTCATACTTATTGTCAGTCTTAAAGTGGATGGGTATCACAGCAGCGATT
>Ga0209013_10005032_pt1 | contig 11469 bp, 19 predicted proteins | sample Cruoilmetagenom2_FD_187291 | JGI IMG/M metagenome (GOLD analysis project Ga0209013, IMG submission 187291) | Oil polluted marine microbial communities from Coal Oil Point, Santa Barbara, California, USA - Sample 2 (SPAdes) (version 2) | ecosystem: Environmental > Aquatic > Marine > Oil seeps ...
CGTCAATGCACAGACACCTTCAAGTTTTGAAATTTCTGAACCAATCTTATTGAGCGTACACATAGCTTCTATAGCATTATCCAAATCTTCCTGAGCTACTTTGCCCTGCTTCTGTGCCGTTGTCAATATGCCTATCCCCAGTGGTTTAGTCAAAAAGAGTTCGCAGCCTGCTTCGGCGGTATCATTCTGTTTCAGGTTTTCATTATCTACTATCCCTGTGACTGCAAGTCCAAAGATCGGTTCGGGAGAATCAATGCTGTGTCCACCAGCAAGAGGTATGCCTGCTTCTTCGCACACGGCACGTCCGCCTTCGATCACCTGTTGCGCTACTTCTTCACTGAGTACATTGATCGGCCATCCAAAAATGGAGATTGCCATCAGAGGTTTACCACCCATCGCATAAATATCACTGATGGCATTGTTCGCTGCTATACGCCCGAATGTAAAAGGATCATCTACTATCGGCATAAAAAAGTCTGTAGTGCTTAGTACAGATGTTCCATTGCCCAAGTCAAAAGCCGCAGCATCATCTTTACTGTCATTCCCGACAAGTAGTTGTGGATACTCAACATTGTCTCTAGAGCTCACAAGTATTTTTTCCAGGATTTGCGGAGAGATCTTACATCCGCAACCTGCACCATGACTGTACTCTGTCAATTTTATTTTTTCCATGTTTCTTCTTCTCTCTTGCATCATTTATAAACACTATAATCCTGTTTTACTAAGAAAGGACTTTATTATCGTATAATAGCGGGAAATAACATCATATTAAAAAGTGAATCGCATGATAATTGAAATACCGCACTACAAAACATTAAATTTAAAACACCTTGTCCTTGACTACAACGGTACACTTGCCAAAGACGGCACACTTATAAAGGAGACAAGAGCTCTTTTAGGTGCTCTTGGCGAACACTATACCCTCCATGTCATCACTTCCGATACTTTCGGTACGGTTCAAGCACAACTCGAAGGTCTTGACATCACTGTCAAGATTCTTCGCAGTGATGACCACACTGGTGAAAAGTCAGACTACATACAGTTACTTGGAGCAGAAGAGTGCATTGCAGTTGGTAACGGAAGTAATGATATGCTTATGCTGCAAAATGCAATGCTTGGTATCGCTTTGATCGGCAACGAAGGATGCAGTACCCGTACACTAAAAAGTAGCGATGTTATCTGTACAAACATCTCTGATGCACTTGAACTTGTACTCAGTCCTAAACGCTTGATAGCAACATTAAGGCAATAACACTACGGTAAAATCACCATCCATATAGCCCTCTTTTATCTGTACTTTTGCACCCAGAGGTCGGCAAAGTTCCATGATCTCATGCGGCATCCAGTAGCTGTATATTCCTTCATGTTCTTTACCAGATAAAAGGTTAAAGACAAATCCTTTACAGCTTTTTTCAAAACATCGCTGTATGAAAATACGGGTTTCCATCCGTGTCAGAAGGTTCATAGACCCACTGGCAACGTACCAGTCTGCCATGGGGATAGTCTGACGCAAAATGTCACGCTGTACTATCTTGCAGCCTGTACGCACTTTCGCTTCTTTGACCATAGGCTCACAAAGATCCAAGCCTGTGTAAGTTTTTGGTAAGTTATTTTTCTCTTTGAGGTAAACATAAAAGTCACCAAACCCGCATCCGGCATCGACAAGCGTATCATTCTTTATATCTCCAAGACAGGAGGCAATGGCAGAAAAACGGCGTTTTTGGGTCTGTAAAGAATCCCACGCTACACCTTCAGCAGATACACCATAAGTATCGTAATTATTTTGATAAAAGTCTTTTTGATCTATACGTGCCATATCAGCCAAACATTCCTTTTGCTGCCAAAACAGAAACAAGCCCGATGATGATCATGGTTCCAAAAAATTTCCTATAGAATTTGTTATCGATCATTGCAGCGACTACTGTTCCTACAAGAACTACGATAATGAAAAGCCCATACAGTATGAACATCAGGGTAACCACATTCTGAGGCAATTCCAAAGGCATCTCATCGGGCAATACAAAGGTCTGCAACCCTATTATGATGAGCCAAAGGTAAAGCATCACTGAAAAGAAAGCTGTCCAGAACAAAAACTGTATCTTACCACTGCGTATGAACATAGTTCTTTCCTCTAGTACTTTTTATTCTTATACACTAACAAATCATCTTTACTCAAATCATCAAGTAACGAAGAGAGATGACCATGAGACAAAAGTGTTAAGTCTTCATCTTTCATCTGCTCCACTTCAGAAGAAAATCCATTTTTAGAAAAGAGTACATAGTCCGCTACGTCTAGTTCAACTTTTTGGCACTTTTCTTTGAGAGTATTAATCATGTTTATTTTTGCTAGCTTTTGAGAGTATTTACACTCACCTGCTAACATCTTTCCCGATTTACGCTTAGCAAGTATCTCTATCTGTACATGTTTGTCATAGTATGAACCTATGGAGACTATGGGGTCAGCTGCAAATTTTTCAGCAAAGCTTTGTTTTACAAGTTCTAACACTAAGAGGTTGCTCAGTAAAATGGAAAAATTACCCCTCAACGAACTCCACTTTTCTTCAAACTCAGAAAAATCACCCGTAGAGATACTCTTATAATAAGGTGAAATAGTAGCAAACCAAAAACGCATAAAAGGCAATTCAAAGAACACTCTATCTGACTTTCCATCAGAACTTTTTAAAGGTTTTTCTACTGAGGTGTCAAACTTTAACAAACTTTTCATTTCCAAATAGTCCATAGCCTCTTCGCCCTTGTCTCTACCTACTCTACCTTTTTTAAACACAGCATCTTCATGGTTCTCACCCAAAGCTATAATAGACAATAACATGTGATATAAAGCATTACCATGCGTAAAGCGTGTAATGCCGTTGTGGATAGGTTCGTAGTTACGCAGTACTTTTTCTTTTATGAGTGCCTCTACACTCTTAGATACATCCACATCCCACCCCGTACCGCCAAATACAGCAAAATACTCTAAAGCCGTATCAAGATCTTTGATATTGTTCTGGTAAGCAAAAGAGCGAAAGTGTTGTAAAAGTGTGGGTCGTTTTGACATAGGTTAGCCTTGTTTTAGATAGGTAATTATAGCTTAACTTGCACTTCGTTCCCATTGTAGGCAATACTGAGACTATAGATTATTTATTATAAAAATAAATAATAATAATTTATACTATTTCATTAAGTTGATATATGTATAATACATTTACATAAAAAGGAGTAATACAATGTTAAAAAGAATGATCTTAGTTACAACAGTTACAATTGGTTTGACAAGTAGTGCCATGGCAACAGAGTTCATGGATAAAACTTGGGCAAAAAATACGTGTGATGCATGGAATAAGAATTCTACACTCACTACAGGGCTTGCAGAATGGTCTACAAATAATAAAGACCGAGGATATAAACTTATCCAAATATACCGAACACAATGTAACACTAAAAGTAAAATACAACTTAATATTGTCAATAAAGGTGGTAAAGCAATTTGTGAGTATGGTGGAAAACCTGATGGTAAGAAAGTAGACTATGATGTTGATTATCTTATGCATGCCGACGATGAAGACTGGACATGTATGGGTAAAGCATCTTTTGGATGTGGTGCAATGGGTGCAATGATGTCAGGAAAATTAAAATTCACAGGCCCAAAAGCTGAAGCTATGTCAGTAATGGGTCCCTTTGGAGGATTCCTTGAACTTACTGGCGCCGTAAAAGGTACTAAGAGTAAAACTTGTCCTAACTAAAAGACTCAAAACTTCAGCCAAACTCTCTTCTCGTTACGACGGTTTACGTCGTAACAAGGGCATTACGTCCCATCCCACTAAATACTGTAAAATATTATACCATATATTTGTCATCTCTTATAGACTATCTCGTCTATATTTACACTGACAGATTTTTCACCATAATCTAGTCTTTCAGGTGATGCCAATGCTATGGATAACACAAAACTATGAAAATGATAAAAAAGCAATAAGAAAATAGCACAAGCTTATGAGAAAGACTATTCACAGCATATGATTGCTAAAGTATTGGGACTTAATCAAGCAACCGTATAGAGAATAATAAAGAGGACGAAAGACAGCATTGGCATCATCCCTAGTTTTTCTAGTTTTTTAATTTTTTGCATTTATGCTAGAATTATAAAATTCTAAAGTTTGACATAAAGACAAAAAATGATAAAAATACTGCCACTCTATTTTACTTTTATCTTTGAGTGAGTGTAGCTGCTCTTTGTAAAACTCTGGGAGTGAAGAGGCAGAGATATCAAAACGAAGATGGATAGCCGCAGAGACCTTATTGACCTTCTGCCCACCAGACCCCTGTGCTCTAATGGCAGAAATCTCTATCTCATTTTCATCCAAAGTAACGGTATTTGATATCTTTAGTATTGCCATATTTTCTTAAGCTATCCGTCCCTTATCTACTAATTGTCCTGTAATGTATTTATGTAATACAGAATTTAATAGTGTCTGATATGGCATACCCTCTTCAAGTGCTTTTGACTTTAATTTCTCAAGATCACTCTCTAAGACTTTTATGTTGATAGCTTTACGTTTCGTATATTTTGCAGTCACCGCAGATTTGATCTTATCTATTTTATCACTAAGATTTGGCACAGATTTTGGGTTTTCTTCTTCAATATAATCAACTATTTCCAACTCTTCTTTATCATACATAGACTACTCCTTGCTGTATTTTTTATGGTACTTACGACTAGGAATGATATTTTTCAAAAATATCTCTTCCTCATTCATTACAAAAGGTACATAGTATGTATAGTTATGTATCCATACTATCATCAACTCTTGATGAGAAAACTTCTCTTGATTGTGATGAGGGATAATATCTAAGATTTTATCATTCATAATGGCATTTTCAACATCCTCAAAACTTACATTTCGAGTCTGCTTCAAAACAGTATTCTTTTCATCACTCCAATGTATTTCCATCATCTACCTTTTGTCTGTTCATACCTATTATAGCATATATTTTTAATATCTTTAGTATATATTAAGTATATACTATAAAATAAGGTGCTGGCAACAATGATAATCTACCAAATTCATACTCTAACCTCCCAATACCCACGGGTTCCAGCCACTCTGTCTATCACCCCAAGCTTCTTCAGTTTCGTCACATTTTCTTCTATCTTTCTTTTAGAGATACCTACTATTTCAGAAAGTTTGACAGCACTTATCTTAAGCGTATGTTTCATGGCTGAAATAATCTGCTTTTGATTATCTGTTAGATTACCGATTCTCTCAATTATTCCAAATTCATTGTCGGGGAGAGGACACCCCGACCTACGGATTATTGTATTATTGACCTTCATCATCCATCCTCTTCCCAATTTCATCATAAACAGCATTATTCTCTCTCTTCCCAACAGACAAAACCACCACAATGACCTTTTCATCTACAATCTCATAAGCCAACCTAAACCCGGAACTTCGCAACTTTATTTTATATACATTGGGGAATCCACTCAGCTTGTCATGGAGAACATGAGGACTTTCGAGTCTTTTAGCGAGTTTCTTTTTAAACTGCTCTCTTATGGAAGCATTTAGCTTCTTCCACTCTTTTTCTGACTTCTTTAAGAAGATGAGTTTATAGGTCATCTATGGAAACTTCCACCAAATCATCTTCATCATAGTTAAGCCTCTTTCTTACCTCTTGTGCCAAATGATAGTCATCTATGATATCCATCATGTTTTCATATAATGCACTAGGCACTAAGTAAGCACTAGGCTTATTATGGTTGAGTATAGCTACAGCTTCATTTCCTGCATCTTCGATGACAGAAGAAGGACTTTTCTTTAGTTCAGAGATACTTGTAGTATAGTTTGCTAAAATTTGTGTCATATTACATATCCTTTACAGTACTTAATTTAGTACTATTTTAGCTACTTTTTTGATTTTTGTCAATTCTACTCATTTTTCTCAAAATCCTCAGGCAACTCCAACGCATCAATATGCACAATAGCCGAAGACCCGGCGATCCCCTGCAACGCACCATACATCTCAGTAGTGTTCATAAGTACACCATCTATGGTCTTTTCTCTTCGTTTCCAAGATGCCATAAGTGAACGTTTTTCTTTTTCCAGTTCTTCTTGCATCTTCATGAAGCCGTCCACGATGGCTTTCATCTGCATGGAGAACTCGTTACCTGTCATGTAGTTGTAGAGCAGTGCCATTTTGTCACCTCTGTTTTCTTCACGTTGCACTGTTTTGTGTACACGTATGAGACTCTCACGAAGCAGTGATCCGGAGCCTTTGAACTCATCTAGACTACATACCCAGATGCCATCTACAAAGCCCATTCTATCCATATCTTTAGGGTAAACGGAGCTTACAAGTACGCCGATGTCTGCATTTACTTTGAGCATGTCTTGTTTGAGTTTGGTTACCCAACCATCACTCCAAGCCTTTGTGTTCTTAGACTCATAGCAGATGACCCCACAGTTTTGTAACTCTCTTGTGTGTATGGTCTGCACACAGTCCGCACCAAAAGCACCTTTTTTGACCTCATCTACCGTATCAAAAGGAAACTGTGTACTAAGCCATGATTCGATGGCAAGTTCGAGTGCTTCACCTTGGACTTGCATGCTTCCCTGCTCTGCTTTTCTTTTGGCATCTTCTATACTCTTTGCCATTTGTGCGATCTGTTCATCTTTGGCTTTGAGCTCAAGTTCTGAGGCTTCACGTACTTCTTTAAGAGCTTGTGCTTTTAGTTCGCTTGCTTGTTTGGCTAACTTCTCTTTCTCTTCTGAGAGTTGTTTGTTCAAAGCTATTTGTGCATCTGCCTTAGCTTTAGATTCGACCTCATCTTTTTCTCTTTTTAGTTTTTCTATCATCACTTTAGAAGCATTAAGCTCTTGTACCTGTTTTGACTTCTCTTCAAGTTCTTTTTGAAGTAATGCCATAGATTCACTCTGCTCTTCAACCAACTCTTTTTTAAGTTCATCTTGAAGCTTGCTACGTTCAAGTTTAAGTTGTGCTTTTGTAGCCTTTTTCAACTCTTCATCAAACTTCTCTTTTTCTTCTTTAAATGCATCTTCTTTTACTTTAAGAATATCAAGGTGTGCTTTATACTCTTTACGTTTGGCTTTTATTTCATCTTGAAGTTTTTTTTGATCTTGGAGATGCTGTTGTTTAAACTTCTCTTCTATCTGATGGTAAAATATCTCATCGATATCTATATGGGTTCCGCAATTTGGGCATTTTATAGTATTTTGTGAGGGCATTTTCTTTCCTATATCTCTAACTTTATCTGTCCAGTAGCATACTTGTGGACTAAAGCTTGGATGATATTTTGATACGGTATGCTGACTTCTTTAGCTTTCTTTTTAATGGTCTGAAGATCACTCTCGCGTATTTTTAAAGAGATTTGCTTCTTTGCGTCTAACTCTTCAAGCTTCCTACGTGCTGCATCTTGTAGCTCTTTCATCTCTTCTTTATCAATAGGTACTGGTTCATACTCACCATTTTCCACTGCTTCCATTATCTCTTTTTCATATTCATCAAGAGGCTCGAACATTTTATCTGTCATTTTCATCTTTAGCTCCTAGAAACCTTTTAGTCATCTCTCTACTTGGAAAGATAGTCTTTAAAAATATATGTTCATCACTTTTCACATATGGTACCATATAGCAGTAGTTATCTATTTCAAGCACATAAATGTACTGATTTGGATATTTCTCTGCATTGTGATGAGGCATATTTAACAATGTATCTCCCATAGCAATCTTATTGGCTATTATCTCAAAAGAGATACCTCTACTTTGTTCCAATACTTCATTCTTTTCAGAACTCCATTTAATATTCATGATATATACCTTATATATCTATAGTCATTATATCAACTAATTATAGATATGTCAATTTAAATAAGTATAACTTTTATTTGTAGTTTTGATTCAAAATATGTCAAATTGTCATATAATAGGTAAAAAAGGAATTTCATGAGACTCTTCATCGCTTCCCCTGTCATCCTTGATAACTATACCTCTATCAAAGAGGATTTCAAAGATATCGTAGAAGGAAAGTGGACAGACGAAGAGAAGCTCCATCTCACCTGGATCTTTCTGAGCGAACATCCCACATTCACCGATACAAAAGAGAAAATGTCAGCACTTACAAATCTAGAGAGTGAAGTAGAGATCGCCAAAATGGGATACTTTGGCAAACCACCTCGTATCTTATTTGCAAAAGCAGATCAGAAAGCACTCTATGAAAAAGCTAAAGAGTTTAAAGCAGCAGGGTTTGACTTCCATCATTTCAAACCACATATCACCCTCTGTCGCATCGAAAAGATACACGACTACAAAGCCTACAAAGAAAAAATGAAAGAGTATAAAGAGAGAAAATTAGGCATTATCTTGCCACAGATCATACTTTACGAGAGTAAACGTACATCTAGAGGATTTGAGTATCAGAACCTTTATGCGGTAACCGATACTTGATCCATAGTGTGATCATCTATAAAAATGCAAGTAAAGAGGCTGTCACAGCTACATTGAGAGACTCAACACCACGTTGCATAGGTATGGCTATACTCTTATCACACAGTTCTTCTACGGGCTTGCTCACACCTTCACTCTCATTACCCAATACAAAGATGGTTTTGTCTGCATAGGTTTGTTCTTTATAGCTGCTTTCAGCATGAGAAGAGAGCGTATAAAGCGTTGCGCCTTCTGTTTGAAAAAACTTGAGTGTTTTTACAAGGTTAGCTGTTTTAATAATGGGCATTTTAAAGAGTGTACCTGCACTTGCTTTTATGACCAGTGAAGATATCTGCGCTCCGCCTTTTGTAGGAAGCAAGACAGCATCTACATTTCCAGCCGCACAGGAACGGATGATCATTCCAAGGTTTTGTGGGTTCGTTACACCATCAAGGGCGATAATACGGTAACTTTCATGTGCGTCCATGAAGCTATTTTCATCTCCCATATGTTCTAAAACCATATCAAGAGCAACCCCTTGGTCTTGTTTTGCATTTTTAGAGATGCGTGAGAGTGCCTGTTTATCGTGGTAAACAACTTCAATATCTCTTTTTTTAGCAATGTCTTTCATTTGCTCAAGAACATCAGCATCTTTATTTGACTTTGAGAGATGCAGTTTATGTATGGTGATGGTTTCATCTTCAAGTGCTTCCATTACAGGATTACGTCCGTAAACAGTAAGTACTTTATCGAAAAAGGCTTTTTTGACTAAATACTCTTTTGAATCCTCTTTATGCATTTATTTTTCACCATTCCATGCAATATGCGGTTTACCCTCATCGTCAAACTCAACTGCCGGCATACCCATAATGTTATAACCGGCATCAACATAATGCACTTCACCCGTAACACCGGAACTCAAGTCTGAAAGCAAGTACATTCCAGAATTTCCTACCTGATTAATTGTCACATTCTCTTTAAGAGGTGCATGGGCTTTATTCCACTTAAGCATAAAGGAAAAGTCACCTATACCTGCTGCTGCGAGTGTTTTTATTGGTCCGGCAGAGATAGCATTCACTCTTATACCATCTTTGCCAAGATCTTCAGCAAGATATTTAGTTGTCATCTCCAATGCCGCTTTTGCTACACCCATAAGATTATAGTTAGGAATATATTTAACACCGCCATAATAAGAAAGAGTAAGAACAGATGAACTTGTTGATAAAATAGGTTTTAACTCTCTTACTATTTCAATGAGTGAGTAGACAGAAACATCCATAGCAACATCAAATGCCTCTTTGCTTATATCAACAAAACGTCCGCTTAACCCCTCTTTGGGAGCAAAAGCAATAGAGTGTACTATAAAATCTATTTGACCCATATCTTTTTCCAATGATGCTTTAAGTGCTTTGATCTCTTCCGGCTTGGAAACATCACAAGGATAAAGTCTTGCTCCACAGTCCAGATCTTCTGCAATAGGTGCTAGTTTTTGCTCAAATCTTTCATTAAGAAATGTAATTGCCATCTCAGCACCCTGCTCTTGACACGCTTTTGCTATACCATACGCGATAGACTTTTTATTGGCGATGCCTAAGATAACACCTTTTTTACCTTTCATTACCATTCGAATACTCCTAAAAATTAATTGCAATATTTTATCATGATTGAGGTAAGATATAGAACGAAAAGCATGAAAGAAACAAACAAATGAATAAAATATTACTTATCAGTACTGGTGGGACATTTAACAAAGTTTATAACCCATTCAATGGAGAACTTATCATTGACAAAACATCAAAAGCTGTACAGGAGATAGCATCTCACTGGTTATGTGAGTTTGAGGTAGTCAATATTATAGGTAAAGACAGTTTAGAAATTAGTAATCATGACAGGTTGGAACTTTTAGCAATGATCAGTCAGTCAGAATATAAAAAAATAATTATTATCCATGGAACCGATACAATGACATTGACTGCTGAATATCTTGCTGATGCAGAGTTAGACAAACAACTTATTCTTACCGGGGCAATGGTACCTTACTCCATAAACCCTGTAGAGGCGACTGCAAATCTTGCTTCATCATTCGGATATATGCAAACTTTGAATAACAATGGTGTTTTTATTGTTATGCACGGAGTATTTGCTTCTTACGAAAAAATCAAAAAAGATAGAAAAAAAGGCAAGTTTGTTCTTGCATGATTTTTAGTTCATTTTGCTATAATTCTGCAATTACCTTTCTGAATAAACGAATAAAGGAAACACCCATGAGAATAAAATTATTAATAGCTGTACTTGCAGGATTTACTTTCACAGCTTGTACGAACAGTGTACCTTCACTCTCCCCTTCTACAGCATCTCAAAAAACTGTAATAACTAGTTATGAAAATGCATCTGCCGAGAAAGCTGCAGCATATGACAGAGATATGAGAACAGTTGGACTAAGTACCAGACAAGACCCTAAGTATCAAAGTTTTGGCTTTAAGACACCAGAAGAAAAAGTCTGGTTTAGAGACCTGACTTATGCATATTGGCACAGAGATATAACAAAAAGTCAATTTATCTCTCAAGGATTATCTAAATATCCTACACACCGTTATGAGTTTAATTTTGTTGCCAACGGATTTCTGAAAGTTTAATTTAAATTAGAAATATGAAAATGATAGACTTAGATAATCAAACTAATATAATGATCAACATTGATATTTTAGAAAAAATAGCCCAAAGTCTTACAACGAGAGAAATAGAACTTATTGTTACAGACAATGAAGTGATCCAAGAGCTAAACAAAGAGTATAGGGCTAAAGATAAAGCTACAGATGTACTAAGTTTTCCTATTGAAACTACTTTTGATGATGGGAACATTCCTGGTATGCCCTTGGGTTCCATTGTCATCTCTGCAGATCTTGTAAAAGAGAGATCTGCTGAATACGGACACACTATGGAAGATGAACTCTCACTGCTTTTCATTCATGGTTTGCTTCATCTCTTAGGATTTGATCATGAAGTAGATAATGGCGAGATGAGA
>Ga0209013_10005033_pt1 | contig 11468 bp, 12 predicted proteins | sample Cruoilmetagenom2_FD_187291 | JGI IMG/M metagenome (GOLD analysis project Ga0209013, IMG submission 187291) | Oil polluted marine microbial communities from Coal Oil Point, Santa Barbara, California, USA - Sample 2 (SPAdes) (version 2) | ecosystem: Environmental > Aquatic > Marine > Oil seeps ...
AGATTATTTGAAAGACTGCCTGTCTGTCCTTTGCAGAAAGGGGTAAAATGTCCAGCGCCACTTTTTCATTAATATTACCTTGGTGTATGGCACGGATAAGAGGCTCTTCAAGATTGAGCAACGTAATACTCTGCTTCAGAGAGAAGGGATCAGGAGGAAGACCGATGCGTGGAAGGAACTCTTTTGCAATATGCTTTTCATCAATCAATGGGGATATTTTTTGTAAGAAAATGGCCTTTTCAATAGGTGTAAGTTGTCTGCTGGTGAGAATTTCTTCAAGTAGAATAGAAAAAATATCTATTTTGGGCATCTGAGCCTGGATTATCATGCAGGTACATAATTTTTCTTTCGGAAAAAGAGTGCGGAAGGCCGAGAGTCTTTTTCTCCCAGCAACTATTACATATGATTTTGGCTGTATCTCCGTGACGATAGGAGGGTGCAGGATGCCATGTTTGACAATGGATTTTGTAAATGATTCATTAAGAATGGTTTCTCTGTCAGGGGAGATGGAGTATGAAAAATCTTCAAAGTCAATCAGTGAAGTATCGAGACTCTTAGGACATATGTGCTGATTCATTATATAATTGAAAAAAAGTAGAAAGGAGGCATTTCTTTAAGTGAAAAACCTCCTTAAGATATAAAGCAATGCAATAAACCTTGATACAGAATCAAGGCTTTATAAATGGGAGTTAATCGTTAATCTTTGTACGAAGTATCCCAGATGGTTTAAAAGTAATAACCCGTCTTGGCTCAAGGATAAGTTCCTGGCCTGTCTGAGGGTTTCTTCCCCTTCTGGCATTTTTATCCTTGACGTTGAATTTACCAAAACCGCTGATAAGAAGTTCTTCCCCACTGGCCATGCAGTTTTTCATAGTACTCAGCATGGCCTCGACAGCCTGAGTTGCCTGAGCTTTAGTCAGGTTGTCGTGGCTTTTGTACACCTTTTGGACAAGGTCTGCCTTTGTAAGAGTCATATTCCAAGGTCCTCCTTTTTAATATATAATAGCCAACTAATCAAAATTATTGCTATTTGTCAAGAACTGAAAAAGATATTCAGTTGCCCTTGTTTCTGGTCAGGATGTAATCTTTATTGGCTGAAAAGCTTTTATAAGTCTGTAGCGTAAGTTGTGGACTGAGTAAAGAGGAAAATTTGTGCAGACAAACAGTGTTTATCAGGCATATATTCAAGTGCTACTTTGCGAGAATGTCTGTTGTGCCGGCGTAGATTGCAGTTGCGCCGAGTTCCTCTTCAATGCGTAAGAGCTGGTTGTATTTTGCGACCCTATCGGTTCGTGAGGGTGCACCTGTTTTAATCTGGCCGGTATTGAGAGCAACTGCCAGGTCAGCTATGGTGGTGTCTTCGGTCTCTCCTGAGCGATGCGAGATAACTGCTGTGTAGCGGGCCCTGTGTGCCATTGCAACCGCATCCATGGTTTCAGTCACCGTGCCTATCTGGTTCAGTTTTATAAGAATTGAGTTGGCAATATCTTTTGCAATACCCTTTGCGAGAATTTTTGTGTTTGTGACGAAGATGTCGTCTCCCACCAACTGTACCTTGTCTCTTAACTGTGCAGAGAGTTTAGCCCAGCCATCCCAGTCACTTTCATCCAGGCCGTCCTCAATGGAAACCAGTGGGTATTTTTTGACCCAGTCAGCATAAAACCTGATAAGCTGAGCCGCTGTTTTCTTCTTTTTTTTCTCTGCAGCCAAAACATAGCAGTTGTCTTTGGCATTATAGAGTTCACTGGCCGCAACATCCAATGCAATGGAAATATCTTTTCCCGGTTTGTAACCAGCCTGTTGGATGGCTTCCAGCAGGGACTCCATTGCTTCCTCATTTGATCTGAGATTCGGGGCAAAACCGCCTTCATCTCCAACCGCAGTCTGGTGGCCTGCTTTTTTTAATACACTTTTTAAGCTATGAAAAACCTCAACTCCTGAGCGAAGCGCTTCTGTAAAAGAAGGTGCCCCGACAGGCATAATCATGAATTCCTGTATGTCAACATTGTTGTCAGCATGGGCCCCGCCGTTTAAAACGTTCATCATGGGGACTGGCAGCATTTTGGCGTTTACCCCACCGAGGTAACTGTATAAAGGTAAATCCAATTCAATAGCAGACGCCCTTGCCACAGCCATGGATACACCAAGAATGGCATTTGCTCCGAGTTTTTTCTTGTTCTCAGTATTGTCAAGATTCAGCATTGTTTCATCAATGCTTACCTGCTGGGTGGATTCCATACCAGTGAGGGCAGGGCCGATAATTTCATTTACATTGGTAACAGCCTGTTGTACGCCTTTTCCCATATACCTTTTTTTTCTGGTATCGCGCAGTTCGAGAGCTTCCCGTTTGCCGGTAGATGCACCGGAAGGCACAAGGGCTCTTCCCATAACGCCTGAATCAAGGTACACATCCACCTCAACAGTTGGATTGCCACGTGAATCAAGGATTTCCCTACCAAGAATACCTATTAGCTCACCCATAAAATACCTTTTTCGTTTATGTATTTATTTCTAGCCGACAACCTCACCCATCTTAAAGATGGGAAGATACATCGCTACAACAAGTGCACCAATCATACCACCAAGAAAAACCATCATAAAAGGTTCTATCATTGCAGTTAGATTGTCCACTGCCTGGTCAACCTCCTCATCATAGAAGTCTGCAATTTTCTCAAGCATAGCGTCAAGCGCACCAACTGCCTCACCAACATTAATCATCTGGACAACCATGCTTGGGAAAACACCCGTTTCCTCAAGAGGTTCAGCAATAGGGCGACCTTCACTGATAGCTTCAGAAGTTCGGTAAATAGCTGTCTCAATAACCTTATTGCCTGCGGTCCTCGCCACAACCTGGAGGCTTTCAAGAATCGGCACACCACTTTTCAGCATGGTGCCAAGGGTTCTGGAAAATTTTGCCACCGCAACCTTGCGGATGAGATCGCCGAAAACAGGGAATTGAAGGATCAAAGCATCAATCTTCTTTTCCCCTTTTTCGGTAGCATAAAACTTTTTAAAGGCAAATATGGCAAATGCAATAAAGGCAATTCCATACAGAAAGTTGTGTTTTACAAAATTACTCATATTTACAACTATTTGGGTAGGAATAGGCAGTGCAGAACCAAAATCAGCAAACATCTTATCAAAAACAGGGACAACAAAAATCAGAATAACACCAAGGATAACTATCGAAATACAAAGACAGATGATTGGGTAGGTCATAGCACCCTTGACTCGCTTTTTGAGGACCATGCTCTTTTCCATAAAAATGGAAAGTCGTGACAGAATTGTATCAAGGATACCGCCAATCTCACCTGCCTCAACCATATTACAGAAAAGCGAATCAAAGACTTTTGGGTGTTTTTTTAAGGCATCTGCAAAGGTGGTTCCGGTTTCAACATCACTCCGTACCTGAAGAAGTATCTTTTTAAAGGTAGGATTTTCCTGTTGGTTGCCAAGTATTTCCAAGCCCTGCACCAAGGGGAGACCAGCATCGATCATGGTGGAAAGCTGCCTGGTAAAAACAACAACATCCTTACCGGTAACCTTGGGTTTGAACATCTCGACATTTTCAAAGAGATCTTTTGGCTTTTCTTTGATTTTAGTCGTGGTGATCCTGATTTTTTTTAGATGGCCTCGAGCTGAATCAATATTGGGCGCCTCAATAACGCCTTTTCGTTTTTCACCGTATGAATTTTTTCCTTTCCAGATAAAATGTGGCATTTGTTTTCCTCTCTTCAGGTGAAATTAAGGCTAACAACAGATAGGAGAATTATTTACTTATTTATTCTTATGTTGACAAGTTTTTAATTTTAAACGAAATAATATATTAAAACAATAGTGCAGTTACTCCATTTCGATGTTGAATGCTGATGTGTTTCGTTTGTTGACAATATTGATAATTTTTAATAAAATAAATTGTTTTGCATCTTAAGTTTAAAACTCATTTTATTTCGTATTTTTTAAAGCAAATAATGTGCCATTATGTGGTTTTATAAATTAATATTTCATTAAATAGCTATTGAGATAGAAAAGACATTTAAATCGATATTCAGTAATTTTTCTAGAAGGAGTCAGATATCATGCAGAGTTTTTTTAAACCGATAATTGAAAAATGTGATGGATGTGGAAGAATCATTGTTGAGGACAATGAAAAGTTTTGCAAAACCTATTCAAACCCTGGGGCCAAATGGCGCAATGGTTTTTGTAATTTTGCCACCCATGCCAAGCCCGAGATAGTTGTTCAAAAGGTTAGAGTAAATCCGTTGAAGGCATCAAAGAGGGCCTCCGGGAAATAATATTTTAATGAATAACTTTTAACGCAAAGGCTCTTTCCTGCCTCTAAGGAAAGAGCCTTTTTTAGTGAAAAAATCAGGATCTCCCAACCCCAACATATCGAAAGCCAATCTCTGTTAGTGCTTCCGGTTCATATATATTTCTGAGATCGATTAATAACGATTCTTTCATGAGGGATTTTATCCTGTCAAAATCAAGTGCCCTGTATTGGTTCCATTCCGTCATGAGTATCAGGGCATCTGCTCCCTCACAGACCTGATATGGGGTGTCTTTGTAGGTAATTCCTGCAGGAAGATATTGAGATGCTTCATCCATTCCCTTGGGGTCGTGGACCTGTATTTTTGCCCCTTTTTCCAGCAGGGCAGGTAATATGGTCAAAGAAGGTGCATCACGCATATCATCTGTTTCCGGTTTAAAAGTAAGACCCAGAACACCGATGACCTTCCCGGCCTCATCTCCACCGAGGCTGTCACGGATTTTTTTTATCATCCGAGCTTTCTGTGCTGCATTAACTTCGACGGCAGCTTCAACGATACGGGCTCCTGCTCCTTGCTCCTGTGCCATTCTGATAAGTGCAAGGGTATCTTTAGGGAAACATGATCCTCCGTATCCTGGTCCCGGATGCAAAAACTTGCCGCCGATTCGTCCGTCTAAACCGATTGCCTTAGCCAATTTAATGATATCAGCACCGTAATTTTCACATAAGGCCGCCATTTCGTTAATATAACTGATTTTTACGGCAAGAAAGGCATTGGCCGCATATTTAATCAGTTCTGCAGTTTCAATATCTGTTTGAACAATTGGGGTTTCAATGAGGTATAACGGGTTATATATTTCTCGAAGAATATCAGCAGCACGGGCCGATTCTACACCTATCACAACCCGGTCAGGCCGCATAAAGTCGTTGATTGCAGCACCTTCCCGCAAAAATTCCGGGTTGGAGGCAATATCAAACTCAGCCCCTGGATTTGTCTTATTTATGATTCTGGCTATCTGCCTGGCAGTGCCGACCGGGACAGTGCTTTTAGTGACTATTAATGTGTAACCGTTCAGAAGGGCGGCTATTTCCTCGACAGCCTCGTAGATAAATGACAGGTTCGCATAACCGTCTCCACGCCTGCTTGAAGGAGTACCCACAGCAATAAATAACGCATCCGCCCCGGATACACCTTCAACTGGATCCGTATCAAAGGTTAAACGCTGTTCCTGAACGTTCTTCATGACCAGGTAATCCAAACCCGGTTCATATAAAGGGATATTGCCTGATTGAAGTTCCTTGATTTTTTGCCTGTCCTTGTCAATGCAAATAACCTCATGTCCAAACTCAGAAAAACACGTGCCTGTCACAAGCCCTACATACCCTGCACCAATGATGGTAATTTTCATTTTACAACTCCAGTTTTATATAATTTTCAAAATATGGATTGTCGAAAAAAGTGAGATTTCGTACTACCATAATTTCCCTTGACTGTGAATGCAAAGATTAACGTTCACGTGAGCCAAAAATGGCAGTACCAATACGAATTACAGTGGCTCCTTCTTCTATGGCAATTTCAAAATCGCCTGACATACCCATGGATAATTCAACCGGCCCGAATTGCCCTATCAGGCTTTTTGCGGCCAGTTTTTCTGATAATTGCCGAAGTTGTCTGAAATAGGGTCGTACTTTCTCAGGATCAGTAAAATACGGCGGCATGGTCATCAAGCCGACTATCTTCAAGTGTTGAAACTGCGAAAGCTCCTGTAAGAGTTGCTCACAATTTTCGGGCATCACCCCTGACTTTTGTTTTTCCTTTCCTATATTCACCTGGAGATAAGCTGCGAGATTTTTGTTTAATGTTGCGAGATGCTTTTCGAGTGTTCTGGCAAGTTTGAGACTGTCAACTGTTTCAATAACATTAAAAATTTCTGCTGCTTTTCTGGCCTTGTTGGATTGAAGTTTTCCAATAAAATGGAATGAAATTTCATTTTCACCCTTGCTTTCTTTTATAAAAGATATTTTCTCAAGGGCCTCCTGTACATAGTTCTCTCCAAAAGTATAGTGACCATTTTCTATGGCCTGCAGGATTTTTTCGCTTGGCATACGTTTGGATACAGCCACCAACTTTATATCAGCAGGTGACCTGTTGGCGCGGAGAGCTGCTGCAGTGATACGATTGGTTATTGCTGTCAAATTATCTTGTATCATATCAATGAGAGAATGATTGCAAGCTATCAGTGGGTTAGGATATTGAAAAGTTTTTGAGCATTGTCTGTTGTGCACCGTGCAACCTCTTCGACAGTTATACCGCGAAGTCCGGCAACTTTTTTGGCTGTATAGAGCACGTATTCCGGTATATTGGTTCTACCCCTGTAAGGATCTGGTGCCAAGAAAGGCGCATCAGTTTCCAGGATAAGTTTATCAAGAGGAATTTTTTGGGCAACTTCGTGTAGAGTAGAGGCTTTTTTGAAAGTCACAATCCCTGGAATGGAAATTAGGAAACCAAGATCAAGGACCTGCTTGGCGAGTGACCAGTCACCTGAAAAACAATGCATCACCCCTGCAGCAGCAAAGGGGGCTTCTTTTTTTAAAAAATGCAAAATTTCATCATGGGCTTCACGGTCATGAATCACCAGGGGGAGCCTCATTCTTTTTGCCAGTTCGATCTGTCTGGCATAATGTTCAAGCTGCACATGTTGCGGAGCATATTGTTTAACAAAATCAAGGCCAATCTCACCATAGGCGACAACCTTGCTATTATCACAAAGTTTTTCAAGTTCGTCATAAGAATTGTCCTGAAGTCCCTGAACATTATGAGGATGTATACCAACGGAAGCGTACACAGTTTCATGTTTTTCGGCTATGTCTATCGCCTTTTTTGAACTTTCAAGATCAATACCAATGGTAATAATCCGTGAAATGCCTCTGGCAGCAGCCCTGGAGACTATTTTGCCGATATCCTCTCCTGAACTGATCATATCAAGATGACAATGGGTATCAATTACACTGACTCCTGCAGGCAAGACCGGCAAAGGAGATTTTTTCTTTTTCTTTCCCATATGATATTCTCCGAGCCGACTATCTAACAGATTCTGCTAATTGAGGCAATCAGCATATTGTCTGCATTAACTGCGGATTATGTCAGATGATCCTTAAGTTTTATTGGGAATCCAGGCTGTTACTCAATGGGATGTAGTTGACAGTAGATTTTTTTTCTTATACAGATGCAGACACGATTCAATCGTATTGCATGTAAATAATAAAAGGAAACAAACAAGATGACTTCACCGGTGTTAGAGGCAATATACAGGCGACGGAGTATCCGGGAATTTACTGACAAAGAAATCTTCAGTGAACAGTTGCATGAAATTGTGAAGGCTGGTATTTGGGCCCCTTCAGGTTTGAATAACCAGCCGTGGAGATTTGTTATTATTCAAAACCGGGATTTAAAGGAACAGGTGGCACTGCAGACACATTACGGGCACATTGTCAGAGATGCAAATGCATTGATCGCAGTTTTTCTGTCTAAAGATGATATGTATGATACTGTTAAGGATGTTCAATCATCCGGTGCCTGTATTCAGAATATTCTCCTGGCGGCTGAGGCCTTGGATTTAGGAGCTGTCTGGTTGGGGCAGATTTTGAAAAATAAACTTGAAGTAAATAAAATTCTTGGACTTGCTGACAGTTTCGATCTTATGGCTGTTGTGGCTCTGGGATACCCTGCACACCGCAGCCAGAAATCAAGGAGAAAAGAGGTCTCTGAACTGCTCTTGAAGGAACTTTGATACATTTGAATTGCATAGAAAAAGTATTTACGGCGATTATGCCTCAATTTTAAGAATATAACTGTATTACCATGAAGTCATTACTTGCAGACAAAAAAATTCTTTTTGGCATTTCGGGTAGCATTGCAGTTTACAAGGCTGCCGAATGGGTACGTGAACTTGCAAAGACAGGGGCAGATGTAACAGTTGTTATGACTGATGCCGCCACACGTTTTGTTTCCAGTCTGACCTTTGCAACCCTCTCAGGCAACCGGGTATATACCGGGATGTTTGAGCCGGATGCTGGAGAAAACGTGACCCATATCAATCTTGCCAGAGAATGTGATCTTTTTATCATCGCTCCAGCGACTGCCCAAACCATTGCAAAACTTGCCAACGGTTTTGCCGATAATCTGTTGTCCTCCCTTGCCTTGGCCAGCCGGGCAAAGATGCTGGTATTTCCGGCAATGAATAGTAATATGTACTGTCATGCTGCAACCCAGGCTAATCTGGCCCGTCTTAAAGAGTATGAATACTCTATTATTGAACCAGAGGAGGGAATACTTGCCTGCGGTGATGAAGGAGTTGGCAGGCTCGTTGAATGGGGAGTGGCCCGGGAAACCATATTGTCAGCTTTCGCTCCACAGGACTTACAGGGGCAAACTGTCATAATTACTGCAGGCCCGACTTGCGAACCGTTTGACCCAGCGAGACATATGAGCAACCGTTCTTCAGGAAAGATGGGTTTTGCCCTGGCACGATCTGCAAAAAGAAGGGGGGCAAAGGTGATTTTGATCAGTGGTCCTACTTCACTTGAAGCTCCGTCTGATATAGAGATGGTCAATGTCACGAGTGCTGTGCAAATGCATGATGCAGTAATGGGAAATTATAATTATGCGGATATAGTAGTCATGTCAGCAGCAGTATCCGATTATCGACCTGAGAAAACAATGGCGCAGAAAATAAAAAAAGGCAGCGATTCAATCGGTCTTGAAATGGTGCCTAATCCGGATATTCTCAAAGAGCTTGGCAAACGAAAGGATAAAACAAAACGTCCCTTGCTGGTGGGTTTTGCGGCAGAAAGCAGTGACCATCTTGAGGAAGGTAAGCGCAAGCTTAAGGAAAAAAACCTTGATCTGATAGTGATAAATGACATTATCGGCAAAGATACCGGCTTTGGAACCGATACCAATCAGGTCAACCTCATTGACAGGGATTATCAGCTGGAAAAACTGCCGCTTCTTTCCAAGGAGGAGTGTGCGTTTATTATCTGGGACAAAATTGTAAAGCTGATTCAGTAACTCTCAGTAAGCTCAGTCAAAAGCTGCCTCATAGACCGCAATTACATCTTCTACTGTTGGCCTGCGTGGATTGTTTTCAACAGGTCTGGTGACTGTAAGAGCAATTTTTGCCATTTCCGGTATTTTGTTCGACGGTATATCCAGGGCCTCCAGGCTGTTTGGAATACCGACATCGGCATTAAGTTGGTGAATAGCCTCGACAGCAAGCTGGCCCGCTTCACGCAAGGGTAACCCTTCTGTCTCATATCCCATTATCTGGGCGATTACGGCAAATTTTTCCGGGTCGCCGATAATGTTATATTCAACAACATAGGGGAGCAGAACCGCATTAGCCAGTCCATGGGCTGTATTAAACATACCTCCAAGAGGGTAGGCCATCGCATGGACCAGGCCGACACCTGCTGTAGCCAGAGCCTTTCCACCCAGCAAACTTCCCATGAGCATTGCTGAGCGTGCTTCAATGTTCATTCCATTTGCATATGCAGTACCGAGGTTATTACTGATCAGGGTCATTGCTTCCAGGGCATACATATCTGAAATTGCATGGGCCTGGGTAGAGACAAAGGCTTCCAGTGCATGGGTAAAGGCATCTATGCCGGTTGCTGCTGTAATGTTTGGAGGAAGGCTGAGTGTTAAAGCCGGATCGAGTATTGCTGCATCCGGATAGAGAGGGTCGCCGTTCATGCCACCCTTGGAATTTGTTTTCTCATTGATGAATACAGCGGTAAATGTAACCTCGGCACCGGTACCTGCAGTTGTCGGTACCATGATTTTTGGTACTCCCGGCAATTTAATCTTGTCAAGACCAAGATAATCCTCAGCTTTGCCGCCATTGGTGAGCAGTATACTGATTGCTTTGGCAATATCGAGGGCAGATCCACCACCGACGCCAACCACACAGTCAGCTTTATTTTTTTTTGCCAGTTTTGTGCCCAGGTCAGCAAGTTTGAGACCTGGTTCGGGGGCCACTTTATCATAAAGCGTATAGGGAATTTTTTTTCTATTAAGAGCTGAGATAATCCGCCTGATGATTCCAGCTTTTTTCAGTCCCGGGTCAGCAACCAGAAAAACTCTGCTGCCGTTAAGTTGAGTAACTACATCACCCAGTTGTTTGACTGAATCGACGCCAAAATGAATTTTTGTGGGTTGGTTGACGCTGAAGGATTGTGTCTGTATCATTTCGATTACCTCAATAGGGGTTTTAAGGATGGTGCAGTCTTGACCATCCGGCAAATAATTCAAGATAGATAAGCTATTTAAAAAATTATCGAATATCATATAACTATACAGCTGCAGTTCATAATAATAAATAAAAAAGCTTATAATATAATTCTTTCCAGTCTTATGATATGGATTCTCAACTGAGCAAATCAGAAAGGAAGAGAAGGGCGAAAGGCATGGAACAGTTGGTACATGAACTTGCCTCATTACCTGAACGTGAGATAGTTGCGCTCCCCTGTGATCAGGAGATCCAGGAAGAAATTCTTTCTGCTAAAAATCTGAAGGGAGGGGCAAAAAAACGCCAGCTCAAGTATGCCACTAAACTTCTCCGTGACCAGCCTGTCGAGGAACTGTATGACTTTCTTGCACAGAAAAAAGGCTCTCTTCTTAAAAAGAACCGTGAGTTCCATGAGCTTGAGCATTTCAGAAATCTCCTGATTAATGAAGCTGTTCAACAGTATGAAGATATGATGGACAATAACGGATATATTAATGAAAATAAACCCGCGGATTTTTTCAGCGAGAGTGTGGCTCTTGAAGCCATCGTGGATTATTTGCCTGATATTGATAAAGCACTGTTAAAAAATACAGCCATACAATATGCCAGAACCCGTAACAGAAAATTTAGCAGAGAGTTGTTTCGGATTTTGAAGGCTGCTTTTGAAAAAATACAATATTCACAAAAACAGGGTAAGGATAATGGAATATAGAAGCGGGACGGTTGGAAGAGTTTTCAGCGTTCGTTTTGATGAAGGTGATTTATTTCTCGAAGGATTGCTGGACCTGATAGCCAAGGAGAATATCCGTTGCGGTTGGTTTCATGTTCTGGGTGGATTAAGGGAAGCAGATGTGGTTACAGGTCCCAAAGAGCCGACGATGCCACCTGAACCTGTATGGAGCCACATT